>WFLX010365335.1_pt1 | contig 12649 bp, 9 predicted proteins | sample 4967041 | NCBI WGS metagenome assembly WFLX01 (sample SAMN12857096, study PRJNA449069) | gut metagenome | isolation source: stool from male and female vole | host: Microtus ochrogaster | place: USA:Florida | collected 2017 | reverse complement strand
AGATGTAAATCAACGCGCCGATTCCAGAAGAGTCGATGTAATCCACCTGCTCAAGATTAATCACGAAGAATTTGACGCTTTTTTCGAGCATCTTCATGACCAATTCCTTGATTTTGTATGAATTGTACAAATCCATTTCGCCGTTCACGTCAATGATATAGACGTCGCCGTTTTTCCGTATTTTCAATTCCATAACTTACGCTTTTCCTCCTATTTAACCTTGATGACTAGAATTGATTGGTCATCATGCTGAACTGTGCTTCCGCAGAAAATTTCAATATCTTCCCGTGCTTTATCGGCAATTTCCTTGCCGGACAAAGCCGCGTTCGCCTTTATTATGCGCTCAAGTCGGGCGACAGAGTATTGCTCGCCATCGATATTGAGTGCTTCGATAAAACCATCGGAACAAGTAACAAGAATGTCGCCGCTTTCAGGCTCGATTTGCTTGTCCTTGTAGACAGTTTCCTTTTCCATTCCTACTGGCTCGCTGTCATCCGAAATCTTTGTAAAGCTCGAATCTTGCGCCTTATATAAGTATATCGGATTTGTTCCGCCAGAAGAATAGGTAATTTTTTTGGAAACGCTGTCATAAAAAATCAGCGAAATGCTGGCAAAGTGATCTGTGCTCGCTTCGAAATTCAAACCGCGGTTTGCCCAACTCATAATTGTGGCGGGCGTTTGCGTCGTGTTGATGACAAGGCGAAGCATAGCGCGAATCTGCGTGATAATCGTCATTGAAGTGAGATTTTTTCCCGTAACGTCTCCAAGTATAAACGCGATTCTGTCCTTGCGCGCAACTAGCAGGTCGTAGAAGTCGCTGCAAATCGATTCCGCCGCAGTATAATAAGCCCCCGCCGTAATTCCTGGAAGCAACGGCAATTTTGCCGGAATAAGTGAATCGCGGATTCGCAATGCTATTTCGCTTTCTTTTTGAATGTTTGAACGTTCAATCAAATCGTTGTACACGATGATAGAATGAATCGCGATGGCCATTATGTCGGCTAATTTTTTCATTGTAGTGAATTCATCGTCGGAAAATGGCTCCATGTCGTGGTTGCGGCTGAGCGCCATGATTCCGATGGACTGCGACTGCGCTATGAGCGGCACGAAAATATACGAGCCGCATTTGAGGAAGTCTTCGTTTTTGTTTTCCTGAATTCGGTCGTCTTTGAGCGGCTCGGTGATGAGTTCCGCCTTTGCATTGGAAATGACTTCGCCGAAAATGTTTTCTTTGAGCGGAAACTGGGCATATTTCATGCTCATGTCCACGCGATTTTGCTTGTGCGGAATGTTTTCGGGCAAAATGTACGGCGGAACGAACGTGCCTTCAAGGTGTTTTACGGAAATTACGTCGTCCATGTCATCGAGCAGGAGAATCATCGCGCCGTTCGCGCCTGTAAATTCGATGGCTTGATCGCAATAATATTTAAATACGTTTTCCTTTCCATTGGGATTTGCCGTTTCCGTGAGCGCGCGTTCAAGCAAATCCTTTTGTACATCCATAATGTCGCGGTTCACTTCTTCGTAGATGACATTGACTTTTTTTCCGCCCTTTATCATGGACATGGAATTTTCTCCGGGCTTTCCTTCTTCTGAATCGGAAATCGCCTTGACGATGGCGTATGGAAGAATCAGCAGCGTGGCCAGCAGAATCAACACGGAGAAATAGACGATGTTTGGCTTTAGTGCGGTGTAAATCGCGCCGAACAAAACGCAGAAAAGTGACAAAAAGAAAATGAAACTTATCTTGGCAGAATGTTTTACGACTGCGATAAAGAGAAAGACAATTGTCGCCAATACGAGCACGGCGACCGCAAACAATGGTATGTAGGCGAAAACATCGAGTGTCGGCAAAATTTATTTCTCCAAAAAAAAGTCTTGCGAGATGCGGCAAAAGCCGAAACTCACAGTTTTATTTTATCACTGCGTGAAAAAAAAGTCAAGTTTTATTTTTCTTTGTTCGAGTGTTTTTGCGCAATTTGATGGATTTGAGCAGATTTTTGATTTTGGCGATTTTTCCGATGAATGAGTCGCCGTATTCGCTTTCGAAATCGCCAATCACGCTGTCCAACGGCGTGTCTTCTCCGTATTTTGCCTTGAAGTCTTCCCAATATTTTACCAGCCATACAAAAAGGTCCGAGGGCGTTCGTTGGTGGAATTTTTCCATCATTTTGTGGCGACGGATTGTCGCCAGCACGGGCGTGTAAACCATATTGTACCATGAGTTTATGGCGTCCGGCATGGAAATTTCTTCTGTGTGATTCAAGTTTAGGTAATATTTGTGCGTGAGGATGTGGTTGTAAATCACGTCGTATTGTCCGGGCGTGGTGAAGTCGAGCGACCAGTCGTCGGTGATGTCGCCGTATGCGGTTTCGGAATAGAAGACGCGCTTTTCGTATTGTATGATTTGCTTGAGCAGGTATTTCATCGTGTAGCCGGGCTTGAGGCGGATTTCTGTGCGTAGCGAAGTGACTTCCGCGTCGATGAATTCGATTCCGCGCGCGCGCGCCACCGAGACTCGATGGTTTCCGTCGCGCACGAAGTAAAGTCCGCCGATTTCGTAAAGGTTGATTGGCGGAAGGATTATGTTCTGCAGGTGCGCCCGGTCGATGCTTTCCCAGCGGTTTTTCAGGTGCGACCTTTTCGGGAAAAACATATTGTCGAAGTCGTTGTAGCGGCCTTCGCTTCCGACGATGTTCGCGACGGGAACGGTTTTCATTCCTATGTAAGTTTCGTTGTCGGGATGGAGCAGTTCCTTGAGGTCGTAGAACGAAATCAATTTCGCTTCGTCCGGCTTGAGGAAATGCTGGATTTCGTTGGCGATGGCCTTCGTCTTGGCTCTGTTGAAGTCGTCGCTTGTCTGCGCGGCAAAATTCATCGTGCTCATATTTCTATCACATGATGGCTGTAGGCGTTCACGACTGTCGTTCCTCCGTACACGCCCACGCGCTCCTCGTTTTGGTCATAAAGATGGATGTGCCCGTGAACCATGAACGCGGGCCGGTATTTTTTTATGAAATTCGCGAAACACGCGAATCCGCGATGGCACGGATCTTCCTTGTCGTGTATGTGGCGCGGAGATGCGTGCGTGAGAAAAATGTCGAGGAAAGTTCCGTAGCGCAACTTGTTCCAAAAAAGCTTCGGCGCGAAAAGCAAAAGGCGCATCGACATTTCGAATTCGGAATATTGGCACAAGCCGTGGTTGTAGTCCATGCAGCCCGAAACGCCTGCGAGCAGGAGAGGGCGCATTTTTTTCGTGCGCTTGTCCATCACCAAAAGATTCTTGTCGGCGAAGCATTTGAATCCCGCGTAAATCGCGCCGTGCCCGCGGTTGGCTTCCGCCTGAATTGAATTGCTGTAGCTTATCGTGGAAGTCGATGAGTCCTTGTGGTAAAATTTGTATTCCTTCAAATTGTGATTTCCGAACACAAAGTATGTGGGCTTGTTCAGCGTGGAGACGATGAAATCGATGTAGTCCATCGGAAGGTCGCCCGCGCACAANACGACATCTATGTCGTCGAATAGTTTTTTNGCGGAGGAATTGTAGATGAAAGGATCTATTTCGTCTGAAACGCAAAGAATTTTCACTATAATTGACCTTTCCTTGTTACGAGNCAGCGCGTAAATGCGTTGACTTTAAAGTATNAACGGCGCGCATTTTGCGCCGTTTTCAGCTGGCTTTGTCCAGCAACGCTTCAAGCGCCTCTTTTCCGACAAGNTCCACCGGACGNTTTTCCGCTTGCTTTCTCGCCGCCGGAGAAAAGTTGGAACTGGCAAGGATGTACGCCTTGGTGCAGTTTTTGCTTTTTAGCTCGTCGAGGGCGCGGAGTACTATGCTTTCTTCTATAGGATTTGACTCGCGGAAAAAATAAAGCAAGAACGATTGTTTTCTGACGCTGCGCCAGTCGGAATTGCCCGCGTCCATCGCGACGATTTGGCAACCCCATTTTTTCAAGTCAACTTGTTGCGGTTGGCAGCTCATTGCCTTTGTGCAGGTTTTTTTGCAAATTTCCACGAATTCTGATTCCGCGCTTGTAAGATATTCCTTGAGCGAGTCGTTGGCCTGCAAATCCTTGTATTCGGCGAGTTTTTGCGGAACGTCCCGGAAATTTTTTTGCACGGCGGAAATGGCTTCCCATTGTGCGATGGCCTTGTCGATTTTGCGCGTTTTTTCAAAGCATGCCGCCAAAAAATATCGCGCGTATACTGTTTCCGGCGTGCTCGCGTCCTTTGAGGCGGAAATCGCGCGTTCGTAGCAATTCATCGCGTTTTCCACGCTGTTTCCCATCATATAGCACGAGCCCATTTCTATGAGCGATTTTTGTCGATATTCCGCGTCGCGCTGGCCTTTTTCAAATGCCTTGATTGCGCCCGGCAAATCCTTGCTGTCCTTGAGAATCTTTCCAAGATAATAATAAGTGGAATAAGTTTCAGGGCTGAGCTTGATCGCCGTGTCGATTTCGCGCTTGGCTTCGTTGGTCTGTTTGGCGCGGTAAAGCAAAAGTCCCATCGCGGCGTGCGCCTTGACGTTGCGTTTGTCCAACTTTAAAACCTTGTCATAGAAGCCTATCGCCTCGTTGTGGCGGTTGTTCGCGTCGTAGATTTGCGCTACTTGAAAATAATTTTCCGCCACGTTCGGCTCGAGTTTGGTGAGAAGAAGGTATTGCTTGAGCGCGTCCTCCTGCTGCCCGAATTTGGAATACAATGCGGCGATTGACTTGCGGAACTGCGTTTCGGGAAGTTGCTTGCCATCGAAGATTCCGTTTTGATCCACGTATTTCAATTCCATAAGGGCAAGCTCGTTCTTGCCGTCCGCCAAATATGCGCGACCGAGATAATAGTGCGCGAAATAGTCCTTGGGATTTTTTTGAATCAAACCCTTCGCCGCCTTTATCGCGGCCTGCGTTTTTCCTTGTTTCAAGAGCCTTTGGATTCCGTCGATTTTTTTCGGGGAAGCGACATTTTTTACCGCCACAAAGACAAGGATAGTTACGATAGTTCCCAAAAAAATTATAGCTACAATTTGAGCGACACCCATCTGACTTTTCTCCAAAATTAAGTTACCAGTATTGAAAAAATTGGTTTTATGTGTAATTATGACATATATGAAAATAAAATACAAGTGTCTACAGGCTATGTTTTTTGCAGTTTTCTGCGTAAATGCGGTGTTTGCGCAGGATTCGGCTTCAAAGAAATCAGTTTCGCAGGGAACGAGACTTTTCGAAGAAGGAAAAGCTGCCGAAGCCATCGCGCCTTTGGAAGCCGCCGTAAATTCGGGAAGCGCGTCTCCCATCGAATATAATTATCTCGGACTTTCCTACTATCAAATAGGAAACTATGCGAAATCCGTGGAAGCGTTCAAAAAAGGCTTGGCAGCCTCGGGCACGAACAAAAANCTTATTTATTTCAACATGGGAAATTCCTATTTTTCAATGGGCGAATTTCAATCCGCGCTTGAAAGTTTTTCCATGGCGACNGTGGCGGATCCTGGCTACGCCGAGCCGTTTCTGAACAAGGCGAACACGGAAATAAAACTGGACATGCTTTCCGAAGCCGTCGCAGACTACAAGCGTTATCTTGTGCTGCGCCCGGAAAGCGTTCAGCGTCCGCAAATCGAAAAGATAATTTCATTGATTGACGCGGAAATCGCTGCTAGGGCTGAAGCCGCCGTGCTTGCCGAGCAGGAAGCCGCCCGCATTAAGGCCGAAGAAGAAAGGCTTGCTGCGGAGCGCGCCGAACGGGATCGAATTGCGGCGGAAAAACGCGCCGAGGAAGAAAGGATTGCCGCCGAAAAACGCGCGGAAGAAGAAAGGCTCNCTGNCGAANCGGCGNNCCGCCGAAGAAGAACGCCGGCGAAAATTGCTTGAAGACGTGGCGAATTCTTTGCGGCAGAATTCCGACGCTACGAACATGAGCGCGGATGCGGAAGACGCCCTTGATTACGACTACGATTCCGACATCGAATGAATTTGGATTTGCAAATTTCTCGGCGTGCAGATTTTAGATTTTGTGTCGAACTCAATTTATTTGGCTGAAGTTTTTAGGCTTGAGGCTTAAGTTGATTTGTGTTGATTCAAAAAATAAAGGGAAAATTTTATGGCAAAGCGAAAAATCGCCGATAATGAATCTGTGGAAAAGAAAACAGAAGAAAATACNTCAAAGAAAGCGACGGGCGTGGCCGCAAGAACGGTCGGCGCGGCAAAGAAAACGTCCTTGAACGGCGTGACGGAAAAATCTGCGGATTCCGCAAAAAAGGCGCGAGCGTCCATCGCGGNAAAATCCGAGAATGTGGCGGTAGGAAAAANACTTTCNGCCGAAACGGGAAAACCGACGGCAGCTACAAAAACTGTAGNTGTGTCGTCTAAAGGTGCGACTTCGGCAACGAAAGCCACGGCGAGAGCGANTTCGCCTTTAAGTTCGGCGCAGGTCNNGGAAGAAAATCCAATTCTCCGCCAAAATTCGACGGGCGTTGCCGCGAACGTTTCGAACAATTCCGCCTCTTTGGGAAACGCCGCGAATCCTCCCGATGATTCCAAAAAAAAGAAAGGCGCGATTGTAGCCGTGATNGCAATTTTGCTTTTGCTTGGACTTTTTGCGACGCGCGGAGTGTGGCTCGGCGGCGGCACTTCCGATTCCGCGAAGTCAAGNGAAAACACGCTTGCCTTGGNGCAAAAATANNTCGACAAAGGCCAATATGACGATGCGATGCGGCTTTTGGACACGCTTTTGCAGGCCGACATAAACGACAAGGAAGCCGACGAACTTTTGGACAAGGCGATCGCGCTCAAAAAGGAATCCGAGGCGCAGAACGCCGCTTCTCAAAACGCGAATTTCAGTTTTGACACGGACGGAATTGCGAGCGCGCTCCGCGAACAGAACGAGCGCAATCAGGAAACGATAAATCGGCTTTTGGAAGAACAGAAACGCGGCGCGAACGAAAATTCTCGTGCGGAAGAAGAGGCTCTTGAACGCAAGGCTGCCGAAGAACAGCGCAAGAAAGAAGATGCCGAGCGCAAGGCAAAGGAAGAGGCTCTTGCCCAAAAGAACAAGGAAATCAAAGCGAAAATCGATTCTGTGAACAACAAAGTGCTTGCCGGCAAAGCCGACCTCAACACTGGAAACATCGACAGCGCGCTTTCTAATTTNGAGCAGGCTTCAAATCAACTTCCGCTTGCCGAAGGCGAGCCTGATTTCAGCGCGTCAAAATACAGCGAAATTGCATGGGCGTTGTACGATGCGGCTTCCAGCGAAAAGGACGAAGGACGCAGGGAAAAACTCAATTCCGCGGCAATCCAATATGTGAACAAAGCGCTTTCAAAAAATCAGGACGATTCGGCTTCCCATTATATTTTGGGAATGAATTATATCGAAAGTGGCGATTGGGAAAAGGCTCAAAAAGAATTGGCGGCTGCCGTCAAAAACGATCCCGACAATTATCTCTACTACTATAATTTGGGACGAGCGCAGTTCCGCCTTAAGAATTTTACCGCGGCCCGTTCTTCGTTCGAATCTTCTGTGAAGTACAATAAGAATTTTGATCCTGCGTATTTCAATTTGGGAATGGCTTGTCAACGCCTCAAGCTGAACAAGGACGCGCTGGCGGCGTTCCGGAGCGCGCATCAAGTGAACCCGAATTATTCCCGCGCTTATTTGGAGGAGGCGAGAATCCTGAACGGCGCGTTCAACGATTCCAAGGGCGCGCTTGACGCTTACAGGAAAGTCATCGAACTTGATCCNGTGAACACTCAGGCTTTGAACGAATGCGGCTCGGTCTATGCCGGAATGGGAAAAAATTCCGAGGCCGAAAATTGCTATCGCCGCGCCATCGCGCTCTTGAAGCCGGGCGACAAGGATCCGATAACGTACTACAATTTGGCGACCGCGCTTTTCAACCAAAACAAGGCTTCCGAAGCGCGCGGCAACGCGAAGACCGCCTACGAGCAGATGGACGCTCTCAAGCGGAATTCGGACAAGGCGATGGTCGTGTACAACTACGCGCTCATCGAGGATTCGCTCGGCAACGCCGACACCGCGATCACGCTTTACAAGGAAGTCCTCATCCTCGACCCGAACAACGCGAAGACCAAAATCAATCTCGGAGTTATGTTCATGAACATGACTCCCCCCGACGCGGACACGGCTTTGGCTTTCTTTTTGGACGCGTACAAGACAAGCCCGAATTTCGAGCTGGAAAACAATTTGGGAAGCGCGTATCTGGTAAAAAAAGACTACAGCAACGCCATCACTTATTTTCAGAACGCCATCAAAAAAAGTCCTCGGGACAACACCGTCCGCTTCAATTTGGCGCAGGCGTATTCGGGCGCGGGCGACTTCAACAACGCCAAGACGACTTACCTTGAGATTCTCAATTCCGACACGAGCAATTGGGACACCTACATCGAAGTGGCGAAAGTCTTCATCGCCCTGAAGGACACTGCGAACGCGGAAGCCTATTTGAAAATATTGCAGCAGAAAAATCCNACTTACAAAAAGGCGGAAGTGGACATGCTTTTGGAAGCCGCGAAATAGCGCGGCAGCGCGAGTTTTTCACAAAAAAAGTGAAAAACTCGTAAGCAAATTTTTGCTTCGTGTTTGCTGNTTTTACGTCCTTTTTACCAAAGCGAAAAGCTTTTCGCGCGTGAGAACCGTGTAGACGGGGCGGCCGTGCGGACAATGCGGATCGGGCAAATCCAACGCCNTTTTCGCCAAGTCTTCNGCCGCCGCGTCGTCCAAAATGTAGCCGTCTTTCACCGCGGCCTTGCATGCCGTCATCGCGGCGATTTTTCGGACGATTTCGCGCGGCTCCACTCCGCGTTCTAAAAGCAACTTTTTCAATTCCTGCGCGTCGCCTTTCCAAAGCGAATTCAGCGTGGTGAATTGCCATTCGTTTTCGGAAATTTTTTCCGAGGAAAATCCGCATTCGAAAAGTTGCGGGGCGAGCGTTTCCATTTGGCGTTCGTCCTCGTCCGAGTCGAGCGAGATTTTCAGCGGAATCAAAAGCTTTTGCGTCTCGCTTTTTCCGTCCATGATTTTGTCGAACAAAATCCGCTCGTGCGCCGCGTGCTGGTCAATCGCATAAAGCGCGGAATTCTTTTCAATCAAAATGAACGTCCCGAGCGCGCGCCCGATGTAGCGGAATTCGTAGCCCTGAACATGCGCCTTTGGAAAAAACGCGCTTTGATATTCTTTCGGGGCGTCTTCGCTTTTTGCGGAATCTTGCGGCGCGGAATTCTCAGGCGAAGAACCTTCGCTTCTATTGAAAATGCGCGGCGCGAAATTTTCATTTTCGTTTTCATTCTTATTGAAATTTTGGATTGCGGAATCTTTTTCAGGCTCGGCGACTTTCAAAGTCGGAATCCGCTCGCTCATCCTTGAAACGTAGTTCGCGCCATAAAAATTTTTTGGAAGCGGCGGAATCGTTTTTCGCGGAAAAACATTTTTCGCCTCGGAATTTTCTTTTTCAAAAAAAGTGCGTGCGGGAAAAGCCGCGCCCGAATGCGACGTCTCGCCCGAAGGATTTTTTTTCTCGACGCGTTCAATAAATTCTGCGGAATCATTCGAGGCGGCTTCTGCCAAAAACGGCGCGGAATATTGCTCCTTCATCGTCTTGACTGTGTACGCGCGGAAAAATTCCCGCAGCGTGCTGCTCACTCCGTGGTGAAGCGGCGCGATGTCCTTGAAACGCGCCTCGCGCTTTGCCGGATGAATGTTGAAGTCCACCAAGTCCGGACGCATTTCCACGAAAAGCGCGGCTGCGGGATGCGTGCCGTTCGGAAAGCATCCTTGCGCTCCGTACTCGATTGCCTGAAGCAGCGAATATTCTGAAATGCGCCTTCCGTTCACGTAAATGTAGATGTCCTTTCTGTCCGCGCGTGAAACCGAAGGATCTCCGATGACGATTTTAAAATTCCATTCGCCGTTCGCGGCGTTCCCTTTGAGCTCGTAGAACAAGTCCGCGCTTTGCCTGATTTCAAGCGCGCTCACGAAACGCTTCGCCAAAGTCTGCCCCGCGCTCAAGTCGCTTCTGATTTCGCCGTCAACGCTGAGGCGGAATCCGATGTCCGGCCGCGCGAGCGACTTTTCCAAAAAAGTGGAACGGCACATTTTCGTCTCGCTTGCGGGACGCTTTAGAAACTGCCTTCGCGCCGGAAAATTCTCGAAAAGGTTTTCGCTCGTGACGATCGTGCCTTCGACATTTTGCGAAGGTTCGATGAAATGGTCTTCCGTGACGCTGCAACGCATTCTGTAAGAGCCGCTCGCAATCGTGAGGCGCGAGACCGCCGCGATCGATGCCAAAGCCTCGCCGCGGAAGCCGAGCGTCGAAAGGTTTAGCAAGTCGCTTTCCGTGCTGATTTTGCTCGTGGCGTGAGGATGCGCCGCCGCCAAAAGGTTTTCCTTCGACATTCCGGAGCCATTGTCCGCCACGCGGATTCGCTCGATGCCGCCGCCAAAAATTTCCACGTCGATTTGCGTCGCGCCTGAATCCACGGCGTTGTCCAAAAGCTCGCGGAGCGTGGCGTTCGGGCGGTCGATCACTTCGCCCGCCGCGATTTTCCGCGCGACTTCCGCATTGAGGATTCTTATTTGCCTTTCTTCTCTTTCAGCCATCTTGGTTTTGCGAAACTCGAAGCGAAAATTATTGGCGCAAGCCTTCTTTCGGCGCGCCCGCGCTTCCCGTCGCGTCGTCGGTCTGCGAGAACAAGTCCAATTCGGGCGAGTCGCCCGCGCTTGCGACAGGCTGGTTCATCAGGACTTGGATTTTTCCTTCGATGCGGTCGATTTCCTTTTCCATTCCTTTCGCCAGCTTGATTCCTTCNTCGAACGAAGCGAGCGCGTCTTCGAGCGTGACTTCGGGATTTTTGATTTTNTGNGTGATTTGCTCGAGCCGCTCCAAATTCTCTTCAAAATTTTTCATATCTTATCCTCACATTGTCATCTTCGGGCAACGACTCGAAGATTTGCTTTTAAATTAATATTAATTGTTGACTGCATTCTCCACCGTGGCGAAAATCTTTCCGCGCGCCGGAATGATTTCGATTNTCTCTCCGCNTGAAACTTCGGAAAAGCTTCGGACGATTTTTCCGCTGGAATTNCTCACCATCGAATATCCGCGTTCGAANAGCGCGGCGGGCGAAGCGTTTTCCAAAATCAGGATTTGCTTTTCGAGCAAAGTCTTCGCGCCGCTCACTCGCTCCGTCATGTTTGAAAGCAAGTCTTCCTTCGCCGAATCGAATCGCTGCAAAAGCGGCTGCTCGATGCTCCTNAATTTCAATTCCATNGTTTCCGGGGAAAATTCTTTTATCATCAATTTCAGGTTTTCCACGCGNCGGCGAATCTCGCTTTCGAACTCGGACTTCTTTTGCTCCAAAAAATAAAGCGCGTCNTCCAAAACCGGAACGGCGATTTCCGCGGCGGCGGAAGGAGTGGGCGCGCGGCGATCCGAGGCGAAGTCGCAGAGCGACCAGTCTATTTCGTGNCCCACTGCGGANATGACCGGAATCTTCGAGGCGGCCACGGCGCGGACGACGCTTTCTTCGCTGAAAGGCAAAAGGTCTTCGAGCGAGCCGCCGCCGCGCCCGACGATCAGAACGTCGCACATCTTGAAATCGTTGGCGCGTTCGATTTGCCGCACGATGCTTTGCGCCGCGCTTTCGCCCTGCACGACGGCGGGAAAAATTATCACGTCCACGTATTTGTTCCGTCTTCGCGTGATTTGAAGGATGTCGCGGAGCGCGGCACCCGTGGTGCTCGTGACGACCCCGACGGTTTTCGGGAAGGCGGGCAGGGGAGACTTCTTCGCCTCGTCGAAAAGCCCTTCGGCGGCGAGCCGCTTTTTCCGCTCCTCCAGCATCAAAAGGATGTTTCCGCTTCCTGCCAATTCCATCGAGTCCACTACGATTTGGTAGTTTCCGCGAGCGGCGTACACCGAAAGCCTGCCTTTGGCGCGGACGAGGTTTCCGTCCCTCGGCGCGAACTTCAAGCGCGCGGCGGTGGACTTCCACATCACCGCCTGAATCTGCGCCTGAGAATCTTTCAGCACGAAATAAACGTGTCCCGACGAGCTTGGCCTGTAGTTTGAGATTTCCGCTTCGAGAATGACTTCGGGAAAATTGCCCTCGATGATGTCCTTGATGTAATTCGTGAGTTGCGTGACGCTGAAAACTGTGTCGCTGGCATAAAAAGTTTGGGACATGGTTTCATTTTAAGGAAACTGGAAAAAAAATTCAAGAGGAGAGAGGGCGTGTTTTCGACACGGTCGCAAAAGCGACCCGCTCAAACACCGTTCGGTCATTGAGGTTCTCGAAACGGCCGAACTAATCTCAATGGCTGCGACCGCCGCCGCCCTGTGGCCGCCTTGACTTGTTTTTTCCTGCCTGCTGTGCTATACTTGTGGCACAAGGAGGAAACCATGCAAGCCATTTCCGAACGTTCCCATGTCATGGAACTTGTCCAGTCGCTGTCCGACGAGCAGGTGCGCTACGTGCTCGGCGTAATCCAGTCGCTTCCGCGCGGGGAAGGTGCGTCCACGCTCCGCGCGCAAAAGAAAACGTACACGGAAGAGGACGCGCGGGACGCGTTCGGGCTGTGGAAAGACCGCGAGGATTGCGCGGACGTGGCGGAATATGCGCGGCGTGTGCGCAGGGGGCGG
>WFLX010049770.1_pt1 | contig 12657 bp, 9 predicted proteins | sample 4967041 | NCBI WGS metagenome assembly WFLX01 (sample SAMN12857096, study PRJNA449069) | gut metagenome | isolation source: stool from male and female vole | host: Microtus ochrogaster | place: USA:Florida | collected 2017 | reverse complement strand
TGGAAGTGAAAGAGGCTATAGCCAAGACCAAGAAATATATAGAGGAGAAGGGTATAGGTCGTGTTAAGGTGAATTACCGTTTGCGTGATGCCATTTTCTCCCGTCAGCGTTATTGGGGTGAACCTTTCCCGGTATACTATAAAGATGGCATACCCCACGTAATGGATGAGAGCGCTCTCCCGCTTATGCTTCCGGAGGTGGACGCTTATCTTCCCACATCTACCGGTGAACCACCGTTGGGTCGTGCCAAGAACTGGAAGACTCCCGAGGGATATGCCATTGAATTATGCACAATGCCCGGTTTCGCCGGATCGAGCGCCTATTATCTGCGCTACATGGATCCGCGNAACGACAAAGCGCTCGTAAGCAAGGANGCCGACGAATACTGGCGTAANGTAGACCTTTATGTGGGNGGTGCGGAACATGCTACNGGNCACCTTATCTATTCTCGTTTCTGGAANAAATTCCTCTATGATCTCGGTGAGGTGGTAGAGCCGGAGCCNTTCAAGAAATTNGTGAACCAGGGNATGATNCANGGCCGGAGTAATTTTGTGTACCGTATAAAAGACACCAACACATTCGTCAGCAAAGGTCTTAAAGANAAGTATGAGGTTACTCCNATAAGGGTTGACATAAACATGGTGAGCAANGACGTGCTNGATCTNGACCGNTTCAANGCATGGCGTCCGGAATTTGCCGATGCAGAGTTCATACTCGAGGACGGTAAATACGTATGTGGCTATGCAGTTGAGAAGATGTCGAAGTCAATGTATAATGTAGTCAATCCTGATGATATCGTAGAGCGTTACGGAGCCGACACATTGCGTCTGTATGAGATGTTCCTCGGCCCTATCGAGCAATCGAAACCCTGGGACACAAACGGCATAGACGGTGCCAACCGTTTCCTTAAGAAACTGTGGGGCCACTTTGACAAGCTTGACCTTGATAAAAGAGAGCCGATGACCAAAGGGGAGCTCAAGACAATGCACAAGCTTATAAAGAAAGTTACGGGAGATATCGAGAATTTCTCATTCAATACCTCTGTGGCAGCTTTCATGGTGGCTCTCAACGAGCTCACGGCGCAGAAGTCGAAGAGTGCAGAAGCAATGGAGATTTTCACCCGACTTATAGCACCTTTCACTCCCCATATCGCAGAAGAAATGTGGCACCGTCTTGGTCATGACACTACTGTAGTGGATGCCGAATGGCCCGTATGGGATGANGCTTANCTTAAAGAGGATATGANCAAATATCCTGTAAGNTTCAACGGAAAGACNCGCTTCATGCTTGAGGTGGCTGCCGATGCNGACAANGCNGCTGTNGAGGCNGCGGCTCTTGNAGCGCCTGAAGCTGCAAAATGGCTTGACGGAAAGACTCCGAAAANAGTNATTGTGGTGCCCGGAAAGATTGTTAATATTGTGATCTGATCTATGGGNNNGCCCAAAATAGTGTTTGCCACNAACAANGCACANAAGCTTGAGGAGGCNCGTGCTCTTGCGGAGGGTNCGTTTGAGATTCTTTCTCTGAANGAGATTGGCTGTAATGATGANATACCGGAGACCTCAGATACCCTTGAAGGNAATGCCCTNATCAAAGCCCGCTGGGTAAAAGAGCGGTATGGTTATGATTGTTTTGCCGATGATACCGGATTGATAGTGGACGCTTTGGGTGGTGCCCCGGGTGTCTACAGCGCGCGTTATGCCGGGCCTGAGTGTGATGCTCAGGCCAACATGGCGTTGCTCCTTAGAAACTTAGAAGGTATCACCAACCGCAAAGCCAGGTTCATGACTGTCATAGCCTTGTGTCTCGAAGGAGATGAATATCTGTTTTGCGGTGAAGTGGAGGGAACCATCTCCACAGAACCACACGGTACTGCAGGCTTCGGCTATGATCCCGTGTTTGTGGCCGCAGAATCAGGCAAAGCGTTCGCCGAGATGTCGCCGGAAGCAAAGAATGCCATTTCCCACCGTGGACGTGCCATGCGTAAACTAATCGAATTCCTGATTAACTGAAATTCTTGTCAGCAGTAATGCCGACATAGCTAATGATAATGAAAACAATCCTCTCTCTATCTGTTTCCCTTTGTGTGGCCGGTATAGCGGCCGGTAATCCTAACTGGAAGATTCACAATACTTTTGACGAGGAGGTGACACGCCTCGTGGATACCGGTGACTATGTTTATTTCATCAGCCGGACCCAGCCTTTCAGCAAAGAGGAAATACAGAACTCCAAGAATCTGTTCTCTTTGTTCCGTTATGATAAGGAGGCAGATGAACTGCTCACGCTGTCAACAGACAATCTGTTGACAGCTAATGTCATATCAGGTATAGAGTATTCTCCGGAAAAGCGAATGCTCGTGGTGGTGTATGCCAACCACGACATTGATTTGCTGTATGACAATGGACAGAAAGCCAATATTCCGGCCTACCGTCTGGCTGACGTAGACTCCGGTAAGGATGTGAATTCGATATTCATTGATGCGCAAGCTGACCGTATCTATCTTTCCACCGGATTCGGGTATGTGGCGTTAAATGATAAAAAACAGGAGGTNGCGGAAAGCCGGATNTANGGGACNTCGGTAAAAGGNATGTCTCGTCTNGGNGATCAGTTATTGTTGCTGACAGACAACGCTCTATTGNCNGCCCCTGTNNCCTCTCCACGTTTNAANCTGTCGGATTATTCAAAAGTAAGAGATTTNAGTTCTCCGAGCGCCATCGGTAAGCTAAGTGATGATNGTACACTTGTTACTGATAAATCGGGTAATCCTGATGCAGTNTACATGATAAGCCGGGATGAGACGGGACTCGATGAGAGAAAGGTGTTGTCAGGGACATTCATTAATATGGAGNCTAATTCGAGGGGAATTCTGCTTGCCGATGCCAATACCTTGTATCAGTTTTATCCTGACGGTCATTATGATGCTATATTGCGGCCTGAGGATGACCGTAAAATGGCGGCCGGAAGTCATAACCTCACAGAGATATGGTATGGGGAGAAACGTAAGGGTATCCGTAGTAAAAAATATGACAGCAGTGATGGAGAGAGGTGGACGTTGACTCGCGATTTTATGTTGCCCAACGCTCCGTCGCCTTTCAAAGCTACTAATATGGTGTGGCATCCTGATTATGGACTCCTGATATCAAATCATGGATACGACTGGAATTTTCTCAACCATAGTATCAAGTCGCCCATACTTCTCTCGGGGTACAGTGACGGTGTATGGAGCAATCTGTCGCCTGTCTATACCTATCCGGAGGGTGTAGCGTCATTAATGAATCCCAATGGTCTTGCAGTTGATCCTGACAACCCGGATTATGTGTACTTCGGCTCACTGTTAAATGGTATCGAGAGGATCAACCTCAATGACGGGTCAGATATATTGCATTTGTCACGCACGAGTGATCCTTTCCGTGATCAACCCGGTTATGTAAGGATCGTGCCTGATCAAAAAGGAGAACCTTCACCGGTGCCGGGAGTAGACCGTTCATGGAAGGCTCAGTGTATGTTTTCAGCACCTGAATTTGATGCCGACGGCAATATGTGGTTGGCTCATTGTGATTTCGATGACCAATATCCTTTAAAGATTCACATCTTCTGTTGGGAAGCCGCTGATCGTCGTAAATCTACAGATGCCGCTCATTACAGCGGTATGAAAACTTTGAAATATGAGGGGCCTACTACTTCCAATTTCCAGTTTGTCAAACCCCTTGTTACGGCAGGTAACCGGAATCTTTTGCTCTGGACCCAGAGCGGTTATTATGGAGATCTGATGGTCATTGACACCAACGGGACGGCGGGTGATAATTCTGATGACAAAACGGTAAGAGTGACCTCTTTCCATGATCAGGATGGTCAGGAGTTTGATGTGCATTATATCACCACCTTCTTTGAGGATTCCGCTACCGGGAATGTATGGGTAGGCCATTCGGAGGGAGTGTTCTACTTTAAACCTTCGGATATACTTTCAGGAAATCCGGTCTTCAACAGGATAAAGGTGGCCCGTAATGACGGGACAAATCTCGCCGACTATCTGCTCAATCAGGTGAAGGTAAACCGTATTGCGGTTGACGGCAAAGGACGTAAATGGTTTGCCACTTCCGGAGCGGGAGCAATATGTACATCGGCAGACGGACGGATTATAGAGGAGGAGCTCACTACAGGAAATTCGCTTATTCCCGATAATATTGTCTATGGTCTTGGCTATGTGCCGACAACGAATTCTATGGTGTTCTCAACAGATGCTGGGATCGCCGAATATTTCATGACAGGTGGAGGAACCGGGCACAGTAAAATGCAAGCACGAGCCTATCCTAATCCTGTGCGCCCCGATTATTTCGGTTATGTTACCATAGATGGTTTGCCGGAAGACACGTTCATTAAGATTGTGGATTCGAGGGGTAACCTGGTGAAGGAACTCGGCCGGCTCTCGGGGGGTGAGATAAGTTGGGATATAACCGACACATCCTTCAAGCGGGTAGGCAGCGGCGTCTATTTTATCCTGTCGTCTACTGATGAAAATTCAGGTAATCAAGCCAATGTCGGAAAAATATTAATAGTGAATTGACAGTTGACCCAACTGTCAGAAAACAGGTGAAGAAATAACATACAATAATATATGGGAAAAAACAAACTGAAGAAATTTGCAGATATGGAGACGTTCCGTTGTGCCTTGCAGTACCCGCGAGAGGTATTGCTCAAGGAGGGTTTCCCGTATTATGGCAAATGGAACGGGGGCTTTTTCGGCCATGAGGGTCCGATTACTCTGGAGCTCGGATGTGGAAAAGGAGAGTATACCGTGGCTTTAGCGAAAGCGAATCCCGAGCGTAACTATGTCGGGGTGGATATAAAGGGGGCAAGAATGTGGAGCGGGGCAAAAGAGGTGGATGAAAAGGGGATAGGGAATGCGGGCTTTCTCAGAGCCGAGATAGAGAATATAGATAAATTCTTTTCTCCCGGTGAGGTGGATGAGATTTGGATAACTTTTCCTGACCCACAGATGCAGAAAACACGGAAGCGTCTTACCTCCACAAGATTTCTTCAGATGTATGGGAAGTTCCTTAAACCGGGTGGAATTATAAATCTGAAGACAGACTCTCCTTTCCTATATGAATACACCAAAAGATTAGCGGAACTNAACAATTTNGAGATNGTNGCNATNACNGACGANCTGTATGGCAGCGGTATGGCNGATCCNGTGAGNTCGATAAAGACTTATTACGAGAGTCAATGGTTGTCGCGAGGAAAGAAGATAAAACTTATAAGTATGCGACCCCATTCTTTGGAGCAACTTCAGGAACCGCAAGCCGATGATATAGAAAAAGATGATTACAGGGCCTACAGTCGTCACACTCCTCTTGATTGGGGAGCGGAGTCATAAGGGCAGGTCTATATGTTAAAGTGATTGATAAAATAAAACTATTATGCAGCTATATCCCAATCTTATTATTGACGCTCTGAAGAACGTAAGATATCCCGGCAATGGCAAGACCCTTGTCGAGAATGAGATGATAGAGGACGATATCCGTATCGACGGCAACAAAGTGTCGTTCTCACTTATATTTGAAAAACCAACCGATCCTTTTATCCGCAGTGTAGTGCGGTCGGCTGAAGCGGCTATCAATACCTATATTTCACCTGAAGTGGAGATAAAGGGTAACATAGGAGTAAAATACAAGAAGCCTGTAGCAGAAAAACCGGCTACTCCACTTCCGGGAGTGAAGAATATCATAGGTATTTCGTCAGGTAAAGGGGGCGTAGGGAAGAGCACTGTAGCAGCCAACATAGCCATATCTCTGGCCGCTGAAGGTTATAAGGTAGGATTGCTTGATGCAGATATTTTCGGTCCTTCCATGCCAAAGATGTTCGGTGTGGAAGATGAGACGCTTTATATGGTGAATAAAGAGGGGCGTGACTGGATCGAACCGGTGGAGAAATATGGAGTTAAGATGCTTTCGATAGGATTTGTCGTTGACCGTAACAGTCCGGTATTATGGCGTGGAAGCATGGCCAGCAATGCCTTGAGACAGCTTATAAGTGACGCATGGTGGGGAGAATTGGATTATTTCCTCATAGATATGCCTCCGGGCACGAGTGATATCCATCTTACGCTTGTGCAGACACTGCCTATCACAGGAGTTGTAGTGGTTTCGACACCTCAGGAAGTGGCATTGGCAGATGCTCGAAAGGGAATAGCCATGTTCCAGAGCGATAAGATCAACGTGCCTATCTTGGGCCTGGTGGAGAACATGGCATGGTTTACACCGGCTCCACATCCTGAAGAGAAGTATTATATCTTCGGCAACGGCGGCGCGGTGAAACTGGCAGAGGAGTTAGGAGTGAAAATGCTGGCCCGTATTCCCCTGGTAGCAGATATCTGTTCGACAGCTGATCTGGGCGCCCCTACGTCGGTGGCACTTGCAGAAACAGGCAAAGAACCGGGGAATCCTGAGGCGAAGGCTTTCAAAGAACTTGCCGAAGCTGTCGTGAAGGCTTGTGCCGAGCGTAACGCTCAGTTGCCTCCGACAGAAGTCGTGCAGACACACTGATCAGGCAAAGGTATAGTTCTTGCGGCGGTGTGAACGGCGGCGACTCTTGAAGAAAAAATTGCCAATAGGGAGCCATAGCAGGAACAACGGAAAAGACCACCATAATCCGACAGATTCAAGGCGGCGAGCCGTCCTTCGGTAGATAAGCGTTTCGCTGATCCAGAACACCGACAGGAAGATCGCCGCTATTATTATGCCCATATAAGATGGCCACGCTGCCAAAGCCACAACAGCGGCGCTCAGTAAAGTGAGCCATTGCATGAGAGAACCTATACCAAATCTGATAAACGCCATCTGAGGTAGAAATTGGGCTGTAAATTGATAGCGTTCCTTAAGATTACCAAGAACAGTATTGGCGGCTTCGTCCCATTCGGTGGTCAATATAGACTGTGGAGAGATGGCAAGAGCCGTGTTAAAGCTATCCATCACCGGAATCAGGAAGATATCATCATCTCCATTCACGAGATGCATAGTTTTGGAATAGCCCTTTTGCTGAAAGAAAATATGACGTCGGTAAGCAAGATTGAAACAATCGCCTCTGTAAGGGTTACCCATTTTCGCTCCTCCGATCCATTGGCAAGCGGTAAGAGTGGCGTCCATCTGCCGATACCATTTTCCCAGGCCATGGAGCTCATCAAAATCTACATGAGAATAGCCAAGCACTATATCGGTGGTGGCATCTTCAACAAAAGGATGCATCATTTCAGAGAGCCATCTGCGGGAAGGGATACGGCAGTTGGAAGCTGTGGTGAGCACGATCTCTCCTTTTGCAGCTTTCATACCAATTGTGTAGGCAAGCTTACGGCGGCTGAGATTGTGGGCATCGTGCGGGATAAAGGTGACGTACAGATTACTATATTTATCACCTATCTGCTCGGTGAGCATTCCCGTGGTCTCCACACTGCCTTCATTGACCAGGATAACTTCAAAATCAGGGTAATCCTGAGTCATAACCATCTCAAGATACTTCTGTGTTTCCTCAAATTCGGTGTATGAATAGACAATCACCGACACTTTAGGGAAAAGAGTCCCTTCCGGGTATAGGTTATCAGGAATATTATCGGTGTCTTCCTCAGAGGAAGTGTCTACGGCAGAACCGGCATACCATACAGGCACGAAACGAGCCCAAAGTGCGAGCAATGCGGCCAACACAGTCACGGCGAGCGCTATCCACACAATAGGATTGATAATTATATCAAAATTCATGATAACAATAGTTTTAAGCCAATTCCTTTCCGGAGAGAGGTGTCATCCTGATTTTCCTTATTTGCCATACAAGCATGAAGGCTGTCACCACAGAAGCCACGAAGTCACAAATCGGATAACAGCTCCACACGCCGTTGAGACCATAGTAGTGTGGCAATATTAACAAAAGAGGAATCATGAAGATAATCTGACGTGTCAAAGACAGGAACACGGCTTTACCCGCCATGCCGAGACTCTGGAAGAAGTTTGTGCCGACTATTTGGAATCCAACGATCCAGAATGACATTGTGGTTATCTTCAGACAGTTGACCGCACAATCGATCTGTTGCTGATCCTGCATGAACATGGCGGCAATGAAACGTGGATTCAAGGCTCCGATAAGGCTGCCGATAGAGGTGACGATCACACCGCATATCACGGCAAGACGCAGGGTGGCGAACAAACGGTTGAATTTCCGGGCACCATAGTTATAACCCAAGATAGGCTGCATACCCTGACAAATACCTATGACAATGAAGACGAAGATTGTGACGAAGCGGTTGAATACTACCACAGATGCAATGGCATCATCACCGCCGTATGAGAGAAGAGAATTATTGACGATGGCNTTAATGGCCGAACCTGCCACATTGATAAGGAAAGGCGCCATACCGATATAGAGGATCGATTTGATGACAGGCCAATTGAATTTGAANGTNCCCCTNACGAAATGCAGCGTNCTTTTCTTCTGGAAGAAATGGCTCATNACGAAGAAGGCTGTGACGAGCATGGATATGTCGGTGGCGATAGCGGCACCTTTGATGCCCCAATGGAATCCGAAGAGGAACAGAGGGGCGAGTATAGCATTCATTACCGCACCTATCATATTGGTGTACATGGCTTTGCCGGGGTAGCCGGTGGCTCTCATGACATTGTTGTAGGAGAAAGTAAGGTTCATGAGGACCATGCCCGGGAGCACCCAAAGCAGGAATTCACGAGCATAAGGGAGAGAATTGGGCGACGCGCCGAATATCCTTAGAATGGGGTCGAGAAAGATAGCGAACAGGGTGATGTAGGTAACTCCGATAAGGACAGTGAGCTGAACTGAATTTCCAAGTATGATTTCAGCGCCGCGCTTATTGTTCTGGCCCATCACAATGCTGACACGTGTGGCTGAACCGGCACCGATAAGCATACCGAGAGCCGTAGCGAGGTTCATGACCGGGAAAGTCACGGCAATACCGCTCACGACGTTCGGATCATCAATTGCGTGACCAATCACTATAGAGTCGATAATGTTGTAGACGGCCGAAACCACGGTGCCTACAACTGCCGGAAGACTATATTTCAGTAGGAGTTTCCATATCTTACCGCTGCCCAGTTCCTTAAGGCGTTCGGCATTGTCAGTCTGCGTCATTGTTGAATATTAAATATAATGCAAAGTTACTAAGTAATTCTTTATGGCTGTTAAAAAAAGAGGGAAAAGATAGCCAAAAAGTAGGAAAGCCTAAACTCCCTCATATTTTATTAACCAAAATTAAAGGTAAATTATTAATTTTGCAACATGAAAAATCACCACTATATCTATCTTTTGTTATTGTTCCTTCTGATTCCGGTGAGTGGGAGAGCTCAACTTGTGCCTATGCCCGACCAGAAAGAGTTTGTAGATTCACTGAAGCGGGAACTTGACTACGGGCCNTACTACGGNTTGTATAAAGATAATTATTTCACCGTGGGAACGCAGCCNTTCGCCAAACCTACAGCTACGAATTCCGACGTGAAGTTNCAGTTGTCATTTATGTTCCGTCTGACTGAAGCCACCCTCCCTTGGAACTCATATCTTTTTCTGATGTANACGCAGAAGACNTTCTGGAATGTGTTTCAGGAGTCATTGCCTATGCGAGATATCAATTTCAATCCCGGTATAGGTTGGACTAAACCTTTCTTCAGTAAAGACAGGTATATGGGTAAGCTCACTCTCTTGATCGAGCATGAGAGTAACGGACGTGATGGTGATGCCTCACGCAGCTGGAATAAGATCTCGTTATGTGGGTCGACCATTATCGANGAATGGCTGATGGTGCATGCNAAATACTGGATACCGATCATAGACGGTGGTAATAATAAAGATATCCTGAAGTATTGTGGAATATATCAGGGAGGCCTCACCGTGACAACTCCCAATAAAGAGTGGTCATGGGGTCTGACATGGGTGAAACGTCAGGGATGGAATTTGAATTTCAATACGATATGGGAAGTTAGTTGGCGTGTGTCAGACAAGATGAATCTTAATTTGTATGCTCAATATTACAACGGTTACGGCGAGAATCTGATTGACTATAAGCAATTTCATTCCCGTTTTAGAGTAGGACTTGTATTTAAACCGAAATTTTTCTCAGAATTCTGATACCTAAATGGATTTAACCCCGCTGATACGTCCGGGATTTATCAAACAAGCCGAGCGCACGGACTCCTGGACCCGTAATTCTGATTCCCTTCAGCGCCAAGTGCTTCGCAGTCTTCTGGAAAGGGGACGAGATACTGACTATGGTCGCCGTTATGATTTCGCGTCGATATTGCGAGAGCGTGATTTCGTTTCAGCTTACCGNTATAGAGTGCCNTCTGCNGAATATGAAGATNTCCGTCCTCTGGTGATGCGTATGATCAGGGGAGAATCCAATCTGCTGTGGCCGGGACGTTGCCGTGATTTCGCGCAGTCGTCGGGCACAAGTGGTGGAAAGTCTAAGTACATACCTATTACCGATGCCTCCTTGTCAGGTAACCATTATCGTGGAAGCTCAGATGTAGTGGCTCATTATCTGAGGCTTGTGCCCGATAGNCGGATTTTTACAGGTAAAGCTTTCATCTTGGGCGGNTCTTTTGCCAACAGCTTAGGACTTGACATTCCCGGTGTGCATATCGGTGATTTAAGCGCCACATTGATAAGGCGTATCAACCCGTTGGCCAATTATGTCAGAATACCTGATAAGAAGACTGCTCTGCTATCCGACTGGGAGGTTAAACTCCCGGCTCTTGTAGCAGCTGCTAAGGATGCCAATGTTACCAATATTTCCGGAGTGCCATCGTGGTTTCTCACAGTGATCCGTAAAATCGTTGAGGCTAAAGGAGCGGAAAAGATTTCAGACGTATGGCCAAATCTTGAGGTATTTTTCCATGGGGGAATTTCTTTCGAACCATATCGTGATGAATACAGGCGCCTGACTGATGCGTCAAAGATGCATTTTCTGGAAACCTATAACGCTTCAGAAGGTTTCTTCGCTGTTCAGAACGATTTTTCCGATAAGTCTATGCTCCTGATAATCGACAGAGATGTGTTTTATGAGTTCATCCCTGTTGAAGGTTCTGACCGTTCGCCCCGGGCTCTATGGGAGTTAACATCAGGAGAGGTATATGAACTTGTAATATCCTCCAGTAACGGACTCTGGCGTTACCGACTTGGAGATACGGTAAGAGTGACTCAGACTTCTCCGGTAAAGATACGCATAGCCGGGCGCACCAAGAGTTTTATCAATGCTTTCGGTGAGGAGTTGATGGAGGATAATGCAGAGAGGGCAATTGCAGCGGCGTGTGACCGTTGCGGCGCCTCCATACTCAATTATACAGCGGCTCCGTTGTATGCCAAGAATGGGCGTAAAGGTCGTCATCAGTGGGTAATAGAATGGGGTAATCAACCTGAAGATGTAGAGGAGTTCGGCCGGGTTCTTGACGATGAATTACGGCGCCTGAATTCCGACTACGATGCAAAGCGCACCAAGTCAATCTTCCTTGACGGCCTTCAGGTGATNACTGCCCGCAGGGGTTTGTTTGACGATTGGCTGAAGAGCGCGGGAAGTCATAAATTGGGNGGNCANAGGAANGTGCCCCGATTNAGTAATGACCGGCATATAATAGAGCGGTTACTTTCGATGCAGTAAATTTGTTACTTTCGATGCAGTAAATTTTAGGAGAACATGAAAATAAGATACCTGATTCTGTTGGCGATGGCAATGATTTCTCTTTGTTGTCATGGCGTTGAGAATAAACGGATAGTTGGATACGTGACATCCTGGGGTAAGACCTTGCCCGATCCAAAACTGCTCACTAATATCAATTATGCTTTCGGTCATGTGACAGACACTTTTGACGGAGTGCGTATAGACAATCCTTCACGTCTTAAGAATGTAGTGGCTTTGAAGAAACGGAATTCAAAGCTACAAGTGCAGCTTTCGATAGGAGGCTGGGGGAGTGGAGGTTTCAGTGAGATGGCTGCAGATCCGGAGAAACGCAAGGCTTTCGCTCGCGATTGCCGTAGGGTTATGGATGAATATGGTCTTGACGGTATTGATATAGACTGGGAATATCCTGGTAGCTCCGCCGCAGGCATAACGAGTTCAAAGGCCGACAAGGAGAACTATGTCNTTACTTATGAAGGATCTGAGAGAGGCNTTAGGAAAAAAAGCTTTGCTGACGCTTGCCTCACCGGCTACAGTGGGTTTCTATGAATTTAAACCCATCATGCCCTNTGTTGATTTTATAAATATTATGGGATACGATCTCAACCGTCCTCCCTACCATCATGCCTCGCTGTTCAGAAGTAAATTGAGCGGAGACATGACGGTAGACGAAGGNGTNAGAGCNCATNTATCGGGNGGNGTNGCCCCNGAGAAGATTATTGTNGGGGTNCCTTTNTACGGGCATGGTGATANAGANANTTATCCNGATTTTGTAAANTATAACAAACTCACTTTGGAGGATGGCCTTCAGGAGAAATTTGATGAGGTAGCNGGNGTNCCNTATTNTGTANATGAGGAGGGGCGTATGGTCATGACCTTTGAGAATGAGGAGTCATTGAAGAGAAAAGCCCGCTATGTTACAGAGAATGGACTTGGGGGAATCATGATATGGGAGGTCGGAGGCGACACAGAAA
>WFLX010171569.1_pt1 | contig 12658 bp, 4 predicted proteins | sample 4967041 | NCBI WGS metagenome assembly WFLX01 (sample SAMN12857096, study PRJNA449069) | gut metagenome | isolation source: stool from male and female vole | host: Microtus ochrogaster | place: USA:Florida | collected 2017 | reverse complement strand
TGTTGGATACATCCATAATGCTGAAGCCGGAATATGCGGACGGCAGACCGTGCTCTGTCGAATCTAAGCCGATGATCTCCTCCTCCTCCGATACGCGCAGTCCGAAGATTGCCCTGATCAGGGCAAACGTGATAACGATCGTGACCGCCGTATAAGCAATAATGCTCGCCATGCCCAAGAGCTGAATGCCTAACAGCTTGAAGCCGCCGCCATAAAAAAGTCCTGTTCCCGCGATCTGGTTTGCGCCAAACGTTACGCCGTCTCCATAGCCCCTCGCAAAAGCAGGCGCGGTATCCGTCGCGAATAATCCCGCCGCGATCGTACCCCAGATGCCGTTCATGCAATGCACGGCAACCGCGCCGACCGGATCATCGATATGTAATTTATGATCTAACAGCCATACGCCGAATACCACAAGCAGTCCGGCAACCGCACCGATCACGATGGAACCGAACGCATCCGTCACATCACAGGACGCCGTGATCGCAACCAGACCTGCGAGCGAAGCATTCAGACACATGGATACATCGGGCTTGCCGTATTTGACCCATGTAAATATCATACACACGACCGTCGCGATCGCCGGTGCGATCGTCGTCNTCACAAAGATNGAACNGANNTCCGCAAGCGTTGTTGCGNNCGCGCCGTTAAAACCATACCATCCGAGCCAAAGAATAAATACGCCGAGCGCGCCGAGCGGAAGGCTGTGCCCCGGAAAGGCATTGACTTTTGTGATTTTTCCTTTTTTGTCCTTCGTGAATTTACCGATACGGGGACCGAGCATCTTCGCGCCGATCAGTGCGCAGATGCCGCCGACCATATGGATACATGCCGATCCCGCAAAGTCATGGAAGCCCATCTGCGCAAGCCAGCCGCCGCCCCATACCCAGTGCGCTTCGATCGGATAGATCAGCGCGGAGATCACGCCGGAATAGACACAATAAGACAAAAATTTCGTCCGCTCCGCCATTGCTCCCGACACGATCGTCGCCGTGGTCGCGCAAAATACCAGATTGAATACAAAATTCGACCAGTCAAAATCCGCATAAGCCGTAAAAATATCAAATCCCGGCTTGCCGATCAGACCGACAATGTCCTCGCCAAGCAACAGACCAAAGCCGATCAAAATAAACATAACGGTACCGATGCAGAAGTCCATCAGGTTTTTCATGATAATGTTTCCCGCGTTCTTTGCTCTGGTAAAACCGGTCTCCACCATCGCGAAGCCCGCCTGCATCCAGAACACCAACGCAGCGCCGATCAAAAACCAGACGCCGAACACATTGTCGCTCACAAAACTCATTACTTCTTCTGTCATAATAATCTCCTCCTCTTCCTCGTAATACAAAAAATGCGACACTCCGGGTACACCTGCATCAATGCCCCATTGCATCGCATCACATTCCGCCGCATACTGCGGCGGCTTCTTCGAAAAAAAAAGAGCGTTCGAGATCTTCTCTCAAGCGCCCTTGCTTTTCAACTGGTACTATAACACCTTGTTTTTTATATGTCAACATTTTTTTATCATTTAAGTGCCGTCTATTTAAGAGCCGTCTTTATGTCATCATCTGAATGATTTTCTTATCTGTCTCGCGCATTCCGTTGCGGCCTAACTCAGAGATGTTATNGATCGTGTTNTCCACACCTTTGCTTACAAGTCCGTCTCCTGNGTAGAATTGGTTCCCTTTTTCGTACATNTCAANCCCCAANATACCGGCNTCTACCGNCATCACAATTTTGGCAGCACAGCTTGGCTTGGCGCCATCACATATCATTCCGCTTGTAATAGCAACGGCATTCACAATCTCATGTTCGATTACCCGTCTGTCCTTGGTCAGCAGATAGGCAATCCCTGCGCCGGCACCTACGCCCGCACTGACAACTCCACAGTAAGCCGACAGCCTTCCGATTCCGCTCTTCAAATGCAGGGTGACCAGATTAGAGACGATCAGCGCTCTAAGCAGCTCCTCCTCCGATTTTCGGAAGTATCTTGCATATACGATCACCGGAAGGCTCGCAGTAATCCCCTGATTCCCGCTTCCGGAATTGATCACCACCGGCAGCTCGCAGCCACCCATTCTCGCATCAGACGCAGCGGCCGCGTATGCGACTGCCTGCGTTCGGGCATCGTCACCCCTGCACGCGATCACTTTACCGATCCCGGCCCCGTAGCGTTCCTTCAGTCCGACTTCCGCTATCCTGACATTACATTCCATTTGTCTTAGGAGTACTTCTTTTACATCGGAAAGCTCCGCTTCATTTGCAAAGTTGTAGATTTCCTCTACCGTCAAAAGATCATAATCCAATTCGTCCTCTTGGGCCGCCGCAGACTCATCATTTTCGTACAGAAGTTCTCCATCCTTCTCGATTCGCACAATATTCGTATGCGTGTCCTGAATTTGAACAGAAGCTTCCTGTCCGGCACCTTTTAGTACCAGCTTCATATCCAATACATGGTCGCTCTCCAGATGCTTTATCTCATATGACATCTCTGTCATTTTCTCTTCGAGGGATTCTATCTGTTCCTGACTCACCTGAGAAATAACCTGTAATTGTCTGTCAGCATCACCATAAAGAATTCCAAGCGCTGCCGCAGTCTCCAGCCCTTTTCTGCCGCCGCTGTTCGGTACGATCACACTTTTTACATTTTTGATGATGTTGCCGCTTGCATAGATCTCCACCTGCTTTGGCTGAAATCCTAACACGTCTCTTGCCTTTGCCGCGCAATATGCAATAGCGACAGGTTCCGTGCACCCCATTGCCGGAATTAATTCCTTCTTCAAAATGGATACATAAGTTTGATAGATTTTGCTCGTTTTTTCCATATAATCTAATCTCCAAATCGCGATTTCATTTTATCACAGTCCGATGATATACTCAATCCCATCTATCATCCGACAAAATGAATCATAAATCCGCAGAAACAATGAAAAAGTTTGGCACGAATGCCAAACTTTTTCGCTCTATATCATATTCATTTCCATTCGCCTTTATTGGTTCTTTTTGCACTCCGGATAAGGAAGCTGTTCCTGGCTGGATGCGGTAGCCTTTGCAAGCTGCAGAACGATTTCGCTGAAATATCTGGGACTTACCTCAGAGAGCGCATATTGATTCTCCTCCTTTACCATGTCATAGACATAGCTGCCGCGCTCCACCGTACGCGCTTTATAGAATTTTGCGCCGTAGACGGTCACTTCATCGTTCTCATCTCCCACAAAGCTGCCGGAGAATTCCAGGTCAACGCCCACATTCCCGTCCTCTCTGTAGAAATCGTAAAATCCGCCGGCATCCTGCACGCTTCCTCTATACCAGCCCTGACTCTGGAGCTTACCGGACAGCGATAAGCCGTTCAGCAGCTTCCCGCCGAAGCGGGTAAGCTCCTTCTGCTGCTTTTCCTCCTCCGTGATCCGGTAAATAGGACGCTCCAGCTGTTCGATGGGCTGGGTCACCTCATAGTCGGATAATTGCTCCTTCCACGTTTTCAGACTCTCTTCGTCAAGTTCAATGGGATGCACTAGACCGACCATGGCATTCTCCGGCAGTTCGTACTCATCCTCATCCATGGTGTTGAAGCTTCCGTCTTCCATATAGCGGAAAGTACTTGTAAGCGCGCCGTCCTCATAGACACCCCAGATCAGACCGATCGCAAACTGGTGCATCACCGGATTTTTCACAAACAGCTCCTTCCACTGCTCCGCCTTCCACAGACGTTCCGCACTGAGCGCCTGCTCCAGACGAAGCTTTTGATTGGTCACGACGGCCTTTAACTGTTTTTTCAACAGCTTATAGGCATCGCTTGCCGCTTTGGATTTTTCAGGATCATCCTTTTTGCCGGGGGCGGGCAGGCTCTTTATCTTCTTGCCGTCCTCATCGTATACTTGAAGCTCCAGCGCGGCGGTCAGCGTCACCTTAAAGCTCCGGGTTCCGTAGTCAAAGGTCTGTTCCATCCGCTCATTAAAGCCCAGATTCGGTACAATGCGGTCCTCAAGCTCCGCCCTTGTGATACCAAGTTCTTTTGCCGCATAAGTCAGTGCATCTGCAGCCGCATTCCGCACCTGACGATGCTTAAATTTGCGTGAAATCTGATCCACGATCAGTAATGCCGTAGGACTGCCGTTTACGGAAAGCGCCTTGACGGCATCAGCCGCGATCGCTCCTCTTGACGCCTCCGCCCAATCTTTGATCTGTGCGTGCAGANCGGGTACGATCTCATCCCCGCCATGGATGGACGTCGCATACAGCACCCATTTCTTTTTTGATTCGGCTCCGTTTTCCAGCCACTTGTTAAACAGCATCCCCATATAAAAGGCCAGTTCTTTTGCATTCAGATCCGCGGCAAGCTTTGCCGCGTCTTTGCTCACACCCGGTATTGTCATATCCGCATAAGCCACAAGAACCGCTGCCAGATCGTCCTCGGATGCCGGCGTGCCGTCCAGCTTATGTACTTCCGTAAACGGCGCTCCCGTTTCAAACACCCACGCTACTTTCCGTTTCTTTCCGCCCTTCAAAATTGCCTTTGCAAGCTCTCCGCTGCTCTGCTCCCCTGCCTGTTCTGCCTCATTCCCTTCCATACCGAGACAGTTTTGCAGCAGGTCTTTTATTTTTTTACTCTTCTCGACGGCAAGCGCCGCTTCGAATGCATCGCGATAGGAAGATACGTCCCATTTTTTCAGTACCAGTACGGACATCTCACGCTCCTGCGATTTCTTTGAACTCAGCATAGCCTTGATCTGCGGCTCCCATTCCTTGTGGCTGACATAGACCGCCTCCAAAAGCTCCCGTACCTGTTTCGAGCTGTCCATGGCACAGGATAACAAGACCTCACTGTACTCCTGCCAGAAATGATCCAGTACCCGGATGCAGAGATAGCGGACGATCGCAGAGCCTTCTTTCGCAGCGGCTGCAAACGCTCCTCCCCATTCCGGTTTTTTCATGCGCAGTACCGACACACATTCGTCCATGTATGCCACCTTGCTCTTTTCGGAATAAAAACTATCGTAGATCGCTCCCAGCGAATCCATCTGATAAGAAAACGGAAGCTGTTCTTCCTCGTAAATCTTTAGGATGTCTAAAATCTCCTGTTTATCAACCGTTTTGGAATTGTCATACCAATAGGAGCTGAAATACCGCGCCTTCATGCCCAGCCCTTCCAATACCACGGCACGGCGGTACATCTGCTGTTCTTTGCTGTTGCTCTTCAGCATGCGGACTTTCTGACAGCGATTTGTATCGTAATCATATCCGCCCCGCCATTCCTCCACAAAAGGATACAGCGCATCCAGATTTTCCTCACCCAGCAAATACTGTTTCGCTTCAACCTTTCCTTTATTGACACGGCTGACGAGCTCCTCCGCCAGCTTCATACGGAATTCTCCATCGCTTGATGCGCTCATTTCCTGATACAGCTTCGGGTTCGCCGTCTCTGCCTTTTTTAACAGATTCTGATAGTCATCGGTGGTTAATTGAGGGATTACCTGTTTGATGACCTCCGGATGATTTTGGATCATACGCCGTAACGGTGCGTCCGCCTTTTGCCTCAGACACCAGAGCACATAACCTTCTTTTTTGATAGGAAGCAGATTCTCCAGCTCCTCAATATGGTCAAAAAACCATACCCTGTCACCGATCTTTATACAAATATCAAGGGTTGTATCCCTATTGATCTGTGCATCCATAGCCGCTGTCAGACAGAGAAACGAAACACATTTTGAAGAATGCTCGATCGCAAGAAAGGCCACGCCGGCAAGCAGCGTTTCCAGATACTCGGATATCTGTTTTCCGCGCAGAATGTCATACAGCTCCTGCGGAAACGGCTCATTCACTTTCCCGTCCCGCACATAGGCCTGAAGCTTTTGGATTTCTGCATCCGTTGGAGCTGCTCCCGTAAAAAGATTATGGATGCTGCCGATCAGATTACTTTCCACACATTTGACTGCATCCTGCACGCCTTCTTCGGGTGTCCCTTTGGAAAACAGCGCCTTCAAAAATCCTCCCTGCGCTTTCTCGGATCTTGTATGGTACAGACTGATCCCCGCCAGCAGCACCCTTGCGTTATCGCTCTTATGATAGCACAGGTTCATAGCGTCTCTTAATACCTTCGGGTTTTTTTGATCGACGCCTGATACGGCGTTTTTCAACGCATAGTTGTTCCACGCCACTCCCTCCGCACGCATGGCTGCCGTCTGCTCCCTTGTCAAAAATTCCTGATAGGCATTCAGATTCCACCCATAGGTAAGAAGCACATAATAGGCTGTGGAGCCTCCGACTGCCGCCGCAAACCGCACAAAGCGGCCCATCTCATCCATTCGTCCCCGTTTCCTTAAATGCTCCACATACTCGTTACATTTCCGCCTTTTCTCCTGGTCCAGTACGGAAAAATCCTGATGCTCCGCCTTCTCAAGAAGCTCTCTGTTTTCCGGTCCGGTCATGTCCAGATATTGTTCCGCAAGAATCCTATTTTGTTCGGACAGCCCCATCAGTTCCAGCGTATCCATTCGTTTTTGATAGTTTCGCTCTTCGCTTAAATTCATTGTGTGATAACCCCCTTTTGATTTGTATTTGGATAGGCAATTGAGAAACGCGCCATAAGGTATTGAAATGTGCATAATATACAATCCAACGCAGGTCCGCTTTCGCTTCAGTTCAAGCGCAACAGTACATAACATGCGAAAATACCGCATGTAAGTAACGGCGCCCTCACAGTACCTGCTTATGGAACTGTATATTTTGCACCATCAATATCTCATTGGGATGCGTTTCTCAATTGCTCATTATATCTGCATCTTCCGTGTCTTTCATGGCAAGGAGCGCAGTGTCATAGGAAAGCTTTTCGAGGCAGGCGCTGATATAGGCGCTCAGATTTGCAAGCGCATGTATGACCGGCTCCGGTGAAAATTCCATGCGATGCCGTTTTTCCTTAAGAAGTCCGGCGATGCAGGCAAACTCCGCTCCCGCCTGATGCAGCCCGAGACGCTCTCCGTCCTCGGAAACAGCGGATAGTTGCGAGATCGTTTCCTCCTGTACCGAATAGAGCCCGCTGACAAACAGATCCGAAAGCTGTTTTGCAGCTTCCCGAACATACTGGTCCATGGTACGCAAAATCTCCGCGGACACCGTTTTGTTCCCATCCGCATGCTCTTTCGTTTTTGACGGACTCTCTATTNGGTCTTCTTTCAAAAAGAANTCAATCGGATACAGGCACAGCCTGCNCTCCTCATCCATATATAGAGAGCCGAAAAATACAATGCTTCCCTGCGTGCGATTTCGAAGGCGCTGTTCCAGACGTTCCAGAAGGCTNNTGGTCAGACGCTCCTCCTTCGTATATTTCNNAGAAATATACAGCTTTCTTCCCGTCTCGTCATACATGCTCCAAGAAAAACGCTGAGAAACCGTATCAAAGGATGCCTCCCCCCATCTGACTGCTCCCACCAGCGCAAGGCGTTCCCGTCTGCCCGTTGTCCTGTCCGTTCCTTCTACCTGCTCTTCCGTTTCGGATTCTGTATCAAATTCCCTTCCTCCACGTCCGAAACAACTTTTCAGGAGCGTTTCATAATCCCACACGATCATGCTGTTTACTTCTTCTGAATCAATGCTTCCTGCGCCTATAATCTCTCCCTTTGTCTCCTGACTCACCGACAGCCGCCCGCCGGACGCGGCTTTCGCATTGTGAAGATCAATTTCCAGCTTCTGCATCTGTTCCCGATTACAGTTCAATCCCCATGGCGCGGCGGCATTCTCCGATCCTGCAGACGGTCTCCTGCGGGTTCCCTCATAGAAAACCGGCCGCGCATCGGTCCATGTATACCATTTTTTCTCTCCCGTTTCAAGAAAATAATAGATTTCTCCCTCATATCCGGTTTTACTCTGAAAGGATCGTCCGCCCATGCACATCAGATGCAGCCGTCCCACCGGCTCATAGGTATCCCGGAAGGTTCCTGCAAGCGCGCGGATCTCCTCCTGATTTCCGGTCCCCCTAAGCTCCTGTGCCTTCCGGTAAAGAATCAGTATTTTTTTGAAAAGCGTCTCACATGCAAATGCTGCCGAACGCGAAAAATACTGCTGATAATAAGCGGCTGCTTCCCTTAGTCCGCTTTCCAGAACCGGCAGCCCCGCGCGATGTGTGATCACGGCCAGACGTTCCAGACTCTCCGAAACTTCCGGCGACTGCCTTGACAGCCCCGTACAGATTTGATCACAGAGTTCTTCACACACATTGCCGCATGCCTGTTTTACCAGATTTTCATTCCATGAATTTTCAGTCTCCTTACCTACGTCCAGTTCCTCAAGTGTTAATTTCCCTTTTTCGATCTGATAGGCGAGCACTGCCTGCGCTTTGTGGGTACACAGTTCTTTACTGTGACAGCTGCAGGCGGAATAGGCGAAGGGCTCCAGCAGCTTTACCACCACATTTTCCCACGGAAGCTTCACTGTAACAATGGAGCTTTCTTCTATCGGCGGAAGCGCTCCTTGTCTGATATGGGCAAGGAAGACGCTGAAATGCCTGCTGCCGCAGGCGCGTATCATGCGCTCCTTCGGTAACTCCAATAATTCTGTTTTCTTACTGTCATCGGGATTTGCTGCACCGGACTCTGCTTTCTCAGCACCCTCTTTTTCCGCTTCGTTCTCCGTTCTCCCGGCATCCTCTTTTTCCGCTTCGGTCTCCGCTTCCGCAGCATCCCCTTTTGTCTCCCCGGACGACGCCTCCACAGCACCCGCTCCTGCTGCTCCGGACGACGCTTCTTTCTTCATCCACAGGATCGCCGTTATGATATGCCTGCAGATGCTTTGTGAGGGGCAGCTGCAGCTGCTCTCTCCCAAAGGTACGCGCAGCACGCAGGTCTCTTCTTTCAGCGCAACCTGCGCTGCAACCTGCGCTGCAACCTGCGTTTCTTCCCCCTGTTTTATCAAAACAGGATTTTCCTGCTCTAAATCCTTGTAGGCGCGCTTTAGCGTTCCTTTATTGCTCAGACCGATCAGGTAATCATCGTCCACCTTTTCTATCAAATCCGTCAAAGTATCCATGTACTGCTCCTTTTGGCTGTAACCCGCACCGGCAGACTTTTCATCAGCCGTTCATGATCTTTCCCATAAAGTCCCCCAGCGCTTCCGGCGTCATCGCACCCACATGCGCGCCCAGATCCGCGAGCCGCTGTGCCGTATGTCTGTCATAGACCGGATTTGCGTCCATATCCAGAGCAGTCAGGCAGATTAATTTCGCCCCGCTCTCGATGATTCCCCGGCTGGTTCCGAGAAGCCCCTGAATGCCGCCTCCCTCACACAGGTCGGAAACTAACACCACCATGGTCCTGTGGGGATTTTCGATCAACGTCTCGCAATACTGCAGCGCTCCCGCGATGTAAGTGCCTCCGCCGAGCTGAATGCTCATCAGTGTCGCCACCGGATCCTCCAGATGGGCGCTCAAGTCCACTACCTGCGTATCAAAAATCACAAGCCGCGTATCCAGCATCGGAAGCTTTGCAAAAATTCCGGCCATGACCGCACTGTGAATGACGGAATCCAGCATGGAACCGCTTTCATCCACGGCGATAATGACTCTCCACTTGCTGTAGCGTCTGGTCCGATTGTTAAAATACACCTGCTCGATCAAAAGTCTCTGGTTTTCCGTGTCATAGTGCTTCATATTTTTACGGATGGTCTTCCGTATGTCCAGATTGCGCATGGAAGGAATCGGGCTGCTCGCATTCCGGTCGATTTTTCCGAGAAGCGAACGCTTGAGATCCTGATTTAACTTCTCAGCAATTTCCTCCGCCACTTTTTTTACGATCCGGCGCGCCGTATCCAGCACCTCGCCCTTCATCAGATGCTTTAACTGCAAAATGGTCTTCAAAAGCTCCTGATTTGGTTCCAGTTTTTCNNATACTTCTTTNNCCGTAAGANGCNCCGTCATTCCGTAGCGGTCCAGGGCATGACGTTCCAGAATCTCAACGGTTTCCTTCGGAAACAGCTTCCTGATGCGGGTGATCCATGTGGCCGCGGTCAAATGACTTCCTCCCGTTCCGCCCTCTCTCCGCACGTCCTCCCCCTGCTCTCTGTTATAAAGAAAATCCAGCGCCTCCTCTAAATCCATGCAGGAAATACCGTTTTCCAATGCCGCTCCGTCCGTAAAATCCAACTGCTTCTTTGCATAACCGCCCAGAATCAGCCGCCATCTGTTTAATTGACCAGTATCTCCATTCCACTCATTCCCCATCATCCGTTTTCCCCCATCCGTTTCACGGCATAGGCATTCAGCGTCTCTCCATATTCATATTCAAAGGCCGAAACAATTCTGCCCTTTAAAAGTTCCTGTTTTTTGACTCCGTGAAGCGCCGCCGCTTTTCCCGCGAGTCGATCGGTCTCAAGCGGAGTAAAATATCCGAATGCCTGACGAAGCTCCGGCAGCAGTTTCATAAATGCCTCCGCGGACAGCTTTGCGAGCAGTTCGTCAATCATGGTAAGAAAGCTCTCCCGAACAAACACAAAATCCCTTGCCGTATAGAACAGCCCCCGCAAAAATGCCGCGCTGTTCATCTGCATTTCCTCCGTACCCTGCAGATAGCCTGCTGCCGTCTCCTGTATCCGGTCATCGTATCGGCTGTCAGAGCCGTATAAAAGCCCCAACACGGCGCCCTCCAGTCCGGGCTGTACATGATNTCTCTNCAAAAGCCGCTGAAAAGANTCCATGAGAACCGGATGAAAATGTTCAAACCCCTTCTTTCCGGTCATCTGATAGAGGGACAGACAACTCTCCATACATTTCTGCATCTGCTCCTCTTTCACCTGCGCCATGGAGGGCAGGAGCTGCACGATTTTCTGAAAGCAGATGGAAAGCAGTTCTTGAAGCTTAGAGGAATCCTCAACCTGATAGAGCTCTTTTAATTCATAAAGCATTTTCAAATGGGAAAAACCCTCGGTCAGGGAAAAGAAATCCCCATCCTCGGCAAGCACTTCTTTTACATGCTCCTCCATCCCCGCCTGCTCTTCCAAAAATCCCATCAAAAAGCTCTGCGTCATCAGAAGCGCTGCTTCCCTGCCGGTAGTGCTTTTTACAAATTGTCTGTTTAACTGCGACCGGGAAGCTTCCTCCACAGTTCCTCCGGACATGGATACATCCACAAGCGCTGCCAGAACATGACTGGAAAACTGGTAGCTCCAGACCTCCCTGATCCGGCTTTTATCCCGCCTGCTCATCAGATCGGAGCCTTTTTTCCTCTTTGCAAATCCGGTCCCCAGAAAATCCATCCGATACAGAAACCGGCTCATGGAAAGATGCTTTTTCTTTGTAAACAGCTCCAGCGTTACTTCCTGTCTGGCGGACACCTGTATCTTAAAACCGAATTTCCGGCACTGTTCTTCAAAATCCGCAAGAAGCGGCGGACGAAGCGCATCCGCGCAGAGCGCCCCTACCTGATCCCCCGTATTCAGCTCTTTCAGAATCCGGAGGGGCAGATCCGTCGAAGGACTGCATTCCCCCTTCACAAAAGAAGAAAGCGCTGCATCCCGAAGCTCATACAGCCCCGGCTCCTGCTTTCCCCTGAGCGCCGCCAGCCCCTTTGCCATGGAGAGGGCACAGATCACATCATAGGAGGAAAGGCTTTCCTTCTTCTTTCGCGCACGCCTTCCCGCACTCACCAATTGATGAAGCACCGCTCCCCCGTAGATTCCATCCGGTGTCCCTTTTTCCGAAAGCTCCGTCCACACCCGTTCATAGAAGCCCGGGGACTGCATCCCACTGGCATAACCGTTGAGCGCATCAGCGGCCTCCATGGAATACGCTAACGGATAGACGCCCTGCTCTCCGGCAGTCAGTCCGTGAAGCTTGATCTGATCCCCTGTATACACAAGCCGCTCATTCTGCTGCTCTAACAATTCCGTTAATCCACCGGTATGAAATCCTCCGGTCACCACTAAAATCCGCTGATACTGTCCGGACGCTTCTGCGATCTGTTTCGCCATAAACCGCTCCCGCAGAAGGCATCCGTCCGCCTCCATTTCCTCACGGGGTGTATGACTTCTTGTCAATCCGCAGTAAAAAAGCATTTGACTGACAAAATCCTCGGTCTTTTGATAAAGACCTCCGATCTCAAAATATTTCTCCCACAGCTCGTCAAAGCTTCGAAGCCCGCTCTTTTCACAAAGAAGCTCTATGTACCGGCTGCGGCTGAGCAGATAGTCGTCATTATATGTCTGCTTTTCCCCCTCTGCACGGATGCCCTTATGCTCTTTGGTTCCTAATAGAATTTCGCCGTAGGGAAGATCGATAAACAGGGCGGGAATGTTCCTCTCCTTTGCCGCTCTTAAGGCAACCAGCTCTGGGGAATAATCAAGAAACGGATAATAGCATTTATAGTCCTCTTTTTCCTCACTTAACAGACCCTTTTGATCCTTAAAAAAATAATACAGGGCAATCGGCGCCTTGGTATCCTCGTGCGTCAGTACCGGCACCATTTCCTGCGCATTTTGCGGACCTTCGATCAAAATACAGTCGGGCGCATAGTCTTCTATCGCCTGTTTCAGATGAAATGCGCATGCCGGACTGTGATGGCGCACCGGAAAATAAAGCACGGGCCGGCTTACATCATAGGCCGCCGATGCAGGAATGACCGCAGGCATTTCTGGATTTATCGCAGATATTTCCTTGCCTCGTAATAATTGTTCC
>WFLX010086223.1_pt1 | contig 12659 bp, 9 predicted proteins | sample 4967041 | NCBI WGS metagenome assembly WFLX01 (sample SAMN12857096, study PRJNA449069) | gut metagenome | isolation source: stool from male and female vole | host: Microtus ochrogaster | place: USA:Florida | collected 2017 | reverse complement strand
CGGATGAAACCAAATCCATCCTGCATAACTTCCAATATGCCGCTGGCAGTACGACCACTATCCAGCTCTGTAAGTTCCTCTTTTGAAAGCGTCGTTGCATCGGAGAGTTGCTTTTTCTGCGTTTTTGCTTCTTCTTTTACCTCTTCCTTTTGCCCAGCTTCCTTTTGTTCTTCTTCCTTGTCCTTTTCCAGCATTGCGTCCACAATGTCCGCTTTCTTCATACCGGGAATAATCTTAATCCCCCGGTTCTTTGCCATCTCCTTCAGATCGGCAAGATAAATGGATTCATAACGCTCCCTCATCATACTGATTTGATCCTTTCCTTAATTTGTTTGATTATTTGCTAAATCATTTGTTAAATTCATTGATTACAATCACATCTTGCTATAATAAAAATCAAAATCCAACTTCAAATTTTAAAAAACTTATTGGGGGTTTTTTAAGAAGTAATACGAATGATAACAATAATCTGTAATTTGTTAACCATGAATATTATACACCATATTTTGGAAAAAGCAAATACTTTTTGTGTTGCAACCTATACTTTTTAATGTTACTATGTTTGAAGAGATCATATCATCTAAGGAAAGCGAGGCACACAGCCATGACAACACAAGAAAAAGCATTACAACTCCATGAAGAATGGAAAGGGAAATTAAATACCGTATCTAAAACATCAGTAAAATCAAGAGAAGCGCTTGCGCTTGCCTATACCCCCGGCGTTGCCGAACCATGCAAAAAGATTGCGGAAAACAAGGAAGATGTTTATAAATATACCATCAAGGGAAATACGATCTTAGTAGTTTCCGACGGAAGCGCAGTTCTCGGTCTTGGCAATATCGGACCGGAAGCCGCTATGCCTGTTATGGAGGGGAAAGCAGTCCTGTTTAAGGAATTCGGCGGCGTCAATGCCGTCCCCATCTGTCTTGATACACAGGATACTGAAGAGATCATCAAGGCTGTTACATGGCTTGCACCCGGATACGGCGGTATTAATCTGGAAGATATCAGTGCGCCAAGATGTTTTGAAATAGAAGAACGTTTGAAAGCGACTTTAAATATTCCCGTATTTCACGACGACCAGCATGGCACCGCCATCGTCGTACTTGCTGCTCNGATCAACTCTTTAAAAATTGTTGACAAAAAAGCTGCCGACTNTAANGTAGTCATCAACGGCGCTGGTGCGGCGGGTGTAGCGATTGCGAAGCTCTTGTTAAATTATGGTTTTGTCAATGTCATCCTGTGCAACAGCAAAGGTATTGTTGTCAAGGGTTCTCCCAGACTGAACTGGATGCAGGAGAAAATGGCGGAATGTACCAATCCTAACCATGAAAGCGGATCGCTTGCTGACGCTATCAAAGGCGCTGACATTTTTATCGGCGTATCCGTTCCNGATGCNTTAACNGNAGAAATGGTAAAACAGATGAATCAGGATTCTATCATCCTCGCCATGGCCAATCCTGTTCCGGAGATCATGCCCGATGTTGCCAAAGCAGCAGGCGCCCGCATCGTCGGAACCGGACGGAGCGATTTCCCGAATCAGGTCAATAATGTGGTTGCCTTCCCCGGTATTTTTAAAGGCGCACTGGAGGGACGTGCAAAACAGATTACAGAAGAAATGAAAATGTCTGCTGCAATAGCCATTGCCAGCCTCGTGCCGGAAGACGAACTAAACGAAGAAAATATTATGCCGGAAGCCTTCCACCCGAATGTAGCCGACGTGGTGGCAGAGGCAGTTAAAAAGCACATAAAATAAGGTGAATTATGGAAAAACAGATCTGGGATAAAAAACCATACCACTCTTTAGATTATTATTTTAAAGAGATATATGGTCAGAAAATATATAAGATTGCCATTGACGGAGGCATGTCCTGCCCGAACAGGGACGGTGTCCTGGATAACAGAGGCTGCCTTTTCTGTTCCCAAGGCGGAAGCGGTGAATTTTCCGCACCCATGGACAGGGCGCATCCCGATATCCGCTCGCAGATTGAAAAAGGGAAGCATCTTCTTTCCCAGAAATATTCCGGCTGNCGGTATGTGGTTTATTTNCAGCCTTATACCAATACCTATGCCCCTGTCGGCTATCTTAANAATATTTACAGTCAGGCTCTGGAAGATAACGAGGTCGTCGGCATCTCTATCGCCACACGCCCCGACTGTCTTCCAATGGATGTGATCGATCTTCTTTCTGAACTAAAGCACACCTATCCGGGTAAATTTATCTGGATAGAGCTTGGTCTGCAGACCATCCACCGCAATACTGCGCAGCTGATCCGACGAGGTTACGAAACTTCGGTTTTTGAAGAAGCAGTCCGTAAATTAAACCAGATACAGATTCCCATTATNGTCCATGTCATTCTGGGGCTTCCGGGAGAAAGCCGTGAACAGATGTTTTCNACTGTGGAATATCTGAACACNTTTCCCATCTTCGGCATAAANCTACAGCTGCTTCATGTACTGGCAAAGACCGATCTTGCNGANCTTTATAAAAAACGCNGCTTTGAAGTCCTTACTTTGGAAGAATANACNGACATTGTNATCGAATGTCTGGAACGCCTCGCGCCGGAAATGGTCATCCACCGTATCACCGGCGACGGTCCGCGGCGGCTTTTGATCGCCCCGGAGTGGAGCCTGGATAAAAAGCAGGTATTAAATACGCTGCTGAATAAAATGAAAGCAAAAAATTCATGGCAGGGCAAGCAATATGAAGACACTGGAATATTCCATATTATATAAACTCATTGTACTGTATATGCTGGAGAACGCAACCTCCGAAATCACCAAATCCCAGATCAGCGACTTTGTCTTGGAACGCGGGTATATTGATTTTGTCACGCTTCAGCTGGCATTTTCCGAACTGGAGGAAAATGGCCTGGCAAAAAGCCGCCGGATCAATAACCGCACACTTCTCACGATCACCANNGAAGGGCGNCATACGATATCNTCTTTGGAAGACCGTATTGCCNATTCNATTCGTCAGGATATTAAAAACTACCTTTCCTCCAATCATTTGAGCTTGCAGAAGGAGCTGTCTGTACAGTCNCATTACCGCGCCTTAAGCAGCAGAAGTTATGAAGCCTGTCTNGTCGTCAAGGANCAACAGGAGGATCTTATCAGCCTTACGNTAAANCTCCCCTCAAAAGAGCTTGCGGAGACNGTCTGCAGCAACTGGGACAAAAAAAACACTGCTATTTATGAATATCTGATGCATGAACTTCTGACTTCATCCGGCAATTGATATTTCTTATTTCAACTTTCTTTTTTTATTTCAAACAGATCTTTTTTATTCAGTATTGTCTACACTATCTCAATCTCTCCTGCTATTTTAATTTTACATTTCATAAATTTAATATACCATATTTTTTATTTTCTTGATTATTCATGCAATTTGCGGATTTATTTTATATTTTAGACTACAATAACAAATAGAATATGTTTTCGGAATAAAAAATAGAGAATAATTGTCATTTTACGGAGGATAATAATGACTTTTGGGGAACATCTGGAAAAACTCAGAAAAGCAAACCATATGACGCAGGAAGAAATGGGTGAAAAATTCGGCATCTGTGCTTCCACGCTTTCAAACTATGAGCGCGGTGTTCATCAGCCGGATCTGGAATTCATAGATAAAGTTGCAGAATATTTCCATGTTTCCATTGATTATATGTTTGGGAGAACCTCTTTTAATTCGCCGATCGACCAGTTAAACGTTCTGCTTTCCGATTCGATCACTGTTGGGGATTTTCTTAATATTGTATTGGAATACGACCACTCTCATCTTGAGTTGCTGCTTTCTTATATAAATTATCTTTCCTCAGGTTATGTGCCGTCAATTACTGTTAATTCGGATGGCAAACAAAAGAAATCATAAGCAGACTTAAGATTCTTCGGCTTCCCGTCTGATACGCATCATGTGCTCCCTGATCTTTTGTTCATATCCGTTTTGGGAAGGCTTGTAAAATTCCTTTCCGGACAATTCATAAGGAAGATACTGCTGTTTCACGTAATGATTCTTAAAATCATGGGCATAAAGATATCCGATGCCGCTGCCAAGTTTGGCAGCGCTTTTATAATGCGCATCCTTCAGATGCGGAGGGATCGGCAGATCTCCTGTCTCCTCCACACACTTCATCGCATCACCGATTGCACAGACTGCCGCATTGCTTTTGGAGGCACAGGCTACATAGGACACTGCTTGCGATAAGATGATCTGCGCCTCCGGCATACCGACCCTTTCCACCGCCTGTGCTGCAGCAGTGGCGACCACCAGTGCCTGGGGATCTGCATTGCCCACGTCCTCTGCCGCACAGATCATGATTCGCCTTGCAATAAAAGTAACGCTTTCCCCTGCATAGAGCATTTTCGCAAGATAATAGACTGCGGCATCCGGGTCGGAACCGCGCATGCTTTTGATAAATGCTGAAATTGTATTGTAATGATTGTCCCCTGTCTTATCAAACCGGATAACACGCTTCTGGATACATTCCTGCGCCACCTCCAGCGTAATATGGATCTTCCCGTCCTCACTCCGCTCCGTGGTCATAATGCCGACCTCTATAGCATTTAAGGCATGTCTTGCATCCCCGCCGGACTGCTCCGCCAAAAACTCCATTGCATCTGCATCCAGCTCTGCCTCATANNCTCCCNTTCCTTNNTTCTCATCATATACGGCACGNTGNAGCAGCGTCTTGATATCCTCTTTTTCCAGTGGATGCAGTTCANAGATATTCNATCTGGAGATCAAAGCGCCATTGACCTCAAAATAAGGATTCTCCGTTGTTGCGCCGATCAGTATGACCGTTCCGTCCTCTACGAAAGGAAGCAGATAATCCTGCTGCCCCTTATTAAAGCGATGGATCTCATCGATAAAAAGAATTGTCTTCTTATCATACATGGCGGCGGTCTGCTTCGCCTGTGCGGTGATCTCCTCCATATCCTTTTTCCCTGCAACGGTGGCATTGATCTGTTTAAATTCTGCGCTGGTGGTATGGGCGATCACCTTCGCCAGCGTCGTTTTACCGGTGCCGGGCGGACCATAGAAGATAATGGAAGTGAGCTTGTCCGCCTTGATCGCACGGTAAAGCAGCTTGTCTTTGCCGATAATATGCTGCTGTCCCACCACCTCGTCCAATGTCACAGGACGCATTCTTGCCGCAAGCGGAGATTCTTTCTCCTGTTTTTTCTCATTCATATATGTGAACATGTCGATATTGTCCATATTAATAACCATACCTTTCCGCAACCTGCGAATTTGGGCCCCAGGCACAAATTCGTGATTGAAAAATCTTTGATTTTTCAATCTAATCCTCCCTGTCAGGGATCAATCAAAAGCTTATCAACCGTGACAAAAGTATACCCCTGTTGTTTCAATTCATCAATCACAAGCAAAGCCGCCTCCACAGAGGTTTCATACTCATCATGCATCAGGATGATCGCACTGTCATGGCAGTCTGCCAAGATACGATTGGCAACAGTCTGTGTATCAAAAGTACACCAATCTCTGGGATCCACATCCCACAGTACCGGTATAATCCCCAATTTTTGCTCATAACGGGTATTCCATATTCCAAAGGGCGGCCTGCAGAACGCCGGCGTCGAACCGGTGATGTCTCTGATAATCTCCCCGGTTCTGTTGATCTCCTCCAGAAATTCCGCCTCATTGCCAGCCGTCAGCTTCAGATGACTGTATGTATGATTGCCGATCAGATGCCCTTCTTCCGCTATGCGGCTGACAATTTCAGGATGTGCTTCCGCATTTTTGCCGATCAGGAAAAAGGTTACCTTTACATCCCGTTCCGCCAGACCGTCCAATAACCTTTCGGTATATAAGACATTAGGTCCGTCGTCAAAGGTAAGTGCAATCATTTTATTTTCTCCGGTATCGCTGACACCGGAAGGCAGCCCGTTTTCTACCTGTATTACATAATCCTCCATTTCCAAATCTCCTTCTTCTGATAAAAAACTCCCGGTCGGGAGCGATTCAGTCCGCGTAGAATCTACCTTTCCGTTCGTTAACTGAACGCATAATCCAAGCATAACCGAAATTGCCAAAAGACACAAGAAGATTTTTTCAATATCCGATCTGTCCAAACGCATAAAGACCATCCACATACCCGGCTGTCATATTCCAGTATATGCGGATGGCCCGTACAACTTATCAATTATCCTAAATTGTTTCATTTACGATTTTTCCATCGCTGATATTAATTGTTCTTAATGTCTGTTCTGCAATTTTTGCATCGTGCGTAATCATAAGAATCGTAATTCCATAGTCTTTGTTCAACATTTTAAGTAACTGCATCACATTTTCTCCTGATTTCTGATCCAGATTACCTGTCGGTTCATCACAAAGAAGGATTTCCGGCTGGTTGATCAGTGCTCTTGCAATCGCCACCCTCTGCTGCTGTCCGCCGCTGATCTGCCCCGGAAGATGTGAGAGACGGTCCGACAGGCCGAGGGAGTCTATGATCTGCGCCATTCTATCTTCATCAGGCTTTTCTTTTGCAATCTCTGCGGGAAGGATAATATTTTCACGCACGGTAAGCTCCGGAATTAAGTTGTACGACTGAAAGATGAAACCGATCGTCTTTAGACGGAAGCGTGAAAGCTCCTCATCATTCATATCAAAAATATCCTTGTCGTGATACAGAACCTTTCCTTCGGTGGGATAATCCAATCCGCCTAAAAGATTGAGCAGCGTGGATTTTCCGCTGCCGGATGCCCCCATAACAGCCACAAATCCTCCCTTCTCCACAGAAAAAGATACCTGATCCAGCGCTGTGACCGTAGCTTCGTTTTTACCATATTTCTTAGAGAGGTTTTCCGTTCTTAAAAATGTCATATGCTAATAACCCTTCCTTTCCATAACCTGCAAACTTTAATGCACTTTAGTGCTATGTCATTAGAAATCATCTGTCCTGATGCCATCCACAATGTTCGCTTTCCGTATCTGCCTAAGCGGCGAAACTGTAACGGCGATATTAAGCAGTACCAGACATAAAAATGCCACTGTCATAATGAGAGGGATCGGCTGTTCCCATAGTTCAATATAAAACGGAAAACGCAACGCCCAGTTTCCGGTCCAGATTCCGTTATCCCCCAAAATATAGGATTGGTTTCCCAATTCAAAGGCATAATAATTGGCATAGCGTTTGACCAGATCAAAAACCGTAACCGGCAGCAAAGATGTCACAATCGCCCATAACGGACATAAAAACAGTTCGCGGATATGACTGAACACCAAAGCTTTTTTGCTGATACCGACAGCACGTATAATCTGCAGATTCCTCATATTCCTATTAACCGCAAAATGATAGGCATTTATCATGCCAAAGCACCCCGTAAAAATAACAAGAAGAATCATGGAGGCAAAGAGGATCAGATTGGAACGGTCGGTTCTTGCGATACGCTGCTTAACATCCATTTGGGAAATGCTGTCCACCTTACCGCTTTTCCCGACAATTCTGTACCACAAGAATTCAAAACGATCTACGTCTGCGTCAGGTGTAAGGTCTACATAAACATCCGTGTAGCACCGATCCGGCAGCCCCCATATAGGAAGCGCATCGGTACAGCACAAAATTTCATATCCCGGAAAACTACATGTCAATACATAGCTTTGGGAATCGAGCATTTTTTGCAAATTTTCATCATCGATTTGCAAAACAGCACATACCTGCGCATCAAATACAACTTTCGTTCCAAAAGAATATCCCGGGATATCCGTCATACTTTTGTCTGTATAATCATAATAAAACGTGGGCTCGTACCCTGTTGGCATCGTATTCTTCGAAAAATCCCATGTTTCCACATAGGGATCTGTGATGACTACATCGGTGAAGGATATGCGGTCTCCAACCGAAAAGGGATTGGAAAGTTCAGCATCCGGATACTCTACAATCACTATTTTCCTGCCATCCGAAAGCCCTGTCATGTCCAGCTCACCCTCTCTAACGTAAGGAGAAAGGCTTTGCAGAAAATCAACGTCAATCGCAACGCTGGGAACCCTGTAAAGAAGATCGTCCTTATCATATCCCTGTGCCGCCTTTGATTTTTCAAAGAGTTCCTGCAAAAAATCAAAATCATTATTTTGGTTATTTTCTATATTGAGCGGCGAAAGGGCATCCTTTTGTTCTTCGGAAAGATTGCCGCCACTGCAAAAGACTTTCAGTCCGGGAAGCTGGATCACTCCCCTGACTGACGCAACATCCCCACTGGCGGCAAGCTCCTCCATATCCTCTGCCGAGATTCCTTCGTTGTGGCGGTTAAACAATACATCTGACCACATGGTATCATAGAGATCTTTTCGCGCCACATAATCAGTTCCTACACCTTCTGATACATCAAGCTGCTGGTACAGCATGTAATTGTCATTATCAGCTTTGGCCATCATGAACGCTGCCCCAAAGACAAATGTCCAACCGGTGATAAAGATCAAAAAAGCTACTGGCCGGTTGCCGCTCAGTTTCTTTCCCGTAACCTTGCAAAGTATCCTGCCATACGGTGAACCCTTTTCATGGCGGCGGGATGGCGACGCTGCTTTCTCAGGAGACAACATTTCGTTCGGGGACAGCCGCATAGAGAAGAATACCGGAACTGCCAACGCTACAGCGGAAAAAAGAAAACCGAGTAACCACGGCCAGACACAAGGGCTTAAACTGACCGCCCGCGCAACCGGGTGGGCGCCAAAAGCACTGTACACATACGCGTCACTGACCGCATTACAGATTTTCAGATAAAACAGATATAGAATAAGACCTGATACATATCCCACGGCCACACCCACGACATCAAAGAAAAACACTTCTCCCAAAAGTCTTTTCCGCACTTCCCTCATGGACATTCCCATACTCCTATACAATCCGAACTGCCGCCGCCGTTCCTTCATGGCATCTGCCATGACTGCATATGCGGAGACAAACGACACAAACAGGACTATTCCCAAAAAAACAGGAATCAGGATAGAAGAATAAAAATCATTATAGGATAAGTATGCCCTGTCATACAGTTCGTTTTCCGTCAGGGGGTAATCCGCATGTACTTCATTGCTTATCATATCCAATCTTCCTGGTGCTGGGTCCCATGTCTCTATACCTTGTTTTGCCAATTCCCCTGCAACACATTCCTGTCTTCCAGTTGGCAGGGCATCAGGCGTACAGCGGATCATAGCGCTCATGGTACAGGCATCCGGCAGATCCCCTGAACTGAAAAACATTTCCGGCAGATCCGTTTCTTCCTCTGAAAAAAAACGAAAGCTATTCCCCCATGCATTAGAGGAGTTTTTCAAAGAACGAATTTCACCATAGTAACTATCCGCCTCATTCAAAATACCAACAATCGTAAATTCCCGTTCGCCGGCATAATTCCCCTGCACATCATACAATTCCAATGTGAATTGATTGCCTAAGACCGGGGCAATGCTGAGCGCGTGAAAAGCCTCCCGGTAACCGCAGACCTCACCGGGCGCAGCGGGATATCTGCCTCCTTTTTCCGGAGCATAGTAAAACATCTCCTGCGCCTGTTCGGTGTCGAAAGCCCCAAAAGGAACAGCCTCACTGTATTGCGTCTGACACAGGCCGCCATTCAGGATAATGCCATATTCCGCAATCCGGTCATTCTGTGCAATCGTCTCCAACTGTTCTTTTTCAATAGGAAGGGTAATAAGATCATAATTACCGCAGGCAGTTAATATCTTTTCGATATTTCCCTGACTGGCTGAACGCGCGAGAAACACGCCGATGGTCATTGCCATCGTGCTGACTATAATAGTCCCCAAAAGTACCATCGCCCGTTTTTTATGATGCCGCCAGTATTTCGATGATATGTTCATAAAACAGTCCTCCGAACAAAATTGAAACAAAATTTAGGATACAGCAAAACCTAACTGTATGGCTTTTGCCATAATTGGTAAAGGCAGCGTGAATAATTCAATATTATTATCTTATTTATCCCTGCACCATGGGGAATTCCAAAACTGCTTTAAATAAATCTCCATCTGTAATGATCTTCAGACTGCCGCCCTGCAGCTGCGCCAGACTCATGGCAATGGAAAGCCCTAAACCGTTGCCTTCTTTATGACGCGACTTATCGCCGCGTACAAAACGCTCCATCAATTCTTCCCCATTGATATTCAGTGGATATTCCGACATATTCCGGAAGATGATCATGACCTTCTTATCCTCATTTTCCACATTCAGATAGACCCGGGTGCCCGGCTGGGCATATTTATAGATATTTCCAAGCAGATTATCAAAGATCCTGAATAAATGCCTGTGGTCAGCCATAATATGAACATCCTGCTTCGGCTCCCCAAGGATCAGCTCCAGATTCTTCTCCGCAAATCTCTGCCCGTATTCTCCGGTAATCTGCATGATCAATACATTGACATCGCAGGGTGCAAGATCCGTGGACAGATTGCCCGTGCTTGCTTTGGATACTTCTAAAAGATCATCCAGCAATTTTTTCAGACGTACGGACTGTCTGTGCAGTACCTCCGTATATTCCCTGACCTTTTCCGGTTCCGTTACCGCCTGCCCCAGCAGATCCGAATAATTGATGATGGACGTCAGCGGCGTCTTTAAGTCATGGGATACATTGCTGATCAGCTCTGTTTTTAGATGCTCGCTCTTCATCCGCTCCGATACAGCCTTTGCCATACCTTCCCCAATATTGTTTAAGTTATTTCCATGCTCTCTATACCCCAGAATCATCTTCGAGGTATCCACATGATAGGAAAGATTACCCTCTGCAAGCGCCCTGCCGGCTTTTCTCAGCTTCCCGTGTACCAGGCCAAAATAACAGATAACCGCTATGAGCAGGACCCGTTCAAAGCACCATACAATAAACAGCTCTACCTGCCCCCAAAGAAGCAATCCTATGAATTCGCAGACACTAAGCGCTGCAAATGCGACAAATGAGGGTACCAATACGTGAAACGAACGGAACACAGCCGAAATGCCACGTACAACTGCCTTGATGCATCTTCCTGCCAACCGAAGCACCGCATAAATGAATGTGTGCTTTAAGAAACCGCCCCTTTTTATCCGTATGGCAAGTTCCATGCAAAACAGCGTTCCAAAGAAGGCTGTCAACATCGCCCAAACCGTCACTACAATACCATTGATCCAAAATGACTTGATCACGCTGCTATATCCACCGAATATCTCACCGGCAACCCCGGTAATGACGCCCACTATGCCAATCACCAGCGCCAGTAGGACATCCAGCCATATCACCTGTAGGAAACCGGGGTAGATCCGATTCATTTCCATCACTATATCTACCTGGCTTTCCATTCCATCCTTCCCCGGAACTTCGTCACTGCAGACAGTCAGTTCATTACGATGTCCGGCACTGCACATCAGAAAGATAAAACAAAGCAGCGTGCCCAATATCGCGACGCCCATCACGACCGGAAATTCATAGGCATAGGAGTACAACCAGTTTTCAACCTGCCGGATATGATAATATTCATCTACATATGGCAGATACTTATTTACATATAAAACGATCCTGACACTTTTCTCCGAATCCCCCTGATAAACAATAGGTGGAAAATCATCATACTCATATACAAAGGCTTCAGCCCAGCCGTCAGATGCTTTCGGATCATAATTGCTCCACATTGCCGTTTTGTTGTTTCCAATAAAAATCTTCACACGGATGTTTCTTCCCTGACAATAATCCTCAATCCTGTCATATTTGTCATCAATCAGATTATAAATACTGTATTGATCCTGCCTTGCCTGCCAATAAAATTCATTTTTCAGCTGATAATCGGTCAGGGGCTTCTCATAAACATCCTCCGAAAGCGCAATGATTGTTCCATATCCGGAAAACATACCAACTCCGACGCAAAGAATCATCAAAATAAAGATGAAGATCTTCATCGGAAGGCTGCCCCTAAGCCTCTTTCTTTTTATTTTTTTATCCATTCCTGACTCCTCTCTTTTCCACTATTCCCAAACATATTGTTTTCTATCTTCTTTCATTCTTCATGCTGTAACCCTGTCCCCAGATCACTTTCAGATATCTGGGCTCCGCAGGATTGATCTCAATTTTTTCCCGCAGATGCCTGATATGTACCGCTACCGTACCCTCGCTCCCAAGCGGCTCCTCATTCCAGATCTTACGGTAGATCGCCGCCGGTGCAAAGACTTCCCCGGGATGACTCATCAGTAGTTTCAGGATGTCAAATTCCGTCGGTGTCAGTGAAACCGCTTCGCCGTCCACTGAGACTGTCTTTTCTTTATCATTTAATTCAATACCGCCGATGCTGATCACGTCCGATGACAGCGTTCCGCTTCCCAGCTGCATATAACGCCTTAACATCGACTTTACCCTTGCGGATACTTCTGCCGGCAGGAAGGGTTTCGTAATATAATCATCTGCCCCAACGGACAGTCCCAGGATCTTATCCGAATCTTCCCCTTTCGCGGTGAGCAGTATGATCGGCACATTGCTTTTTTCCCGTATCTTCACCATCGCCTCCATACCGTCCATCTCCGGCATCATAATATCCATCAGCACGAGATGTATTTCTTCTTCCTCTACAATCTTACATGCTTCCTTTCCGTCAAACGCCTCATACAGCTTATAATTGTCATCCGTCAGATAGATCTTTAAGGCATTGACGATATCCCTCTCATCATCACAGATCA
>WFLX010068572.1_pt1 | contig 12660 bp, 6 predicted proteins | sample 4967041 | NCBI WGS metagenome assembly WFLX01 (sample SAMN12857096, study PRJNA449069) | gut metagenome | isolation source: stool from male and female vole | host: Microtus ochrogaster | place: USA:Florida | collected 2017 | reverse complement strand
CACGCCATTCAAAGGTGTTAGCCCTATTATATTCTTTATCTTTGGAGCCATATTGCCATAAATAATATTACAAATTTAGTAATTTTGTAAAGAGCCACCAAATCACAGCGCATTTTTTACTTCCCGAAGATTCAACAAGGTAAAACTCCGAGAGGCGCAATGGCTAGGTCTTTGTTGGTGTAAGCGAATAATTCGATTGAGGGGGTACCGTAGCGGCGTTTGGAGCGAGAGGGGCGCTGACGCTGACTGCATTTCGATAGAAAAACCACCTGATTCTGCTTCGTCAGTTGAAGTAAAATCAGGTGGTTTGGTTTGNTAATTACTTGATTATCAAGTGANTGTAGTGGAGCTGGAGGGGTTTGAACCCTCGTCCAAACGTGGAACTAATGAGCTTNCTACATGCTTATTCCCAACTTGGTTTTCGAGTCGCGGCAGGCAAGGGACAACCAACCGCGGCCTTATCCTCTGAAAAATCTCGGCGAGTCTCGAGGCTTTCGTCGCCAAATTTCCGATTTATCTGCACCGCCTTGTCGATCCGTCTCGGAAAAAGGACAATCGGGCGATGTCTCGTCTCTGCAACTGTTGCGGAGATAAAGTTAATCTACTGTTCTTCGATTAAGCAGCGAGAGCGTAGTTGTTTTCGCCATTTGAATTTGCGATGTCTCTGATTATAGAGTGTAGGCATCATCACTCTGCATGCTTACTCACCACCTCTACACGCTGTCAAAGCCAGTCAGCCCCGTTGTGTGTCGGTAAATGAATTTACTTTGCAAATATACACCTTATATATTATAGTAGGGTAGGGGTTTAACACTTTTAACATAATTTTAAGNTTTTGGATGNCTGAGCAAGTTTTTTAGGCTTAATTTTTGTTAATATTTCGGTGNAAATGTATCTGTAATGAAATTTGTGGTTAACTTTGTGTCTTGNATGNGTGTCAGNGCNCANTGTCTNTTCGNNCNTTGAACAGTGAAAATAGAAACAACACAGTGTAATCTATAATCTAAACCATGTTTGTATGAATTTAAGTCAGCAAATTCGTCTATGGCTTGCAGTGCTGCTGGCCACGACATTTTCACTGACGCTGGGCGCACAGAATATCAATGTGTCCGGCGTGGTAAGCGATGACACCGGCGAGCCGCTTACCGGAGCTACGGTGCTCGTCAAGGGTACGACGCACGGCGTGGCCACCGGTATCGACGGCGATTTCACNATCTCGGCTCCCTCCAAGGGCACGCTGGTCATCAGCTTCATCGGTTGCAAGACCGAGGAGGTGGCCATCAACGGNNGCACCAACATTCAGGTGACTTTACAGAANNATACNNAGATGCNCGATGAGGTTGTGGCCATCGGTTATGGCACTGTCAAGAAGAAAGACCTCACGGGTGCTGTCTCGTCCGTGGCCGGCTCCGAGCTGGTCAAGGTGCCTGTGGCGACTGCCGCTCAGGCCCTTCAGGGCAAGGCCGCAGGTCTCAACATCGTGAGCCAGAGTGGTGCTCCCGGTGCGTCGATGAACGTCACCGTGCGTGGCGGCGCCTCGCTGACACAGGGCACCGAGCCTCTCTACATCGTGGACGGTTTTGCCATGGACAACGCTCTGGCAAACATCGACGTCAACGACATCGAGACCATCGACGTGCTCAAGGATGCCTCTGCCACCGCCATCTATGGTGCGCGCGGCTCCAACGGTATCATCGTCATCACCACCAAGAGCGGACAGAAGGGCAAGACCAAGGTAGACTATAATGCCTTCTTCTCGTGGGACCGTCTGGCCAAGAAGCTCGACGTCAACGATAATGCTCTCGATTATGCTTGGTATCAGTATGAGTTTGCCGAGCTGCAGGGCAAGCAGTTCCAGTTCAGCAACGNGTTTGACGACGCCTACGGCACATCAGAGGCAGACTATCACAGCAATGCCTACAACCGTCTGGCCGAGCGTTATGGCGATGCCTATGCCATCGACTGGCAGGACCTCGTGTTTGGCGGCCACGCTTTCACTCAGAATCACAACGTGAGCGTGTCGACCGGCGGCGAGAAGACTCAGGTGCTCATATCATACAATCACAACGATCAGGACGGCCTTCTCGCCAACCATGACTATAAGCGCAATTCGCTGCGTGCCAAGTTTAATGCCGAGCTCTGGAAGGGTGTCCGTCTCGACTTCGGTATGTTCTTCTACCACAACAACACCCGTGGCGGCGGTCAATACACGGGCATGAAGAGCGTGCTCCTCCAGCCCATCAACGGCGGTACCATCTTCACCCGCGACGAGCTCATCCGTGAGCAGACCCAGCCCACCTATCGCGGATATGACAACACTTACAGCGTGTCCAACCCTCTCGTGCAGAATGGTGCCGTCGTCTCCGAGAAGCGCTCGCGCAAACTCGACCTCAACGGCGGTCTCACCATCGACTTCCTCAACGACTTCCGTTGGCGCACGGCCGTCAACTATGTGACCGGCTGGGACAAGTCGACCTCTTTCCAAGATGAGAATTCGCTCAACTATATACTTTATAAGGATTCCGAGGGTATGAACGGCTCGATCGGCAACTCCGAGAAGTTCTCGTGGCATGTCAACAACACCCTCACATGGACCAAGACACTCGACAAGGTGCACGACCTCACTGTAATGGTGGGTCAGGAATATTCATACAGCGAAAGCGAGGGCAATTCCATCTCGCTCCGTAAGTTCCCCGAGCCCAACCATAAGCTCGACGACATCTCCAAGGCTGAGGTATCGTCCAAGAAGACCTCTCACAGCAACGGCAATATGCTCTCGTTCTTCGGCCGTGTCAACTATTCGTATGACAACCGCTATCTGCTCACCGCCACATTCCGTGCCGACGGCAGCTCGAAGTTTGCCAAGGGCAACAAGTGGGGCTATTTCCCCTCTGTGTCAGGCGCATGGCGCGTGAGTCAGGAGAAGTTCTGGACAGAGAGCGGCGTCTCCAACTGGTTTAACAACCTCAAGTTCCGTATCGGCTATGGTGTGACCGGCAACTGTGACATCGCTTCCAACATGTACACCTCGACACTCTCCCAGACCACATATCCTATGGACAACGAGGAGTTCTCGATGGCTTTCACCACCGACGGCACCCTCGGCAACCCCAAGCTGAAGTGGGAGACCCTCCACGCCACCAACATCGGTCTCGATCTGGGTATGTTCAACAACCGCATCAACCTCTCGGTGGAGTGGTATAACAACCAGATCTCCGACATGCTCATGAAGTGTACCATCCCCTCGTCGACCGGCTACACCTCGCAGTATCAGAACATCGGCAAGATGCGCAACCGTGGCTGGGAGTTCCAGCTGAACACCGTCAACGTCGCTTCACACGGCTTCCAGTGGACTTCGACCCTCAACATGTCGTTCAATAAGTCCAAGGTGCTCGCTCTCGAGGGTGATGTCAAGCAAAAGACCTTCCCTGCCAACAACGGTGATACCACCGGCCGTTCCGGTAAAGTCAACTATTATGCAGTCGTAGGCCAGGGCCTCGGCGACATGTATGGCTTCAAGTATGACGGCATCTATACCACCGACGACTTCGACCAGCTCCCCGACGGCTCATGGCAGCTCAAGGATGGTGTGGTGAAGCCCGAGGATGGTCGCACAGCCCAGCCCGGCGACATCAAGTTTGCCGCAGACAATGAGGAGGGTGACCAGTTTACCAAGCAGGCTGTCAAGATCGGTAACGGTACTCCCGACTTCTTCGGCGGTTTCTCCAACCAGTTCACCTACAAAGGCTTTGACCTCAACGTGTTCCTGAAGTTTGCTGTGGGCAACGATGTCTACAACGCCACCAAGCACTCCATGAGCCCCTATGCTCCGTATGAGAACGCACCCAAGGAGTTCTCGGCCAACTACTATCGTCTCGTCGATCCCGTCACCGGCCTCAAGGCCACCACGCTCGAGCGTCTGCGCGAGCTCAACCCCGATGAGTCGTCACGCACATGGAGCCTCACCGAGAACAATACCAGCTATATCACCTATCCCTCGTCCTACTTCGTAGAGGATGGCTCATATCTGCGTCTCGCACAGGTGACTCTCGGCTATACTTTCCCCGCCAAGTGGATGCGCAAGGCTCTCATACAGAATCTCCGCCTCTACTTCACGGCCAACAACCTCTGCACCATCACAGGCTACTCGGGCTACGATCCCGACGCATCGGCCGAGAACGAGCACGTCATCTGTACTCCCGGCTACGACTCGTCGACCTACCCGATGTCGCGCAGCTATGTACTCGGTATCAACCTTACATTCTAATCACCAGCCAATACAATGAACAAACGTTATATATCCAAGGCAGTTAAAAGCATCCTCGCGGCCCTCGCCATCACCGGCGGCGCGTCGATGACACTGACCTCGTGCGAGGACACACTGGAGCGTCCCTCGTTCACAGCCGACGACGTAGACTATGTTTTCTCAGACGTAGCCAAGTCCGACCTCTATGTCAAGGGCATCTATCGTTACTTCTGCCTCGAGGAGCTGTTCCGCGCAGCCAACACGGGTGAATGTGTGACCACAGCCAACGAGGACAACTGGACGCAGGCCAACATGCAGCGCGCCAGCTATAACTATGATCCCTATCGTCCGTGGGTGTTCGGCGACAACTATCGCCAGAGCTACAACGCCATCGAGAGCTGTAACCTCGGCATCAAGCGTGTGGGTCAGCTCCCCGAGTCGCCCGAGCGCAATGCCCTGCTCGGCGAGCTCTATATGCTCCGCGCATACGCCTATCACAACCTGATCCGTTTCCTCGGCGATGTGCCCGCCCAGTGGCTCCCGATGGAGGATTGCGACATCGAATCGGCCGACGTGCTCTATCCCACACGTCAGCCCCGCGACGTGATCTACGACCACATCATTCAGGATATGGTGGATCATGTCAACGACCTCCCCTGGCAGAGCGAGAATCCCTATGTCACCAACGAGCGCCTCACCCGCAACGCCGGTCTCGGCATCATGGCCCGCATCTGTCTCCACGCAGCCGGCTACTCGCTGCGCTGGGATCTCGAGACCAACGACGTCAACACCCTCCACATGGCCCGTCGCGACGATGCCGCGCGTGTGCGTGAGATCTATGAGATAGCCGACAAGGCGCTCGAGCAGGTCATCACCAAGGGTGAGAACTATCTGATACAGGACACTGAGGGCGAGAACGGATTCATGTATATCTTCCGCAACTTCGACCTCGGCAACTATGGCCCCACCGCTCCCGAGATGATGTGGATGATAGCCCAGCAGGGCGACGCCACCAACTCGCGCCTCGGCAACTATATCGGTGTGACGGGTTGCGGCTCGGGCAGCTTCTTCTCGGCCATGAAGGCTCTGCAGATCAAGGTGCCCACATTCTATCTCTCTTATGATCCTCAGGACAAGCGCCGCGACGTCACCTGCCCGATGTACACCATCGGCCACTCGGGCGAGCTCGACATCCACTGCGGCACCACTTACTCCTCTGTCATGGGCGGCAAGTATCGTGTGCAGTGGGCTCAGGCTCCATTCGGCAACTCGAAGCGCAACATCGACATGCTCATGCTCCGCTATTCCGACGTGCTGCTGATGTATGCCGAGACTCAGAACTTCCTCAACGGTGGTCCTACACAGGCCGCAAAGAACGCCCTCAAAGCAGTCCGCGAGCGTGCCGGCGTGGGCCATCTCGACATCCCCACCACCGAGGAGGCTTTCCTTGAGGCTCTGATGCACGAGCGCCAGTGGGAGCTGGCCGACGAGTTCGTGCTCCGCACCGACCTCGTGCGCACCAACCTGCTCGACAAGTTTATCAACGAGACCCGTCAGGATCTGCGCGACCTCTCGGAGCGCAAGGGCAAATATGCTTCGCTCCCCATCTACCGCATCTACAACCGATCGGTCAATGAGGGCATCTTTGGCGACAAGTTCCTTATGGTCAACTATATCGACGTCACTGATCCCGCCGACATCGCGGCCATCGAGACTATGCCCAAGGCAACCCAGACAGCCAAGGTGAAGGCCATCCGTGAGGCTGTAAAGAAGATCGTCGAGGCCAAGGGGTATTCCTACAGCAATGACTGGTATCCCATCAACATGTTTGAGGCCATCACGTCTGACTACAACACCCGTTCGCGTCAGATCTGCGGCACNATCGTAGTCACCACTTGGGGCCTCGGCTCGACAATCACCACCAAGCCCACCGGCAAAGCCGAGAACGGCGGCGTCTATCCCGAGTGGATCGAGGGCGAGAATGAACTGTTCTTCGCCTACAAGAAGAACTTCTCTGAGCTCTCACCCTTTGCCGGTGATCAGGCCGGTCATCCGCTTGTCGACAATCCACGTCTGACCCAGCTGCCCGGCTATCCCGGCGCCAAGACTGAGTTCTGACCCCGCTGCGTTGAAACATATCGTCCCGGTGAGCCCCCTCATCACTGACCTCACCGGGACGAAATCAACAATATTCTCTAACCAAAAAATTTTTACCATCAAACATTTCTACTCATGAAAAAATCTATCGCACTCGCAGCTCTGTGCTGTGCAGCAATGAGCATGAATGCCGAGCAGTACGTCTACGACTTCAACAACGCTCCCTCGTTCTTCCCCTACCTGCAGGCTCCCATCGAGGATCTCGGTCTGGGTGTGGCTGCCAACTTCGACTTCATCAAGAAGGACGGCTCATGTGTGCTCGACGGTTGCCCCACAGAGGACAAGCTCATGGACAAGAACGCCGACGGTGAGTTCGTGACCACCGACATCCGCTTCCTCATCAGCCTCGCCGACGGTTGCTGCTACACCAAGGGCGCCGACGGCAAGTATCTCTATGAGGGTGAGGAGCCCGACTATTCGGAGCCCTTCGTGTCTTATGAGGATGGCGGCCCCACACGTGTGGTGTGGCTCTACAACATCGGTGGCGAGACCTTCGATCCCAGCGCCAACTACATGGCCAACACCGAGGCCGACTTCGTAGCCACCAAGCATGGCATCCAGTTCAGCCGCAACGACCACTCGGCTTCGCGCAAGGCCACCTATATCCAGTTCCCCGCTTTCGCCGGCCCCTACACTCTCGANTACTACTTCTGCGCCACATCCGACTCCAACCGCAACAAGGAGCAGGCTCTGCGCTGCAAGGTGGTGCCCGTGATCAACGGTGAGGTCAACGAGGAGATGGCTCAGGTGACCAACGAGGCCTATGGCGTTATCCCCGACAAGAAGTATATCAAAAAGACCTACTCCTATGAGGGTGCCGAGCCCGCCGCTCTGCGCGTGTATGCCGACGGCGCACAGCTCGTGCTGATGCACGCAGTGCTCACCACCGGTGTCGCTTCGGTAGAGGACATCATCGCTCCTGCAGCTGCCGATGAGAACGCCCCCGTCTACAATGTGATGGGCCAGCGCGTGGGCAAGGACTACAAGGGTNTCGTCATCAAGAACGGCGTGAAGTACGTCCAGAAGTAAACCGCTCACTCACGGATCAACTTCACACCTGAGACAAATCAGGATTAATCTCTAATCACAGACAACGACGCTCCCTGCGTCGGCCCCGGCCGGCGGGGGAGCGTTTTGCCTCATTCGGATAACCCCTAATACCAATCCAACCTAAGCATGAAGAAAACTATAGCAGCTCTGGGAGCAGCCTTGTTCATGGCTGCCGCTCCGGCCATTTCGGCTCAGGAACAGCTGCTCGCATTCCCCGGTGCCGAGGGCTTCGGCCGCTACACCAAGGGCGCGCGTGCGGTCGGGACTCCCGAAATTTATCATGTGACCAACCTCGACGACTCGGGCGCAGGTTCGCTCCGCGATGCCGTGAGCCGCGCCGGCCGCATCGTGGTGTTCGACGTCAGCGGTGTCATCAATCTCAAGAGCACTCTCGTCTTCAAGGGGAGTTGCACCATCCTCGGCCAGACAGCTCCCGGCGAGGGAATTCAGGTCTATGGCAACCGCGTGTCGTTCTCGAGCGCCTCGCAGCTCATCGTGCGCCACATGCGCTTCCGCATGGGCATCAATGGCGACTCGGGCAAGGATGCCGCCGGTGTGGCTGACGGCCATGACATGATCTTCGACCACCTGTCGGTGCTGTGGGGACGCGACGAGAACTTCTCGATCTCGTCCAATGACAAGTCGCAGGGCCCGGTCAACATCACCATCCAGAACTCCATCATCGGTCAGGGTCTGCAGTCACACTCCTGCGGTGGCCTGATCCAGAGCGACGGCGGTGTCACCCTCTATCGCAACCTCTACATCGAGAACAAGACCCGCAACCCCAAGGTGAAGGGTCTCAATCAGTATGTCAACAACGTGGTCTACAACTGGGGCGACGGCGGTTGCTATATCATGAGCGGCTCGGAGGGCGACTCGTGGGCCGACATCGAGAACAACTACTTCATCAACGGCCCGTGGAAGGGAGCCAAGGCTCCGTTCACCCGCGGCACCCCGACATTCCGCTACTATGGCGCCGGCAACTATCACGACAAGGATAAGGACGGCACCCTCAACGGCAATCTCATGACCGTAGAGGAGATGAAGGGCGAGTCGAGCGACGGCATCGCTCCCTACAGCACATGGTTTGCATCGCTCGACGCTCTCAATCAGGAGATCGACAGCTATAACGCCGCCAACAGCCGCTCCATAGCTCACATCCCGGAGATCGTAGACAAGATGTCGGCCGCCGATGCACTGGCGTGGGTGGAGCAGAATGTCGGTCCCGTCCTCCCTGCACGCGATGAGGTGGACCAGTATCTCATCGACGAGCTCACCAGCTATGGCACCAAGGGCACTGTCAACGGCATTTCATCAGAGGCTCAGCTTTCTCACAAGGGCACCGGCGTGCTCTCGGGTGGCGTGAAGCCCCTCGACTCTGACGGCGACGGTATCCCCGACGCTTGGGAGACTGCCAACGGGCTCAATCCCAACGATGCTTCGGACGCCGTGGCAATAGCCGCAAACGGTTATACCAACATCGAGAACTTTGCCAACTCCATCACCGAGGCTTTCCCCTATATCAAGAAGCCTGTCAAGCTCGCCGTCACCCGTCAGGCCAAGACAGAGATTGACCTTGCGTGGGAGCTCAACCGCAACACCGAGGCCGGATTCATCATCGAGTTGTCGTCTGACAAGGGTAGCCATTATGCCGAAGTCATGCGCGTAGCCGCCGGCACCACATCGGCCACCCTCACNGGCCTCAACCCCGAGACCGAGNATAAGGTGCGCATCCGTGCTTATAATGCNGATGGNCTCTATTCGGACTACTCAAACGTGGTCGACTGCGAGACGATCGGCGATCCCTCTGCCCCCAAGCTGTCGGAGAATCCCTTCCCCTCCAACGGCTCACGTCAGGGCATAGCCGGAGGTCTCACCCTCACATGGACCAATACCTCCAAGGCCTACTTCGGCACGGTGAAATANACCGTCTATCTCGGTGAGGNCGCCGACGCTATGACAGCTGTGGCCACCGGTATCACCGCCACCGAGTATGTCACCTCGGGCCTCGTCGCCAACAAGACCTACTACTGGCGCGTGGATGCCTCAAACGAGATCGGCACCACCGAGGGCACCGTCTGGAGCTTCTCGACCACCGAGGGCGGAGTGCTGTTCTACACCGACTTCTACAAGCAGCCCGATGCATGGTTTGAGAAATATGGCTCGATCACGGCCAACACCAACATCTATAACACCAAGAACAGCTCGGTGTCGGTGGCCGGCATGACCGTGGGCTCGGGCGACAACACCATCCGCATCATCGCCATGAACGGTGCCAACGTCTCTGAGTCGACATCGGCCGACTATGGCCCCGCCACTCCCGAGGATGCCGGTGCTTCGGTCCGCTGTCTGCAGTTCTATACTACGGCTGCCGGAGGCTACCTCTACACTCCCGAGGTGACCGGTCCCTGCGTACTCACGCTCTGGATCGGCAATCCCGATGCCAAGGCCAAGACCGTCAAGCTCTATACCAAGGTAGGCGGCGAGGAAACCCTCGTTCAGGATATGGCCCTCGGAGCCAAGAAGCGCATCCACAAGTTCACCTACACCTACACGGGCTCGGGTGCCGTACAGTTCAAGATCGACAACAATGCCGTGAAGTTCAACATCAACGACATCCTCATCGAGCGTTATGTGACACCTTCCGGCAACGATCCTATCGAACTCACCGCCGGCGACCTCGTCAACGAGAACATGAGCTATGCCGACGGCTCTCTCACCCTCACATTCAATCAGGATGTGCTCTACAAGGGTGGTGCCAAGATTGAGGGCAAGACTCAGTATGAGACATTCGACATCGGCGCGTCGGGCAAGAAACTCACCTTGTCTTATGAGGCCCTCGATGCCAATGCAGAGTATGCTGTGGTGTTCCCCGCTGGCTCGATTACTGACGCCAAGGGCGAGCAGAGCTATCCTTGCACCGTGAAGATCACCACCTGCGACTGGCCCGCGCTCAAGCAGGACGGTGAGAATCACTATGGCAAGGCCGCAGCCTCACTGCCGCTCGACATGGCTCCCTTCACCGAGGTTGCACCCTTTGCGACTGTAGGCGGTCTCACCCAGACTTCTGAGAAAGATTATCCCCACTGGGTACAGGCTTCGGGCGACGTGACGGCCGACTGCGCCACACTCACTTCGACCAGCGACAAGATAATGACCTACTTCGAGCCTCAGTCCAAGCAGATGGGTCTGGTGATCGAATACGAGGGCACCGGATCGCCCCGCCTCAAGGTGCAGGAGTCGCGCAACTGCGACAATGCTCCCGGCTGGCGCACCATCCGTGTGCTCGAGAAGGGCGACTTCCCCTTCCACGGCCAGTTTGACCTCGATCCCGAGACCCACTTCCTCAAGCTCGCCCCCGTCACCATCGGCGGCGCGCTCAAGGTGAAGGCATTTACCGTCTCCGATGCCGACGGCAACTTCCCCGCCGGCTATGAGGTGTCGCTCGGCAACATCGCCGCCGACAATGCCACCGTAATCGCCACCGGCAGTGAGATCACCGTCTCGGGCATCGCCGACAGCACCCCCGTCAGCGTCTACGACCTCTCGGGTCGCCTCGTTGGCTCGGCCAAGGGTGAGGCCACATTCAGCCTCTCCAAGGGTCTCTACATTGTCAATATCCACGGTGTGAAGACCGTCAAGGTAATGCTCTGACACTTGCCTTAGGGATACACCACACACGGATATCCTTCACATTCCAGCCTCTCCGGCCTCAGGGTCGGGGAGGCTTTTGTCTCTTATGTCCGCACTCAACATTTCGCCCCGGGGGGTTGTTATAACTTAGGCGACATGAAAAGGTGGCGCACGACAAATTGTCAGTCGCACTGACATGGATGCCGATTGGCACGGTTTTCGCCGTATAAGAGACAGAAAATAAACAATANACATAACAATCTATANCAAANNACTACNANNANNAANATCAAGCCCTTAGNAGACCGCGTACTCATCAGCCCCACACCGGCTGAGGAGGTGACCGCAGCCGGAATCATCATCCCCGATTCAGCAAAAGAGAAACCCCTCAAAGGCACAGTGATAGCTGTTGGCACCGGCACCAAAGACGAGGAAATGATCGTCAAGGAAGGCGACGAGGTGCTTTATGGCAAATATGCCGGCACCGAGGTCGAGCTCGAAGGCAACCGCTATCTCATCATGCGTCAGAGCGATGTGCTCGGCATCATCGAGAAATAATCCCATTCTCCCCAACTGACTAATAAAAAACAGACCATCATGGCAAAAGATATCAAATTTGACATCAAGGCTCGCGAAGAGCTCAAGAAAGGCGTCGACNCNCTNGCCGATGCCGTNAAGGTNACCCTCGGCCCNAAAGGCCGCAACGTGATNATCGANAAGAAATTCGGCGCNCCCCACATCACCAAGGACGGTGTGTCNGTGGCCNNNGAGGTNGAGCTCGAGGATCCNTTCCAGAACATGGGCGCACAGCTCGTNAAGGAGGTATCCTCCAAGACCGGCGATGACGCCGGCGACGGCACCACCACCGCCACCGTGCTCGCACAGGCCATCGTCAACGTCGGCCTCAAGAATGTGGCCGCCGGNGCCAACCCCATGGACATCAAGCGCGGCATAGACCGTGCGGTGGCTATCGTGGTGGATGGCATCAAGAGNCAGGCTCAGGAGGTAGGCGACGACTTCAAGAAGATTGANGACGTGGCCCGCATCTCGGCCAACAATGACGAGGCCATCGGCCGNCTNATCGCCGAGGCTATGCGCAAGGTGAAGAAAGAAGGTGTGATCACCGTCGACGAGGCCAAGGGCACCGAGACCACCGTCGACATCGTCGAGGGTATGCAGTTTGACCGCGGCTACATCTCGCCCTACTTCGTCACCGACACCGAGAAGATGGAGTGTGTTATGGAAAACCCCTTCATCCTCCTCTATGACAAGAAGATCTCCAACATCAAGGACATCCTCCCCGTGCTCGAGCAGACTGCCCAGTCGGGCCGTGGCCTCGTCATCATCTCCGAGGATGTGGATCAGGAAGCCCTTGCCACCCTTGTGGTCAACCGCCTGCGCGGCTCGCTCAAGGTCTGCGCTGTCAAGGCTCCCGGCTTCGGTGACCGTCGTAAGGAGATGCTTGAGGATATTGCAATCCTCACTGGAGGCACAGTTGTCAGCGATGTCAAGGGTATGCAGCTTTCTCAGGCTACCGTTCAGGATCTCGGCACAGCCGAGAAGGTTACCGTCAA
>WFLX010054587.1_pt1 | contig 12660 bp, 11 predicted proteins | sample 4967041 | NCBI WGS metagenome assembly WFLX01 (sample SAMN12857096, study PRJNA449069) | gut metagenome | isolation source: stool from male and female vole | host: Microtus ochrogaster | place: USA:Florida | collected 2017 | reverse complement strand
TCGAAGACAACAGTCGTATCATTCCTATTGAGGTAAAATCGAAAAAGAGCATTCAAGCGAAGAGCCTTAGCGAATACCGCAAGAGTTATTTGCCAGAACTGGCTATACGCTGCTCATTACGCAATCTCCAGATGCGAGATGGACTTCTCAATCTGCCCTTAATGTTGGCAGATAGGATGAAAGACTATATCAAGGTTTGACGAATGCGTGGATTTTCTTGTCTAAATATCTTACACATAGCCCATAATCTGAGAGAGCTATACCCTATGCAGGTAAGTATCTTGTTATAAGATTATCTTCATTCTTTGAACTCATTATCTACTTACAGGTTCTCGTTCCTATTACATCTTAACTTTTCACTGATTTTCAACCGTTTACAATCGCATTGCGATTGTTGTGCAATCTCAATGCTTTTACTGTATGAAAGCATTGAGATTATATAACGAATGCAGGGCGATCATAAACTGTATGGATTTATAAAGAAAAATCCGAACTTTTTTATTATATTTGCATCAAATATAACAAACATATAAAAATCTGTATTAACTTGTATTAAACATCTAAATTTATTGTTATCAACTATGAAACAAACTAATACGACACAGCAACTTAGCGATGAGATGAAAGAGATTATCCGGTATAATCAGGAATTCGTTGAGAGTAAATCCTACGAGAAATATGTAACAAGCAAATACCCAGACAAAAAGATTGCTATCGTAACATGTATGGATACAAGACTGGTAAAATTGTTGCCGGCTGCATTGGGACTAAAGAATGGCGATGTAAAGATTATAAGAAACGCAGGCGGTACAATCACCAACCCTTTCGATTCTACAATGCGTTCACTGCTCATAGCAATCTATGAACTTGGTGTAAAAGAAATAATGATTATCGGGCACTCCGGATGTGGAGTACAGGGCATGGACAGTAATGAAATGCTGCATCTAATGAAAGAACGTGGCATAGACGATGAACATATCACGCTTATGAAACATTGCGGAATAGACCTGAACGCATGGCTACATGGATTTGATGACGTTGAGACTGCAGTACTCGAAACTGTCGACTTGGTAAGAAATCACCCTTTGATGCCAAAAGATATTATTGTAAAAGGTGGCATCATGGATTCAACAACGGGCGAGTTAAAACTCAAAGGTTGATTGGGAGCAAAGACATCCTGGTAATGTTTGAAAAACAACGTTTTTCACAAAAGCAATCATACTGTGTCGGAACAAGAAATGTCCCCAAAAATATTGCTTATTTGATATAAACCCGAAATAAGAAAGGTATCCATAAAAGTTATAGGAGCAAGATATTTTTAGTAGCTTTGCGTAATAATTAAAACACTACAAAAATATTTGCTCCTATGACAATTGTTAATTTAACAGAAGCCTATTCCTTTGTAAAAGAATGTATCTCTATAAGATTTCCTTCCGGGTCTGCAATGTAGCAGGTACGCTGCCCCCATGGCATAGTCTGCGGTGCGAATATTGATTTGGCTCCCAGTGCTGTTACACGTGCGTATTCCTCATCTACATCTCTAAACGTTGGAACATGAAACGCCAACTCTACCGTACCATTCAATCCTTGCGGATATGTATATTCACGACCTGTCATCTGTTCGAAAGCCGTCCGTGGAAACATTATTAGCCACATATTGCCCAAACACATCCTGACATCCGGATCTTCACCATTCCAATCTGTTGTAAATCCCATGACATTGCGGTAAAATGCCACCATACTCTTATTGTCTGTCGTGAACAATCCGATTGTATTAAAATTAAGTTTATTTGCCATATCAGTTTATATTATTGTTTCTTCATACGTCTATGCAAAAATAATACATATCCACTAATATCTTACTTCAAGAACTCGACCAAGGTTGAACGATTGGCAACAAGTCCTTTCTTCAGACTCTGTACATTATTACGCGCTCCGAGAAGTGAGGTATGTGTATGGTCATGATTAAAATATTCCATAGCCTTATCCTTACTGCCACACTTCTTGTCAAGATAGTCTGCGGAGATATNGTGAATGTCAACAANCTCCACATTATTCTCTTCTGCTATCTGTTTGCACCACTGCGGGATATAATTGTCATTGCGACGCTCTATATATTGCTTTCCCTTTTTCTCGTTGACCGGGTAGAACCTCCCTCGTATCTCCCCCTTACCATCGTGCCATTCATTACGCGGTGTAAAAGAAAGGATTATTGGTGTCGCCCCTTTTTCCTTACAGTCTTGTATCATCTTACGCAAATACCATCCGTATGAATAAACAACAAGATTCTTGCCGTTGCTCTTCAAACGATATACATGACTCGTATCTTTTGCACATGCTATGACTCCACGCTCCTTGTCCTTGTCTATGCCGCCAATATCGTTATGGCCGAACTGTATGAGCACATAATCACCAGGGCGCAGAGTCCGGTAAACCTCATCCCAACGGTCTTCAAGCAAGAATGTACGTGTTGAGCGTCCTGCTTTGGCCGCATTGATAAACGTACATTTTGACTCATCAAACACAGTATATGCCTGAGAGCCCCATCCCCACATACCATTGGGATTCTTGTCTTCATTCTTACCGGTAGAATCGCCACAAAGGAAAATACGAACCTTATTTTTCTTCTCTTCTGCTGTTTTTGTCTTGGCGATTACATTACCTTTCTTATCATAATTATTAGGTTCCCAAGCAAGTAGCTTATCTTCATAGTTTGGAAAAGCCTTTTCTTTGATAATATACTCTTTCAATTGCTGTACTTGTGGGTCGTCACACATTGCAAGTCCTTCTACTGCAGACTCTGCATTCATANGCGCACCAAAAGCTGATGAATGTATTTTGTCTAAATAAAAATGATAGTTCGTTTTCCACTTGCCATAACGTTCCAATTTTGTCGCAGATATATCATTAAGGTCTATCACCGGGACATTTAACTCCTTACCCAATGCAAATATTGCAGGCGTAAAGTCTGTAAGTTTACGTTGTATGCGATTTGTATCATTAGCTTCATAGGCATTACGTGGAGTTAAAGTGAGAAGTACCGGAATAGCTCCCTTGGCACGCACTTCATTAACAAAACGACGTGTGTAACCGCCAAATGTGTACACGGTGTCTTGACAGTGTTTAACCTTGTTATATACAATAATAGAATCATCGCCAAGTGCCAATTTCCCATTAGGACGATAACTTGAACGCGCACGAATGGAGTCTATCGGCCCGTTGTCATTGTGGCCAAGCTCTAAAAAGACATAATCACCGGCTTTTACTCCGCTAAGCGTACGTTGCCATAACTCTGGAGATTTATAGAATGTGCGTGGAGAAGTACCGCCAAGCGCATGGTTTTCTACTGTTATCTTGTTCTCGTCAAAATACTCATGGGCATAAAATCCCCATCCCCACTGACCATTATCACCATTGCCTCGCGTACCGGTGCGCATGGTTGAATTGCCGACAAGGAACAATACCGGATTTTGACCTTTACGTGAAGACCCAGGAACAGGTCTGGCTTGGTTTGCAATATCGATGGAATCAGCTGTCAAATCACGCACACCGTTTATATCCAGCCATATATCTCCCTGCTCTTGCTTACCCTGTCCCTTAGCCACTGTAGCAAAAAAAGATGAAGAAAGCAACATTGCTGTCATCACCAATAGATTTGTTTTCATATTATTAGTATATTAGTTAGTATTTATTATTATATTATTTTACAAAGAATGTACTCCATACGGTTAACATTGACTTCTTGCTGCCATACATGATTTCAGCTTTACGTGTGAAAGCACGATAGGCATTTCGCTCTTCTCGTGAACCAAGATGTTTCAAAATATTGCCTTCATTCACCTCAAACAATTCATCATTATAGAGCATATAGAACTTGTTAAGCATAGGCAACGGTTCTTGTTCGACATTTCTTGTACCCTCATTGTCTGCCACCCCCGAGGCTAAATCCTGAAAAGCGGGAGCTATATCCGCAATCATCATGGTGCTTTGACGATTTATCCGCACCAATTCATCATAACGGGGTTTATCTACAATCTCTGCAACATACAAACGACACAACTTGCCATTAACTGTATCTTCTGCAAGCACACTACACAAACGCCCATTAACATTATAATATGCAATACTATCCGGGAATACCACTTTGTTCACAGTACCTTCCTTGGCCTGTAGCTTCTTACCATAACTATCATACCACAACATCCGATTGGATACGTGTATGTTGGCTTGTGCCTTCAACATCTTGTTATTTGGACCGGTATATATAATTGCATTTTGAAACTGCTGATATACAAAAGGCCAACTGCTCACAGGCTGCCAGCGCGCATCTTGTGCAAAAGCAGGTGATAACACCAACAAGAATAAAAAGGTATGAAATAGTTGTTTCATAATTTTATGGCTGTTTTTTATTTGTAAGAAGAGCGTTTGAGTGTTATCAAAACTACTTCCCGAGGCATATTAAACCGGAAAGGGAAATTTCCCCCAAGCCCCGTTGACACACTCAATAAACGTTTCTGACGCAATTCGTCTGTATTGTTTGTATCACTATCATAATATTCTCCTCCCCACTCTTCATATACAACAGAAGCCGGAGACCATCCGAATATAGAAAACTGTGTACCATGAGTATGGCCACTAAGAGTTATATCAGGATGAAATACCGGCATGATATGTCTCTTCCATGCAGTAGGATCGTGAGAAAGCATAATACAAAAGGCAGGACGGGAGCCATGCTGTATGCGTTTATGCTTTATAGATAACCCGCTAAGAGCTTTATCAAGTTTACCATACTGTGGGAAAGGTGTTTTCCCCCAATTCTCTTCGCCTACGACAATAATAGAGTCTACATCGGTATTTCCTGTGTGAGATGTCTGTGCACGACGTATAATGCGATAATCATTATTTAAGAGTTCCCACCCGAACGAACGCTGCAAATTCTGTGTTTCACGTACCATTGCAGCACGCTGTCTATCCGGTATATCAATATATGAAGAATAGTCATGATTGCCCATAATACTTACGACTCCATCTTTAGCATGTAATGCCGAGAGAACATCGTTATGCGGTAGTAATTCGGCAGGAGAAAAATTCTCCAAATCACCCACGAAACAGATCAGATCCGGATGTAGAGCATTGATAGTATCTATACTTTGACATAACAATTGCTTATAAGGCCCAATAAAAGTTCCTGCATGTATATCAGAAATCTGTACAATACGATAACCATCAAATGCCTCTGGAACATCAGGACTGGCGTATACTATATTTCGTATACGTATCCGGCTGAAGCCTATAGTTATTCCCCAAAATATAATCCACACTATTAAACCACTTCCAATTAAACCTAACCAAGTACCGAACTTGGGAACAAAAGATAATAGCGAGAATACTATTTTGGTAATGCAACACAGTCCTAAAAGCAGCAAAAAAATATTAATGGTATTATATTCATACCCAATCCCTTTACCAAATGCAATAAAGTAAAACGCAAAACTGATAACAATTACGGTAGGAAACCACCAAATCCATCGCCACATTGATGAAATATTAATGTAGCGATGGAATATGTAAAGGTCACTCAATACCGCTAAAAAGATTAGTATTGCAGGTATGTAATATTTTACCACAATAGCTTTTAATTACTGAGCCTGCTGCTCCGGAGCAACCGGAGTTGCTGCATCTTTCTGTTCTGTTGCTCCAAATCCCTGTACATTATTTGGATTTGTTGTTGCCTGTTCTGTCGCAGCATTCTCAATAACAGAACCACCAACAGAAGCTGTCGGAGCAGCATAGGCACAGAAGATACTGATAACAACCATTGCACCTGCAAGTATCCATGTCATTTTCTCAATAAACTGTGTAGTTTGACGAACACCGGCAACAGAGTTGGCGCTTGAAAAGCCAGAAGCCAAACCACCACCTTTTGACTCTTGAATGAGTACGATACCAATCATCAACAGTGCTACCAATACGATAAGAATTACTAATAATGTGTACATTGTTTTTTTTGTTTTGTTTATATTTTATTATTTCGTTTTCTGATTTGCGATAAGTTTCTTCAAGAATCGCTTTTGATCTTCATAATATATACTTTTCTTTGTCGCCTTATTGTTTATTCTGTCCATAATGTCCAATGCCTTTACATAACGGCCTTGCTTAATATAGATTCCGGCAAGAGTCTCTGTAAGGTATTCTTCTTCCGGTTCTTTCTCACTATTATCCGCAATAGGCATTTCCGGTAGATATTCCGGTTCGTCCTGTAATGTAATGCGGCCATTTCCATTGTTAATAAAAGCGTCAATAAGTTCACCACCATTCATGGCTGTGTCGGCAAGAGAAACCTGAGCTGTATCTTCTGTTGAAGCTTCGTTTAACTCCGCAAAATCTGTTGCCAACAAGTATGCCACATAGTCCACGGTTGTATCTGCAGCAGTAGGTTTGCGTCTTTTTTCTCCTTTCGCTTCTCTTTTTGTTTCTTTACTGATCNTATCTTCATCAGCNTCCTCGGGNACNGAANTCANNAACGAATCTATTAATGACNCNGTTCGCGATTCACCATTAATGGCAATTTGTGACGTTTTTCTATCAGCGACAACCGTAAAGCTCTGTGGTGATTTATGCTTAAGACGATAATGTGCAGCTTCCACCAAGTTAAACAAGATCCGTCTATCAGTAAAATATATAGCCGCACGCCTAAGTTCCTCATCAAAAGAATGGTCATGTAATATATACAGGTTCTTGATCATCAACAGTCTGGCTGGCTGATAATAGGGATACAAAGCAACCATCCTCCGCAACTCATAGAGAGTTTCACGGTTCAGATACTCCGGATGTTTTATCAACTCTTGTATGTTCACCTCTGTATATTATTTACTTTTACCAATTAGCTACCGTTGCATTGAATATTTGATCACAAATATCTTTACACATCTGTGTAACAAGTTCTTCCTGCACAGNCGCCAAACTTTGGGTTGTCTCATACGATGCCGTAGCTGTAAACGACCTTTCAAAGTCATCCGAATGCTTGNCATTNTTCGTAAAACGCACATTAACCGTCATAGACAATTCCGTTTGCGCGGAATATCCCTCTGCTGATACGNCCTTATTANGTTGTTGATATTGTGTAATCTCANCTTNAATCTTCAANTCGCCACCACGTTTTACCTGTATCAGCCGTGTTTGANANGCATAAATGTCCTTTAATCTATTATTGAACATAACCTGCATCGGCCCCCATACATACGTTGCACGTATCGGAAAATCATTAATCTGAATGGTCTTAGTACGAGAATAATCTATACTGGCACCATTAAACTTATACGATACGGAACAAGCCACTATCGCAGTCAATACACACAACAATACAGATACAGTTGTTATGAAGTGGCCTTTTATCATTTTATTCCGAATTGTTTTAATTTTCTGTATAATGTTCTGTCAGAAATTCCCAAATCTTTGGCAGCTTTCTTTCTGTTACCTCCATTTCGTTCCAAAGCCTTCTCCAATACTTTTTTGCTCAAATCTATCAGGTTCAGATTCTCAGGCTCAGATATTTCCTGCGCATAAGTATTGAAAGATGACACATCTTCGTACGGATGTTGCGCATATTCCTGAATGGGCATNGAAGATGGTGCTGCATCATCTATACGCTGTCTTAAAGAAGCTATCTCACGGCGGAGTTCCGATACATTGCCCCGCATTTCATATAAGATCTTAAAAAGCATCTCACGCTCATTCTCATAAGAACGTGAACCAGCCCCNTGATGNGTGATCGTTGCAAGCTGCGTACTCTCCTCATTCATCGGAATGAATTTCAAAAGGNCATCTACATCAATCTCTCTTGTTTTGCATAACACGGACATCTGCTCCGTTACATTCTTTAATTGTCTAACATTGCCCGGCCATTTATATTTCATCAGTACCTGTTTGGCATTGTCTGTCAGTTGTATACGCGGCAAACGATACTTTTCAGAAGTCTGCATAGCAAACAGCCGGAATAACAACACCACATCTTCCCCCCTATCACGTAGAGGTGGCATCTGAATAGGAATAGTATTAAGACGGTAGTATAAATCCTCACGAAAGCGTCCTTCCGTTATGGCCTTACGCATATTCACATTAGTGGCAGCAACTATTCTGACATCCGTTTTACGTATTTCCTGCCCACCGACACGAATATATTCTCCTGTTTCCAGCACACGTAACAAGCGTGCCTGTGTTGCTAACGGTAACTCACCAACCTCATCAAGGAACAAGGTTCCCTTATTAGCAGCCCCAAAATATCCATCACTCTCACCTATCGCTCCGGTGAAAGAACCTTTTTCATGTCCAAACAACTCAGAATCAATAGTACCTTCTGGTATAGACCCGCAATTGATTGCAAAATATTTCTCTCTTCTACGCGGCGAACAATCATGTATAATGCGTGGGATTATCTCTTTACCCACTCCACTCTCTCCGACAATAAGCACAGCAAGATCTGTGCGCGACACTTGTAGGGCAATGTCGAGCGCACGATTCAAGCCATCGTAGTTACCTACAATGTTATAATNTTGCTTGATATTTTGCAGTTCCTTCAAGTCCATATNTAGATGCAAAGGTAGTTATTTTTTTTCAATAGCGTATGNTTTNTGTCGAAATTTNACTATTACCTTACGTAAGANCGTGATTTCCGCTGTCTTTAGTTTGNGATATTTTAAGAACAAATCACACTCATTATGGCATCATATAGNGTNATACAATCNAGCCTGTGTCTTTGCTATCGTGGTATAATTCACATTCTCCCTACGATGTTCAGCAGGATTAAAGCCTTTCTTCTTTATTGCGAAACGCGCCTTATCCCCATCCTCCTTACGTTCTTTATACAATTTCGGCAAAGGATTAGCAAACGGGGTGTCATATTCTTTTCGTCTGCGCTCAATATCAAGAGCGAGAAAAACTGCCTGAAGCACATGCTCATAAGAGCTAAGCACAACAATCGGGGGGGCCACACCTGCAATAAGGGTTGATGTCGCCTCGTTGGTAATATTCTCAAATGTTGCCAAACACTGCCGGTCATACATTGTTATAAGAACATCAAACTCCTGACCGTCATTTGTTGCAAATACGGTCTCCGGATCAACCGGTCCATAGGCAAATATACCTTCCTTAAAAAGTTCCTCTATAGCAATAGCAACAGGATCTTGCTGTTCTTCATTTCCAGCTTCTACAGAATCACTTCCCATTGCCATAATAGCGACACGCGGACTCTGTATCATAAAATCCCGTTTAAGAACATTCACCACCTGCTTGCACCGATCTACTATAGCAGATGAAGAAACGTTAGGCTTCACATCTGTAGAAAGCATATCACCTAACACTGACGCCATTTTCATTCTGTTGTTCACAAACACGTTGAACATAGCATTAGGCTCCTTTCCAACACATTCTTTTACCACACCTATATGAGGAGTATTAAAAGGCAGGCAAACCACGCCTTGTATACGCCCTTCCGCATAATCCGCTATAGCATCTCTTAGTGCCTCGGTTTCTGATTGACCGTCAGCACCATATAACGTAATATTACATACTTCAGGAAGTCCTTCTTCTGACAGTATTGTATTCAACATTTTGCAATACTCCTTAGGAGCATTACCTACTAATATTATCTCCGGTATATTTGTTGCCATATTATAATTTTCTTAGAACACACCTCTTTCTCAACATAATAAAATGCGAATGAAATGTATCTGTTACTTCAATATACATAATAATACAATCTACCTTTAAGGTCGATTAACCTGATTTCTCTTAGCTGTCGACAAGAGTCCACACGCAGCAAGAATATCCTGTCCCCTTGATGCTCTGATAGTTGTAAAGATTCCATGCCTTGTCAGATAATCACGTANCGCTTCCATCTTACTTTCANCACTACTCANANGANCCACTCCCGNAATACTATGAAAACGTATAAGATTAACACGGCAATCCAATCCATGCAAAACACGTACTATCTCGCGAGCATGTGTCATGGAATCATTAAGTCCANCAAACACGATATACTCAAACGACNAANGACGTTGCCTCGAATTCTCGTGCTGCTNCAATTCGTGCCCATATTCAGCTTTTCTNAAAGCCGGATATGTTTTCAGCAACTCTACAATATCTTTTAACGGCATTCCTTTTTCCGCCGGCATCAGCAACTCCCGCTGTTCATGAAACGGTGAATGCAAAGATATTGCGACATGACAACTACTCTCGTCAAGAAACCTCTTCAATTTATTCCTTACACCTACCGAACTAACGGTAATCCGTTTAGGGCTCCATGCGTATCCCCAGTCAGCAGTAAGCACTTCTGTAGCTTTCAGAACATTCTCAACATTATCCATTGGCTCCCCTTGACCCATGAAGACTATATTAGTAAGACGCTCACGCTCCGGAAGCGAGTATATTTGATTAAGAATATCCCCCACTGTCATAGAACCCTCAAACCCTTGTTTTCCGGTCTGACAAAACAAACAGTTCATTTTGCATCCCACCTGACACGACACGCATANCGTTGCACGATCCCGTTCAGGAATATAAACAGTCTCTACGAACCTTCCTGATTCTGTAGGAAAAAGATACTTGATAGTACCATCAGATGAATATTGCGCATCTTGCGGCGGCATTGCATTTATAGTATATTTCTGCGCTAATGCCTCACGGTTACTTTTTGAGATATTAGTCATATCGTCAATCGACGATACATGCCTATCATATAGCCATTTGGCAATCTGTCCACCGGTAAATGCCGGCATTCCCATTTGTGTAGCNACCTCCTTGAGTTCTACAAGAGAGNGTCCNAGGAGGNTTTTACGTGNNACTNTNTNTNTTTCTTTATTTCGCAATGTTATTCCTTTAATCCGTTGTTAATGTTATTTTGTGACATTTATATAAACCTTAGCATTCTTCACAACAATTCCATTGTAAGAAGAATTGACACGCTGTCCGGCTAAATTATAAATAGCATCAGAATATTTCTTCTTTGTATTATCTTCTGAAACGCTGTTTACATCCGTAACATCTATACAATTCAATTGTATTGTCCACACTACTTGTTTACCCTTTGCAGTGAAAGTAATCTTACCGGTAGCATTATCAGCCGGCACAGTCCGAGTCGTTACGAAATAGTTTCCGGAGGTGTCTTTCTTTGGGAATACATAGTCTGTTTCTGCGAATGTCCGACCATTCAGTTCCGAAATGTACGAATCCGTCTCCGGATAATTATCATATCCTTTAAACACTACCTCTTTCACCGCAAGTCCATCTGGCACATTAATAGTATATTGCAGATTTACAGAATACTTTATACCATCTTCCTTACCTTTGTTAGAAGAATAGTTTTTACCCGGAGCAAGAATAGTAACATCATATCCTTCATTGCTGAAAGCAAACAATCCGTCAGCATTCTTAGATTCGTTAACCGTAGACTGAGCCAGATATATAGAAATATCCTTACCCTGCGGAGTATCATTCTCTACCATCCTCAGTTCAGGCCAATATTCGGTATAGTTTGCCTCTCCATCAGCATTACCATCTTTCATGATGTCTTCCACAAGGCTGTTGGCATACATTTCAAGATTGGTATAATAACCGTTAGGATCCATTGTGTACTTTTTTGCATCAGAAGCATTATCAGGATCCAATCCCCATTGTACCTCCCAATCATCAGGCATACCGTCACCATCTGTATCATAGTTCTCCGGATGTGAGGTTCCAGCCCAGTCACCGTCAGCCTCTGTATATCCTTCAACATCAGCAACAACATCAATCAAGCCGGCCTTTTTAGTAACAGAGCCTTTATACTTTGCAGTACCGGTTGTAGCCTCTTCTACATAACGTGCATCAACTTCATCACGATTAAATGACGCTCCGACATACTTCAACACCTTATCAAATGCCATTGCAGCGGTATGGGTTGTCACATAGCCCTTCGGAGCCTCTTCTTCCATTTTTATGTCAACATATTTCTTGCCGTTATAAGTTATACTCGGCACATCATCAGCATAAAGTCCGTTGGCATCTTGTGAATAAACGTTCCCATTTTGCCTAATAACTCCATTGTCATAACTCACGCCATCCCAGTCTCTGTTTTCTTTCTTGTCTCCCGATGTTGTAAGAGTAGTATTGCCGGAAATATAGTAACGGCTGGTCATGCCATAATATTCCGGATGACTTGAGTCCGAATTACCGCTTGAAGAGACTGTAACCAAAGTTATACGCTCCTGATTTCCATTTCCGCAAGGCCCCGCCTTGAAGAAGTTGTTAACCATATTGATCTGTCCTCCGCCAGGACCACCATAACATGTACCCTGCGCATTGTACATAACACAATTCCTAAAGTCAACATTCTCGGCTTGTGTCGGGGTATTCCAACGGTAATCAGCATAATTCATATTTGCGGTATATCCGGTCCAGCCATACCTTGCGCCATTGAAACGAGGACCGCGATTACTAACATGCGCAATCATATTATGGTGAAAGCTTGCAAGTTTGCCTCCCCAAATACCACCATAGCCATGCGCTCCCTTGTCATGTCCGGCATTTGTCAGACTTTCTGCAACAGTACACCACTGCATGGTGAAGTTATTGTTATCATAAAAAGAAGCGACCTCATCTATACTCCAAGAAAAAGAGCAA
>WFLX010189597.1_pt1 | contig 12661 bp, 13 predicted proteins | sample 4967041 | NCBI WGS metagenome assembly WFLX01 (sample SAMN12857096, study PRJNA449069) | gut metagenome | isolation source: stool from male and female vole | host: Microtus ochrogaster | place: USA:Florida | collected 2017 | reverse complement strand
TCGCTCTGTTCTCTGAATTCTTCTTGCAGGCACAGCCTGCTTTGGAAACTTCGTTTCCTATGGAATCTTTCAGGGTTGCATTACTGTTTATTTGTCAAGGTACTATGCTGAATGCTTTGCATTCAGCAGGAAATATGCGAAGCATATTTCCGTGATGATTATTACTAAATATGCATAGCATATTTCCATGATGATTATTACTAATCATCCAACGGAGAAGGAGGGATTTGAACCCTCGCGCCGCTATTAACGACCTGCACCCTTTCCAGGGGTGTCCCTTCAGCCTCTTGGGTACTNCTCCATACTAAGCTGATTCTGCAATCTNTTAAACTACCGGCGGAGAGAAATCACAGTCTCCAACGGAGAGGGTGGGATTCGANCCCACGCGCCCTTGCGGACAAACGGTTTTCAAGACCGCCTCGTTATGACCACTTCGATACCTCTCCAAGCGTATCCCGCTGTTTCAGCGGCAAAAATTATTCTAACAAAAACAAATCGCTCTGTCAACAACTTTTTACACATTTTTTAAATTTATAGTAAATTATTTTCTTTAGAGAAGAAAAGTCTCAGCTATTCTCAAGTCCTCGGGAGTAGTAATTTTAATATTTTCGTAAGAGCCTTCCACCAATTTAACCCTTGTCTCAGTAAAAAGCTCCACCACACTCGCATCATCCGTCACCATAATTCCTTTTTCTTTTAAGAGCGACAGATTTTTTTGCAGGCTTTCATAAGCTCTTACAATCAATTCGGTGTCAAACACCTGAGGCGTCTGAATATTCCACACTTTCTTTCTGTCAGGGGTCTGTGACGCAAAGCCCTCTTCATCCGCCAGCTTTACCGTATCCTTGGAAGGCATTGCCGCCACGCAGGCATGATATTTTTGTACGGCTTCGTAAGCATTTTGTATCATCTGTTCCGTTAAAAAAGGACGTGCTCCGTCATGTATAAACACATAGCCATCCTTATTTTGTACCTGTAAATCATCACCGGCAATCACCCGCATTGCATTTGCCACAGAGGCATAGCGCTCATCGCCGCCGGCAATTATGGTATCCACCTTATAAAAACAATATTTTTCAACAATTTCTTTTTGAACAAATGCAATATCCTCCGCACCTGTCACCAAAATACAATCGTCGATAATACGGGACTTTTCCACTGCATTTAACGCATACCAAATAAGAGGTTTTCCCTTCAAAAGCATAAACTGCTTGGCAACCGTGCTTTTCATACGGCTTCCGTTTCCTGCCGCCAGCACAATGGCGGTACATCTTTTTTTACCCATTCTTTAACGCTCCCCCAGCTTCAAATTGGGAACTGCATTCAAATCATAACCACTTCGCACACCCTTGATGTACTCATAATAGCCTGCCACACCTATCATTGCCGCATTATCCGTACAAAAGATAGGCGACGGATGATAAAAGCTGATTTTCTCTGCCGCACAAATCTCTTCAAATGCCGCACGCAGAGAAGAATTGGAAGCAACACCGCCCGCTATGGCAAATTTATCAAAGCCATACGCCTTTACCGCATGAATGGAATGCTCCACCAGCACGTCAATCACCGCCTTCTGAAAGGACGCTGCCACATCCGCCTCACAGACAGGCTGTTCCTTCATCTGACAGCCATTCAAATAATTCAGCACCGCCGACTTTAAGCCGCTGAAGCTGAAATCATATTCGTTCTCAGCCACTTTTGCTCTGGGAAAAGGAATTGCATCCGGATTACCTTCCTTGGAGAGCTTATCAATCTTCGGACCTCCCGGATAGCCCAGTCCAATGGCGCGTGCCACTTTGTCAAACGCCTCTCCCGCCGCATCATCTCTGGTCCTTCCGATAATCTCATATTCTCCGTAATCTTTTACCACCACCAAATGTGAATGCCCGCCGGAAGCTACCAAACAAATAAAAGGGGGAACTAATTCCTTATTTTCAATATAATTGGCGCTGATATGACCCTCTATATGGTGAACACCTATCAATGGAATTCCTGTGGCAAAGCTGATTGCCTTTGCCGCCGAAACTCCCACCAAAAGAGCCCCCACCAATCCGGGACCGTAAGTAACCGCAATCGCCGTAATGTCCTTTAAAGAAACCTTCGCTTCCTGCAACGCTTCCTCTATCACCTGATTTATTTTTTCAATGTGTTTTCTTGAGGCTATCTCCGGCACCACGCCGCCATAAAGGGTATGTAAAGCAATCTGGGAGGAAATTACATTGGACAAGACCTCTCTGCCGCCTTTCACAACGGAAGCTGCCGTCTCGTCACAAGAGCTTTCTATTGCCAATATCAAAACNTCTTCATTCATTATACTTCNCACCTCTGTACNGCCNCTACNATNTTGTCNTTGCCNNCAATGCGTATGGAACGCCCGNACAAAAGCTTTATTCCACATTTACATTCTCTTCCAAGTCCCAGCCGTATATTTTCCATTTTTTATTTTCATCCTTGCGCAGCAAATATACCAACACAGTGGACCTATTTGTTCCTGCTTCCATAATGTTATAACCGCAGTGAATGCGGGCAAAATCAAAGTCGTTCTGTGTAAAAAAATCCACATTAGTGCTGGCTGCAACTGACATACTGGTGATACGTCGTTTATTATCCTTATAACCCTGTATGTCCTCTCTGAGACGAATCAGATAAAGCTCCTCTTCATTTTGTTCCAGCAGCTCATCATCATAAAGTTCTCTCGCCTTGTATGCAAGCTCCTCTATCTCCTCGTCCGTAGCTTCTTCATTATAAAAACATTTCAGAATACTGTTGTAATATTTAATTACCTCCTTGGGCGTCGAAGGATAATCATTCTCTAAATCTCTGCTCAAGGTGCTTTGTATTACTGTCATACTGATTTCGGCTTTGCTCTCTCTTGCCCTGCCGGACAGGTAAGCATAAAATCCAACTACCAAAGCAATCAGACAGATGATTATAACAGTTATTTTGGTTGTAGATTTTTTCATAATGTCGGCTTATTCCTCCTCAAAATGTAATTCTACCGTTCTGCCATCCTTAGCTGCCACTGCTGCGGGAAAAATCTTTTTCACTTCACTCATAAATTGCTCAGGATACATAAGCGAAGGGCTATAATGAGTAAGCCATAGAGCGGGTACCTGCGCCTGTTTTGCAATTTTCGCCGCCTCATACATAGTCATATGTTTATACTCTTTTGCCTTAACCAGCTTATCCGCCTCGCCATACATTCCTTCCAAAATCAGCAAATCAGCTCCCTTTGCATTCTCAAGAATACTATCCGTAGGACGGGTATCCGTACAGTAAGTAACCTTAATACCTTTTCTAGCCTCACCTAAAACCATTTCCGGCGTATAGATTCTACCGTCTTTCTCAATGACTTCACCCTTTTGCAGCCTGCTCCACAGCTTCATGGGAATATTCTGTTCCATCGCTCTATCGCGGTCAAACTTCCCTGCTCTGTCTAAAGATAAGCTATAACCATAGCATAACACATTATGATTCACCTTGAAAGCTTTAATACAAAAACCATCGAAAAAAAAGCTTTGTGTGTTCTCCGTAATCTCTACACACTCTATGGAAAACGGCAGTTCCGGCGCTATCACGCGAAGCGCCGAAACCACCTTGTTTAAGCCTTTGGGTCCAATCAGTAAAAGAGGCTCCGTGCGCTCCGCATTCCCCATAGTAAGAAGCATTCCCGGCAACCCGCTGATGTGGTCGGCATGGTAATGGGTAAAGCAGATAATGTCAATGGGCTTAGGGCTCCAGCCCTTCTCCTTCATGGCAATCTGCGTACCCTCGCCGCAGTCAATCAAAATACTCTTTCCGTTATAACGCATCATCAGCGAGGTAAGCCAGCGATAGGGCAGCGGCATCATTCCTCCTGTTCCCAACAAGCAAACATCTAACATTCTTATTTTCCATACTTTCCAGACTTGTCCGTCTTATTCTTCTTTGACACTTGTCCGACGGCTACAGCAGTTCTTTGTCGCGAACCACCTCCACAGGTATTTGAAACTGTGCCNCTATTTNNTCATAGCATTCTTCANACANATCAANCCGCTGTCTGGCGCCGTCCTTCTCACTGAAATATCCAAAGGTATAATCGACGCTGAAACATCCTTCCTTTAAATATCCGTTTTCAAATTTTAATTCTTTTTTGCATTGATTGCAAATTATCTTATTGTGTTTACGCATTTTATCCTCCATCCTTCCACCTATACGACACCTGTTACATCATATAAGTATATAGGAAAAAAGGCTCTGTGGGCGTGGTAATTCTTCCCTATCTATCGGCTTTACGCCGCCACATAATCATAGCATCCTCGACAGGCTTTTCATAAAAATCAGGACGTATTCCCTCAGACACAAAGCCCAGCTTTTCATAGATATGAATAGCAGCGCTGTTGCTGACGCGCACCTCAAGAGTGTAAGCCTCCACCCCCTGCATGCCACCTCTTGCAATCAACTCCTGCAAAAGCTCACCGGCTATTCCTCTGCCACGAAATTCCTCCGCCACCACCACATTGTCAATATTTCCTTCATTACAGCTGATCGTCATTCCGCAGCAGCCTGCCACTGTTCCGTCAAACTCTGCCACCAGATATAAACAATAATCATGTTTCAATAAATTGGTAAAATCTTCCGCAGACCATGGCATACTAAAGGAAGCTGCCTCTATGCGACTCAAAATCTCTATATCCTTGTCCTGTAATTCCCTGATGATAAGCCCTGCCATCATCTTAATCCTCGTTTCTGTACCACTATAATATTACGGCTGCCGCCGACAGCTTCACTCCCCACATCCGAGACAGACGCTGTTTAAGTCTAAAGCCTCCTGCTGCACGCTATGTGCTGATACCTGCCGCCTCTTCCCGCTCTCGCTCCGCCTGACTTTTGCGCAAATATTCCGGCTGGTGCTGCGCTGCGCTTACGATTTTGCCTTGTTCAAAGTAGACTGCACCCAAAGCCGCCACACTTGCCGCTCTCTGACAATTATTATTTGCAGGGGCAAAGCCAAAAGGAACCTTCATCCTCTGTAAAATCACTTCCCGATAAACAGGAACACNATCCNCCAGAAAAATCACTTTTCTTCCCAACTCATTAACCCTGTCTATAATATCAGTTATCTCAGCCGCACACTGCCCTATCACACTGCGCAGAACAAAATCCTGTTCCTTCTCCACAAACTCATAAACCCCTGTATACACCTGATTTCTGCGGGCATCCATCAGCGGACACACAAAATGTCCAGTACCGCAGAGGTTATAGGCAAGCCCCTCCAGCGTGGGCACCTCAACCAAAGGCTTATTAAGGGCAAGCCCTAGCCCCTTAGCCGTAGCCGCCCCAATCCTAAGCCCCGTAAAGGATCCGGGGCCTGCCGAAGTGGCAATGACATCAATACTGTCCATATCCAACTCTACCATACGCTGAAGCTCGTCCAGCATGGGAAGCAGGGTCTGTGAATGAGTCTTTTTATAATTAGTTGTGTATTCCGCAATCAGCCTGCCGTCCTCAACAATCGCCGCACTCGCCACTAAACCCGAGCTGTCCAATCCCAGTATCTTCATCCTTGCCCCCATCTGCCCGCTTTAGCGGGCTCTCATATCTCTTCTATTGTTATTTTACGATAATCAAATCCTTTTTCCAAGTCCTTTTCTATGGTAATCCGGCTGTAATGCGAGGGTAATATTTCTTCAATAAGATTCGCCCATTCAATCAGGCAAAGCCCTTCTCCGTAAAAGTAATCCTCATAGCCGATTTCCTCCATTTCCTCCACATCACCGATGCGGTAAACGTCAAAATGGTAAAAGGGCATCCTGCCCTCCTCATAAATCTGCACAATGGTAAATGTGGGGCTGCTTACCGGCTCTGAGATACCCAATCCCTTTGCCACTCCTTGAGTAAAAACCGTCTTCCCCACCCCCAAGTCACCGATGAGTGTGAAGACCTGTCCGGGTGCGCTTTCTCTGCCAATTTTCTCCCCAAGCGCAAAGGTCTCCAAAGAGGCATAAGTCTCGATTACCTGTCTTGTTCCTATATTCATAATTTGTCTGAATTCCTTTTATTTTTTTCTATTTCCATACCAGTCCATACGCACCTGACATGATCTGCCTCCGTTCCCGCCTGCAAACCGCCCTCGTTCGCGCATGAGCCTCACACACTATGCCCTTATCTTTACCCTTGACGGGGGCATATGAGTGGAAATCNTTTCTATCNCATATGCTCTTTTGNCTCCCNNCTGGNTCNTTGNAAAANTAGTGGCANTCACCTTAGAAGTGTACAGAATGATACTTCTGGAGGTAGATACTGCCTTCACCATATTTTCCCAGTCCTGATGCTCGCTCAATTCTCCCTGAGAAATCGTCATGCCCGTCTCGTCCAGCACATAGTGCAGAGGTTCCTTAAATCCGGGATTATTTAGCGCCTGCTGCTTACTTCTCAAAAATAGGGTCCATGGAAGATATAGCAGGAGAATAATCCCCGCTATCAGAAATATCCACTGTTTTGTGGAAAAAGCCACAATAATCGCCACTGCTCCTATTCCGGTGCCCATAATGCCTCCCACGCTGTTGTAGGAATGCATCAGCATATAGTCATATAAATCCCCCGACCCGATTTTAATATCCAATTCTACCATGTTAATCCCCATTCCTGCGTTGATTCCCACACGCAATGAGCCAAGCACGGGCGCTTACGCACGTATTTGGCGAATGCCGCGAGGGTCACATACCCCGCTGCTTGCGGCAGGGTTGTTGACAAAGTAAAAGCACCCACAATTTTGCAGGTGCTTCTATTATATGTTTTTCCGGACAAAATCGCAAGTTTTATTTGCTCGTGTCAGTTCAGCCCTACGGAAATTCCTGTACTATTTGACCTTGGAAGCTTGCTCACTAAGGTCAAACTACACAAGAATTTCCATAGGACGGATGTCCGGCATGAATTAAATTGACTGAGCCGCTACTTTTACTCGTGGCGCAGCGCTTCGATAGGACTCAGCTTTGCCGCCCTCCTCGCCGGGTAAATACCAAAGAAAATACCCACTGCCGAGGAGAAAAGGCTTGCCCCCAGCACTGTTCCCACGCTGATAGTAGCCGTAAAGCCCATGAGCGAGCAGACCAGCTTCGCTCCAAGCATACCAAGCAGAATACCAATCAGTCCACCCATCAGGGTAATAATTGCCGATTCCGACAAAAATTGCAGAAGAATGGAGCCTGTTCTTGCCCCCAACGACTTGCGGATGCCGATTTCCCTTGTCCGCTCCGTGACGGACACCAGCATGATATTCATAACGCCGATACCACCTACAAGAAGGGAAATTGCTGCCACAAATACAATAAATACCGTAATCATGCTAAGAATTTCATTCATCTGATTCATGACATCATTGAAATTCTGTACCTGAATGGTGTTCTTACCACGCACATCATGCCTGTTCTCCATAAGGCGCACCACATCTCTTGCCACCTGACCGGCATTATCGGCGCCATCACTGATAATCAACAGGTCATTCATGGAGACATAGAATCCGTAATCGGAAGATACCACCGACAGCGGAGCCTCCATGGAAACCATATCGCTTGTCATCATTCCCATCAGCATAGAAGCATTATCCTGCCTGATACCCACAATGGTAAAATCCTGTGACACTCCGTACATGGTAAATTCAAAGGTCATTCCCACCACATTGCTTGTGCCAAACAGAAGCTTTGCACTGCTCTCCGTGAGGACGCAGACCTTATTCGCCGCATAATAATCATTTTCCGTAAAATACCTGCCCTTGATAATGGGGTCGTTATTGGCATATTCCATACCTGCCGTACCGAAGGTTGCATTTGCCCCCACGACACCCTTTCTTCCGGTTGCCGTGCCGTTAAAGCCCCACTGGGGAGTGACCGCCTTCACATTGGGCACCTTCTCCAAGATAGCCGCAATATCCTCCTCGGTAAATTCCACCTGTATTCCTTCGTCATTGTCTCCATAGGAATAAATATATATCTGTCCTCCCGCCATGGCATTCAGCTCACTGTTGACGCCCCCCTTGATTCCGTCGCCAATGGATATAATCATAATCACAGAGGAAATACCGATAATGATACCCAGCATGGTAAGGAAGGAGCGCCCTTTATTACTCCTGATATTCATAAGAGCAATTTTTATGTATTCCCAAACCTGTGCCATAAAAATCCTCCTAATTTACAGGCATAGCTGTCACAGCCATACCCTCTTCAATGTCAGTCAAAGCGGTCAATATAATCTGGTCCGCCTCTGTGATACCCTCAAGCACCTCAGTGTAGGTATCTGAGGAAATGCCGCAGACAATAGGTCTTCTCACTATCACGCCATTTTCCACCACATACAGGAAATCTCCGTCCTTGTCGGCATTGATTGCCTCAACGGGAATCAACAATGCGTTTTCCGCGCTCTTGGTATAAATAACCAGCTTGGCGTCAAGCCCTAAAATTATCTTGTCGTCAGGATTTTTGATATGTACCTGTGCCCCTACCATGGGAGTACCGGAGGCATTCATCTGTGCCATACGGTTGACCTTGCTCACCTCTCCCTCGTAAACGGTATCAAAAATCTTCACATCCACCTTCTGACCTACCGCAAGCTTTGCCACGTCCGTCTTGGTAATGAAAAAGCTCACCTTTACATCGCTGCTGCTTTCCAGGGTAAGAATCTGCATTCCCTCGGTGACAGTGGCGCCGGGGATTGCCATACATTCCGTGACAATGCCGTCAAACTCCGCATAAATGCCCTGCTTTGCCCTGTTATAATCTGTCTCCGCATCCTCATAGCTCATTGCCGCCATCTGACTGTCAACGGAATACTGCTCCTTTACATAGGAATCCATTATGGAAGCCTCGCTGGTATTCTTTTGCGCTTCCATCTTAGCCTTGTATTCCTCGCATGCCGCAATATGCTCCTGCACCTCTGCAATTTCCCTCTGCTTTCCGGCAACATAGTCGGTAGAGCCTGCAATCTGCTGTAAATACTGATTCTGTGACTGCTTTTCCCTGATGTCCTCCATCTGCTTGATCTTATCCGCATATTCCTGTGAGTCAGGGGCAAGCGCCGCAAGCTCCTTTTCCAGCAGTGCCGCCTGACTGCTTAAGTTTAAGGACTCACCCGCAAGACCGTTGCCGGTATTCCTCTGACTGTCCTCCAGTTCCGTCTGCAATTTCTTAAGCTGTGCCTTGTAATCCGTAAGCTGCCTCTCCAAAATTTCCAAATTGATGTCTGCCTCCTTGAGCTTTGCCTGACTTTCTGAATTTCCCACCATTGCGCCGTTGTATGTCGCAGCGCTTCTTGACTGCTGAAGCTTTGCCTGCTTCAACATCTTATCCATTTCCTCCATGTCATAGCTCACCAGAATATCACCGCCTTTTACGGCATCGCCCGCCTGAACATTCACCTGACCAATCCTGCCGCTTATTTCTGAGAAAACAATCTTCTTCTCCTCACTCTCAACGGTTCCGCTGGTACTCACGCTGTCCTGTAAATCTCCTCTTACCGCCGTGGTAGTAGTCACAAGCGCCATCTGCTTTGGCGTAAACACACAGCTTACCAGTCTGAATGCAACAAAAATAATTACGATAGCGGCAATAATAATCGGCGCTTTCTTTCTCTTTTTCTTCTTTTTTGCAGGTGCCTGCACCACGCCTTGATTATTGACAACAACATTTTTATCCTTATTCTTCATATCCTCTTCCTCACTCCTTTCACTTTACCGCCGTTTGGGAATCTGTCTCGACCCGCCCGTCCTTGATTTTGATGATGCGCTTCGCCTGCGCCGCAATTTCGTTGTCATGAGTAATCAGAATCACTGTTCTGCCCTCGCTATGTAAGCTCTTTAATATACCCATAATCTCCCTGCTGGAGTTGGAATCAAGATTACCGGTAGGCTCATCCGCCAAAATGATGGGCGGCGCCTGCGCAATTGCTCTGGCAATGGCGACTCTCTGCTGCTGTCCTCCCGACATTTCAGCCGGCTTATGTTCAATACGATTCTCAAGCCCTACTTTCTCAAGGGCTTTCTTGGACAGCTCAACCCGCTTAGTCCTGCCAACTCCCCGATATATCAGGGGCAGCTCCACATTTTNCAGNGCNGTNAGATTGGGANTCAGATTGAAACCCTGAAAAATNAANCNAATCTCACGGTTTCGGATATCCGAAAGCTCGTTGTCATCCAAATCCGAAACATCCTGCCCATGCAGTCTGTACATTCCGCTTGTTGGCACATCCAGACAGCCCAGCATGTTCATCAGCGTGGACTTTCCGCTTCCCGACTGCCCGATAATAGCCACAAATTCTCCTTCATCAATATTTACATTCACATGGTCCAACGCCCGCACCTCATTCTCACCCGGGTTGTAGACCTTGCATACGTCCTTGATTTCCACCAATGCGCCCATACAATCTCTTCTCCTTTCTCTGCGCGCTGCCATTCACTATTTGTTTCATTAAAGGTTCTTGCTATTTGTCTCTTCTCCTGAACGGAGTTTTTATTCATTGTACTGTTGTACTGTTTGCATAATACAATAATTCTATCGGAATGTCAATATGTTTTTATAAGTTAAAAATTTAGTAGCAGCCCTCAAACATAATATAAAAAAATGTCAAAAAAAATGTGGGGAAAATTTAAAAGATTTTCTTTAGATATATAAAAGAAAAAGCAATGACAGAGAAATCGCCATTGCCTTTCACTATATTTTCTATTTTCCGTGCCCGTTTTTNATAATCGGNCTTAAGGATTTATANATTAGCAGCGTAATCACGGANGAAATCGTGCCCTTGATCAGATTAAGGNGCGCCACGCATGCCGCCACAAAGCTCACTATATCCCCCTCCTTAACCAAAGGATTGACTTCGGCTCCCATTGCCAATATGCTTTCTAAAGGCATTCCGTAAAGCTTGGAAAACGCAGGGAGCAGGTAAACCGCATTAAAGGCGGTTCCGAAAATGGTCAATGTTAAAGTACCCACCACACATGCCGCAATCGCCCCCTTTTTATTTTTACAGAAAGCGTACACTACGGAAGCCGGCAGAATAAAGCTGCAGCCCACCACAAAATTTGCCAAATCCCCTACAAATGCAGTTGACGTACCCTTGATAAAAAGCTTCAGCAGAATTTTCACAAATTCCATCATTACTCCCGCCACCGGACCGAAAGCAAAGGTTCCTATCAGGATTGGCAGCTCACTAAAATCCAACTCATAAAAGCTGGGGGCAAAGGGCAAGGGGAATTCAAACAGCATAAGTATCACGGCTATGGCAGAAAACATGCCAATCATCGCCACCTTTCTTGTGCTGAAAATAGACTCCTTTACCCCCCGCTTTTTTTGGGCAAGCTTTTCTAAAAGCACCGCCACCACAAACAATGCGGCAATCACCGCCAAAAACGCCAAGACGAATACTGCATTCTTGGCTACACTTTTAAACAAACCATTCATCTCAATCCTCCATGCCGGAGCGTTTCTACGCAGGCACCGCGCCCAAAATATCAAATCTCGTGGGATACATAAGGAAATGCCTCAGTCTTGTGGCGGTCCTCACGCTGACTTCCTGCATAGAGGAAAAGATGGGGGATTGCCCTGGCGAAGTGTCGGCTCCCAAAGAAAACTGGATCACACTGCAGTTTTACCTTTCGGGCGACACTTCCGTCACCCGCGCCAACCCCATCGGAGGGGAAGACGGCAACGGCAGGGAAGACGGGATCTTCAACGAGGCCAGGATCCATGATGTCAACATCTTTCTCTTCGCGGACAATGACAAACTTCTGAATGCCGCCTCCAACATGTCCCTGACCCACCTTTACTTCAATCTTGATGATGCCGGCGACCCTCAGAACACACTTGCGTTTGAAAAAGAAGAATCAAAGGATGAGTCAAACAAAGTGGTATATACGGTAAAGTTTCTTGATGAGGTACCGGGTATAGTGCTGCCTCTCCGCACAAAAGGAACGGTACGCTTTATTACCGTCGCAAATCGTGGACGCACAATGAAAGGGGAGATAACCACCTTGAAGGACCTGTGGGAATATGACTCGCTTTCAGCGACATGGTCAGGTTCGGATCAGGATGTAAGCGGCGGGTATGACCGGTTTGTGATGACCACAGCCTACGATTCTCCTGCCACCGACTCCTACATCGCATTCACAGATGAGTCCGGGGCCGGTACTGAATCCAATCCGTTTACAGGAAAGACAACACTCGAGCGCATGTGCGCCCGCATCGACGTGATGTATTCTGGCGATAATCTGAAAGCGGAGAGTGATTTTTCTGAATTGAAATATGCTGTCGCTGGAACAGTCAATACGGTACATATATTGAATATGCTTCCGGTAAATGTGATGTCAGTGCCATCCTACCTTTTCAAAATGGTTACTAACGGACTAAAGACAGACTGGACGGAGATTGGCGGACATACATGGGGCGGAAAAGAAACAACAGACGGGAATGGTGTTCCATCCAACTACGTGCTTGAACCTAACACCCTGAATAAGGAAACACTCTCAAACGCTAATCTCAAAAATTGGTATGGGGATACAAGGACTTCCTATATCAAGTATATGATAAAGCAAGATGGCAACGGCAAAGTAGGCGGATATTATCACGGACCACTTATCTCATCAGATGAAGTCTCGAAATCATATTCAAAGACTGCAGTCTTGGGATACGCCAAC
>WFLX010035109.1_pt1 | contig 12661 bp, 8 predicted proteins | sample 4967041 | NCBI WGS metagenome assembly WFLX01 (sample SAMN12857096, study PRJNA449069) | gut metagenome | isolation source: stool from male and female vole | host: Microtus ochrogaster | place: USA:Florida | collected 2017 | reverse complement strand
TTGTTTGGCTTATAATTCTCATGCAAGAGGCAAGAAATAACAGGATGCTTCTTAATTTTCATAAATTAAGTATTAACAATTGAAGCCTTATGGCTAAAGACCTTAGGCTAAATTTACAAAAGTGCTGAAGTGCAGCAAGAGCTATTAAAAAATATGATTGGCAATTTCTTTAATGGTGTTGATGGTGTCATCCTTGGCATTGATCGCTTTAGAGAATTTCAACAATCCGTCCACAAATTCTCTGACTGTAATAGTCTTCAAGTCTGAGATACGTATCTTGGCATAATTCAAAATTGAAATAAGACAGCAATAATGTCCTTCTCTACCGATTTTTTTGAGCGTTGAGTAAACGGCATCTTCATCAAAAGTAACTCTTTTGCCGTATATGAACATGCTTGAATTAAGATGCGCCATACGGAATTTATTTACGGCATGAACGACATCCTGTTCAGAGAATGTTTTATCTTTTACTTCAATAGCATTAACCAATGTACCCTCAGAGTCAAATATGTCTATGTCACCCACCTCCTTAGACGAAGAACCACTTTCATTCACTTTATGAGGAACAACGCGATAATCAGATCCTAAGTAGAACTGTTCGAGAACTGATACTACAAGAGGGCAAACTTCTCCTTCCAAAGTGTAGTCTGTTATCTTGTAGATATAGTCAAGAACGAGTTGTGAGAACTCACTGACATCAACATGTATATCGCCCACAGAGAACTTTTTGAGGTATTCTTCGTGATTTGCTTTGAGCACGACCATGGCAGATTTCAGATAATCGAAAGCTTGTTCGCTTGTGCTTATCTGAGAGAGTATGGATATAAGGTTTTCGAGGGTTTTCCTATCTTTACCCGCACGAACTGCGTTGGTAGTAGATAAAGATACGAAACGCGCCGGTTTGTTAAGGAACGGTTCGTTTGAATCGCCCAGACAGCCGGGAAGCTCCAGCTTTTCAAAGGGCACAATTACCTTATGGCAAAGAGATCGAGCATCAAATTTACCACCTCTGCCGTCACCTTTTTGAAGGCTGAGAGCGTTGACTTTCTCATTTGTAGCTTTAGCCAATAGTGCGTTCACCAAGATATAGCGATATGTCTTGTGGGTGCCGGTTAAAACGATGTTTATGGTTTGTGCAATTTTGTCGGTAAGAGGCTTAGCTTCGGCAAGAGCACGTTCAAGAACGAGATATGCGGTTTTGAAATCTATAGTAGCCATATATGGGATTAAAATAGAGATGAATACTGAATAGGAGTTTTGCCTCGCAAAACATCAATAACCATAGAGCATACAGCTTTTGACAGATTGCAAGGGACAGCATTGCCGATTTGTGTATATTGAGCGGACTGTGAGCCGCAAAATACATACTCCATAGGGAAAGTCTGAATGACTCTTGCCTCGTCAACAGTCATTCTGCGTAAGTATGAGGGAACTTGCTCAGTTTTAGCAATAGAATGGTCAGCTTCCACTCGGTCGCGATACCCCTCTACCCAAGGAGTCTTGTCATTGTAGAGTGCTTCTTCATCAATGATTGGTGTTTTATTACCTCCCATTGAAGCAGGCAATGTCGCACTATATCCGTCTAATTTAAGCGGTCGACCAAGTCCATTGAAAAGCATACCTGCATAAGCAGATTTTCTTAATACCGGCTGATGTGTCAAGGTAATTCGTGCGTTGCAGATTGACTTGTTGTTTCCCTCCCCAGCCTTATCTAAAATAGCAAATGCTTCTCGAACGGTTTTTGCCTTTTTACTATAGGGGCGAAGCATCTGTAGTAAATCGGGTGAAGAAGTTGTTCCATCCTTGAACCCGATAAAGAAAACGCGCTCGCGGGCTTGCGGTACATCATAGTCAGAGGCATTGAGCAAAACGAAGTTGACCGAATAGCCTAAGTTCTGAAACTTCTGAAGAAGTTCACTTCTCACAGAAGCCCATCTGTCAAGGACCGCAAGAGCCTTGACATTTTCCATAATAAAGGCTTTGGGCTGTACAATTTCGACTACAGACGCATAAGACCAAATCAACTTACTGCGTTCATCATTCTCATCCATCTTACCTGCGACAGAAAACCCTTGGCATGGAGGCCCGCCAATGACAAGATCGATGTTTTCAAACTCAGCAAAAAGAGGAATGAACGAATTTATATCGCCTTGATGAATATGCTCACCGATGTTTAAGGCGTAGGATTCGCAGGCCTCTTTCTTCATATCGTTAGCCCAAATGATTTGAGCTCCCGCATAAATAGCGCCAATATCCAAACCACCTGCACCCGAAAAAAGCGAGATGGTACGGATAGTATTGGAGGCTAAAATATCCTTTAACGCTTGCATTATATTAAAAAGGAAACTTCCAAGTAGGCAGACAGGCGACCAANCCTTTTGCGGCTACAAGGAAGTTCCTATATATATTAAATATAAGTTTTTACTTACATTAGGTGGTCTTTTGTCTGCGCGAACGCATTTATTAATATGCAAAGTTACAAAAATTATTTGATATATCTCTTCTCTCTGTCAGGTTTTTATTGGCACTTTCTAAGGAAATGTATTCAGCAACTTATTCCGTATCTATAACACCGAATAAGTTTTGCTGAAAGTTTAGATTGCATTCCGGTAAAGCAGGACACAAGTACCAAAGCCTCCACATATCAATCAATTACGCAAAAATAAAGTGCCTCATTCCATTATATCACGACATATTTATATCATGCTCACATTACTATCCGCAACGTCAGGCAAAGCGTTTCGCCAGTTCATCATAGGTAATAACGGATATTACGAGCTTTCCATCGGCTGTATATTTCTGCGTCTGACAGGCCAAAAGTTGCTTCAGCATCGTCTCCATATCATCGTTAGAGAGTATCTCACCGTATGGAGTGGCTGCTTTACGCGCCAACGCAGCGGCAAGAACATGATGCAACCGCTCCGTGGCTACAGTGTCAACCNCCACAGCNTCCGCCACGNGTTCATTCACAAGACGTACGGTATCCAGCCCCGCCACACCCGCCGGCACGCCGGATATGGAATAACTGCCACCGCCCAAGTCTGTTATCTCAAACCCCAATGCCTGCAACTCATCAAGAATCCCGCCAATAGCGGGTATGTATGACGGCGGAAACTGCACCACTTCCGGAAACAACACCTTCTGGACATGTGCGGTACGCGTCTCAAGCGACTTCATATATTTCTCAAACAGTATTCGCTGACTGGCCCTGTTCTGGTCTGTCAACATCAGACCACTTGCCAACTGTGTGGCTATATACATACCCCGCAACTGATAATGATCAGTGCTCCGTTCCGCCGCAAAAGTATCATCGCTATCCTCTTGCTCCCCACCATCGTTCCACGAAAGGCGTGACGGGAAAAGCGATTGACCGCTATCATCATTATTATATNGTATGCCNCCNCTGCCAGCAGNNCCCAAACGCTGTCCGTCGCCAAAGAGTTCCTCCCACCCTTTGGCCGGATTACCATATCTCTGAGATATTGAAGGGGCTCCATTCCTGCCCGCGGCAGACCGTCCCATGCCCGTGTTCCCGGCCTTTTCCAACGACGACACAGTGCCTGCCACATTGTCAAAGGGGTTATATTGCGGGTTGAAATCTATATGAGGCGCCTCAACATTAGCGCCAACAGGGTTGAAAACCGGTATATCCGGCTTGCCTACAGTATCAAAATCAAGCGTGGTAATATCCGAGAACTTTCCCACGGCATCACGCACGGCAGCCATAAGAATCTGCCATATATCACGTTCGTTATCGAATTTTATCTCCGTCTTCACCGGATGTATATTGACATCAATATCCTGCGGGTCAACCTTTAGATAAACAAAATACGACACCTGCTCCCCATTCGGAACCAAACGGTCATAGGCTGACATGACAGCCTNATNGNAATACGGATGTTTNANATNGCGTCCGTTGACGAAAAAGAACTGCTGNGCNCCCTTTTNCCTCGCNGATTCCGGTTTTCCTACAAAGCCGGAGATATTACAGATGGACGTCTCGGCACTGACCGGGAGCAGTTCCTGATTGATACGCTTGCCGAAAACATCTATGATACGCTGATGGACATTACCCTTACGCAACGCTTTCACCTCCGTCCCGTTGCTATAAAGCGAGAACGATATTTCGGGATAAACAAGCACTATGCGCTCAAACGCCTGCATGATATTGTTCATCTCCGTCGAGTTTGTCTTCAGGAACTTACGGCGGGCGGGGATATTATAGAACAAGTTCTCTACCAAGAAGTTTGAGCCTACAGGACACGAGACAGGCTCTTGCTCCACGACACGGGAACCAGCAATGACTATACGCGTACCGATCTCCTCCTCTGCAGTACGTGTCTGCAATGTCACCTGCGCCACCGCCGCTATCGAAGCCAATGCCTCACCACGAAATCCCATGGTATGCAGTGCAAAGAGGTCGTTAGCCTCGCGTATCTTTGAGGTGGCATGGCGTTCAAACGACAGGCGGGCATCGGTGTCAGACATGCCCTTTCCGTTATCTATCACCTGTATAGAAGCCTTACCGGCGTCTGTAATCAAGATACTGATGTCCGTCGCTCCCGCATCTATCGCGTTCTCCACCAATTCCTTTATCACAGAGGCGGGGCGCTGTATCACCTCGCCGGCCGCTATCTGGTTGGCCACAGAATCCGGCAATAATTGTATAATGTCCATGTAGTGATTTTGTAAGTAAGTAGCAAAAATAAACGATAGCAAGTCACTAATGCCTTTCACGGCTTGTGAGACGGTCGCACCGCCGCCCTAACGGGCATTCATTCCATCTTTCGCCGCGGTGCCTCCCTGCGTCTCTGCTCTTTCAACTCCATCCCCGCCGTTTTGGGTTTCCAGACAAATATATCATCTTTTGACACCGGACGCATATNGTCAAACCACGNAAAGTTAGGTAATTTGTGTTTNTCCNGCGGCGTTTGCGTCAGCGGATAGANCGTACCNGTATTGGCACACATCCATATCCGCTCCAACGTCTGGTCAGGATTGATATACATTTTCATCGTATCCGTCTCGGTATAGTTCAGTCCTATGATAGTAGAGTCCGCATCATCAACAGGATAATAGACAATACACACATTCGACACCGCCCAGTTTTCCCTTATCTTCCCATCCTTAAAATAGGCTCTCATGTCAGTGGATGCAATCTGATTGTAATGTATAGAGTCGTCCATCAGTTGCACCGACAATGCCTGTGACAGCACTTCGGCATAACGTATGGTAGAGTCGTTCATATAGACCTTTATCTTCTCGCCAAGCAACTGACTGCCCATATTCCACACGATAGGGTCCTTATACATTGTCATGCAGGAGTCTTTACTGTGAAAGACGAGTGAGTCACACACCGCCTGCAAGTCATTTCGGTAAGCCCTGACATGATTATAGCAATACACTTCGCGTTGCACGCTGTCGGTGTTAATGTCTATTGTGTGTATCCTTATAGTGTCTCCGTGCACCCACAGCGTGTCCTTCTGCGAATAATCCACGGCCACGGCGCGTTTGGTGGCATATCCGTCGCCCGTCAGTTCCTCATAATACACATAGTCTCCAAGCAACTGGTTCCGGTTCAGCGTATCGGTATAGACGGCGTTTCCGAACCCTTCATTCACCCCCGTCTTGTCATTATGGAACAAGCTGTCAGCCGTAATGGTCTTAGGGCCGTTATATACTGTAGAACGGCCGTACAGCTCCGAGAACTCGGTATCGGTGTTATAATATCCGTCCACGGTCTCCACCGTACTCTCTTTCTGCTTTATCTTCGACGGTCCCACGGCATGTGCCAGCGATGTCCTGTCGTAATAAAACAGTGTATCGGTATCAATACGAAGCCCCTTAGCGTTTGTCAGCACCACATTATAATAGAACTCCGAGTGGCGGCTGTCGGTATAGTGCCGTCCCCAGTCCGCCGTAAGCACATCATCATTACTCGTCAGTTTTATACCCGCGGCGCCATAGGCATCGGCAAAGCCATAGATACGGTCATAATCCAACGTATCGCAATACAGCTTAGACTTGCGATGCGTCAGTATAACGTTCTCCCAAGCATGGGCTATCTCGGCGTTACCGTCGTAATATCCCTTGTCGCTGACAAGCGTAAGGGTATCTCCCTGCCACATTCTGACATGCCCGTAAGCTCTGAAAGAGTTAGTATTCTCATAGAAATAGGCACTGTCACATGTCAGATACATACCCTTATGCAGGAATTTAACATTGCCTCTGAGGAACTGTGCGTCAGGTGTCGGCCCGTAAATATTGTATGACAACGTGTCGGCATGTTGCAGATACACTTTCGTATCGGCCTTCCGCTCACGCGCCGGCGCCTGCCTCCGCTTGCCCTTCGGCCTGACAGAATATACGGCCGTAAACGCAAACAGACACAGAATCAGCATGTAAACTATTCTGTGTCCGTTGTATGTGGTATGAATACGCTTTTTCTTCACGCTTTCTTCTATTTTATTTAGACGTCCAATATGGCTTTATCTCACCCACCCTTCATATTCAAAGTCACAGTCTTTATATTCCGGAGCCATTCTAATATATGTGTTCTTTATCTTCTGCTGTATCCAGTCCGTTATCTTTTTCTCCCTCATCTTCTCAAGCACCACATCACTCATAACCTGAAAATCTTCCGTAATGGTGGCCTTATGACCGTCTATCCGGCTTTTAAGTCTCACAATAGCGCAGACAGTCTTGCCACGCTTGTTTACCATAGAGAACGATTTTGAGACCTGCCCGACCTGCAATGTGTCAACCACACGTGCCACCTCTGTCGGCAGATCCTTCATCTCAAAACGTGAGGTATGTGTCATCCCATCCTCTGTCACCTTCGACATCAGTCCTTTGTTGTTTCTTGTATCCTTGTCATCGGATATGACAGAAGCGCCGTCTTCAAAAGAGAACACATTGTTACGAATGTCATTGCCGATGGAATCCATACGGAGCAGCATGGCATCAACAGCCGCATAAGGCACTTTCGGCTTACGCAGTATATGGCGGCAGTTTATCTTATCGCCACGTTTGTCTATAAGTTGGATGATATGATAGCCGAACTCCGACTCCACTATCTTTGATACTTTCTTGGGATCGTTGAGGTTAAACGCCACCTGAGCAAACGCCGGGTCAAAGTGCCCGCGCCCAGTGAGACCCAACTCACCGCCTTGTCGCGCTGAGGCCACATCCTCCGAGTAAAGGCGTGCCAACGTAGCGAACGACGTTGTGCCTGCCTGCACTCTCGCAGTGTAGTCACGTAACTCGTCCTTCACCTTGTTTATCTCCTCTATAGGTATTCTTGGCTCATTGGTTATAATCTGCACTTCCACCTGCGTCGGGACGAACGGGATGCTGTCTTCCGGCATGTTCCGGAAATACTTGCGCACCTCTGCCGGCGTAACCTTAACGTTCTCCATCAGTTTTGCCCGCATAAGCCTCACCATTTCCTGGTTCTTGTACTCATCGTGCAGGCTCTCCCTGATTTGCGTTATGCTCATCTTGCGATACTCCTCCAGCTTCTCTCTGGAGCCTATCATCTGTATCCAGTAATTAATCTGCCTGTCCACACCATCGGCTATCTCCGCCTCCGTCACCTCGATACTGTCTATCGCCGCCTGATTCAGAAACAGTTTCTGCACCGCTATCTGCTCCGGTATGCGGCAATCGGGGTCGCCTCCCCACGTTATGCCTTCCTGCTCCGCCTGCAGACGCATCATCTCTATATCAGAACGTAATATGGCCTCATCGCCGACAACCCATACCACTTCGTCTATATAGTTNGGNTTGGCTATCATGCCCACGGCCTTAACGCTGTCCTGCGGTAGTGCTACGGAATCGGTGCCCGCCGGTTGCTGTGCGCCATCACCGCCATCGTCATTGCTTATTGCGGTATGCGACACCATGGCCGATACCGTTATGGCCGTCATGGCAGCCACAACACATAGCAAGGTGTGAAATTTTCTTGTCATAATATATATATGTATATATAATACCGATTGCGTTTAGCGCTTAGGCGTTACCGTCTTCAGTACCTCAAGGTCTATCTGCGCCGGATATTTCTTCTCAAGAACCTTCAGCCATTCTTTCTCCATGGCATCCTGATAATCAGACACCACAAGAGCCTTAACATCGGTATAGTCCTCCGGTGCCTTGATTTTACGGCCGTATGTGGCTGTGTTCGGGAAGTCTTTCACTTCCTTCACCTTGGCATCGGCCTTGCCGAACTCGTTGCGGTCAACCAGTCCGTTGTCGCCTTCCTTAAAGATTCCTTTCTCCACTCTTATGCGCAGCACGGAGTCATTATTGAATGTGGAGCGTAAAATCTGCGCCCAGTCAGCGAATTTCTTGCCTTTCAGACTTTTCTTTACGGCTTCTACGTCCTCCGCATTGCGTGTGTGATACGCTATTCCCTTAAAGCGCGGTGCGTCCCACACGTATTTTTTGCGATTCTTCTTGAAGAATTTCTGCTGTCCTGCCTCATCCTTAGCAGCCTTATCCCATACCTCACGATTACTTATCTCAAACAGCAAAAGACCGTCATGATACTCTTTTATGAGATACTTCATATCGGGGTCGACAGCAACTATGGAGTCGGCACGGTTGTCCATGACCTGTTCCTCGGTCAGCCCCTTAGCCTCGGCAATGGCTTTAAGTCTGTTTTTTGCCAATGCCTCACGTATTCCACGCTTCTCTATAAAGTTATAAATATCGTTTCTCAGCGAGTCATACGACTCAAGTTGCCTGCGTCCCTTTATCTTTATGATATGGTATCCGACATCCGTAAGTACCGGTTTGGACACCTCACCCTCCTGTAAGGAGAACACCGCCTCGTCAAACTGCGGCAGGGTTTGGCCATGTTGTATCCAGCCTATATCACCACCACGGGGGGCGCTGCCGGGATCCTGACTCAGGGACACGGCCAACGCATTGAAATCGCCGCCATTGGCGAGTGCGTTATAGATGGAGTCGGCACGCTGCAAAGCCGCCTGCCTCGCGTTCTCGTCATCGTTTTGCCCCACACGTATCAGTATGTGCTGCGGGTTAACAAGCCCGTCGGGTCCTATGCGCTCTTTGGTATTACGGTAGATGGTCCGCGCCTCCTGTTCCACATCGTCATCGCCTATGAGGGTGGGTGCTACCTGCTGGTCGCGATACTGGCGGAACTCCTTGGTATAACTGGACAGGGTATCGTATTTAGCGTCAAGCGCCGCCTCAACCTTGCGTTTATAGTTAACGAACAATTCCACATACTCCTCCACTGTCTTGTGGTCAAGTACTTCAGGACCGTTGTTCTTGTTATAGGAATATTCAAACTCCGAACGCAATACGGGTTTGCCGTTGATAGTCATAATGACTGGATCATCATCCGGCGCTGCCGTAGCGACAACAGAACCGATACTCAGCAACGCAAAGGCTGATGCAAGAAGAGTGTATCTCATATTTGTTTGTTTTTGCAGTTAAAAAGAACAGTTTTGCCTCGTAAACGGCACTGACGGCAACAGGATACGCAAAGGGAGAAATCCCTATTTGTAAAACATTGCAAATCAATACCATACAAACAGCGCAACAATCGCAGTGCCTTTACAGTGTAATCGCAGTGCCTTTACAACGCAATCGCAGTGCGTTTGCAGTGCAATATCAATGCTTTTACGGAGCTTTCAAACAGCAATGGTATCTCAAGCATGTTTTCCGCCCCTCGGCAGGGATATACAACCGGAGCCGAGAAAACATCTCAAACCTGTGCCTCTCACGCCGGACACCGCACCACGCAGACCCGCATTACTGCGGTCTGCTGTAGTTTGGAGCCTCGCTTGTTATTATGACCACATGCGGATGGCGGATGGCTCTCAAGCATACCGGCATTGGTAATGCGTGTGAACTTGGCATTGTGCAGAGCCTCGATATCCTTTGAGCCGCAATAGCCCATACCGGAGCGGAGACCACCGACCAATTGGTATATGACTTCCTGCACGGTACCTTTATAAGGCACACGACCCGCAATGCCTTCCGGCACGAGTTTCTTTGTCTCTACGACGCCACTCTGGAAATAACGGTCTTTGGAACCGTTCTCCATAGCCTCCAAAGAACCCATGCCACGGTAAGCCTTGAACTTACGGCCGTTGAAAAGGATAGTCTCGCCGGGTGCTTCCTCGGTGCCTGCCACGAGCGAACCAATCATAACGCTGCAACCGCCGGCGGCAAGTGCCTTGACAACATCGCCGGAATAGCGCAGGCCACCGTCAGCGATAAGGGGTACTCCTGTGCCTTTCAGCGCACATGCGACATCATAAACGGCAGACAGCTGCGGAACGCCGACACCGGCAACCACACGGGTGGTGCATATAGAACCGGGGCCTATACCAACCTTTACGGCGTCGGCTCCGGCCTCAACAAGTGCCTTGGCGGCCTCGCCGGTAGCGATATTGCCCACTACAATGTCCACGTTAGGGAAGGCGGCCTTAGCCTCGCGCACCTTGTCTATAACACCCTTGGAATGGCCATGGGCGGTGTCGATGATAATAGCGTCAACGCCTGCCTTAACCAAAGCCTCCATACGCTGGAAGGTGTCGGCCGTAACGCCTACGCCGGCAGCGACACGCAGACGACCCTTCGCATCCTTGCAGGCCATCGGTTTGTCCTTGGCCTTGGTTATATCCTTATATGTAATGAGTCCAAGCAGACGGTTCTGGTCATCCACTACCGGCAGTTTCTCAATCTTATGCTCAAGCAGTATACTGCTGGCGCTGTCCAAATCGGTCTGCTGGTGTGTAACGATAAGGTTCTCGCAGGTCATGACCTCATCAATAAGACGGTTGCCGTCGCTCTGGAAACGCAGATCACGATTGGTGACAATGCCCACAAGTTTGTTGTCATCGTCAACCACAGGAATGCCTCCTATATGGTATTCGGCCATTATATCGAGCGCGTCCTTGACGGTTTTGCCGCGCTTTATGGTGATAGGGTCATAAATCATACCGTTCTCCGCACGCTTGACTATGGCAACCTGACGGGCCTGTTCCTCTATGGACATATTCTTATGTATGACGCCTATGCCTCCCTCACGGGCAATGGCAATGGCCATTGGCGCCTCCGTCACAGTGTCCATGGCAGCGGTAACGAACGGGATTTTCAAGTCGATGTTACGAGAGAATTTGGTATTAAGCGATACCTCACGCGGAAGCACTTCCGAATATGCCGGTATAAGCAGCACATCATCAAAAGTAATGCCTTCCATCACAACCTTGTCTGCAATAAATGAACCCATATAAAGAACTGTTTTTTTATGATTATTTCTGCAAAGGTACGATTTTTTTTCGATATAATTATGCTGCCATTGTAATTTTGTTCTCTTATTAAAGCAATTTAACCATTGGAGCAAGGGGGCTTCTTGCCCGTATCAGAATAAATTATTACTTTTGCAGGCAGATTTCGCCAATAAAACAAAACAGTATGTTTCCATTCAAGCAATTACACACTTTCGGCACGTATCTCACCCTGATGGGACGCTGCATAGCTATTCCTGACCGTTGGCGTATGTTCATGAAACAGTACATAAAAGAAATGTCACAGCTCGGAGTGGACTCCATCGGCATCGTGCTGCTGATCTCATTCTTCATAGGAGCCGTAATCTGCATACAGATAAAGCTGAACATACAGTCGCCGTGGATGCCGAGATGGGTGTCGGGATACACCACACGCGAGATTATGTTGCTGGAGTTCTCGTCAAGCATCATGTGCCTCATACTGGCGGGAAAGGTTGGCAGTAACATAGCGTCGGAACTGGGTACCATGCGGGTGACACAGCAGATAGACGCATTGGACATTATGGGAGTGAACTCGGCGAACTACCTTATCACCCCGAAGATACTGGGACTGATGACGCTGATGCCGTTTCTCGTGATATTCTCTGACGTAACAGGCATAATGGGGGCATACGCAACGGCATACATTGGGCATATAATATCGCCAGATGACCTGACCATGGGCCTGCAGCACGCGTTCAATCCGTGGTTCGTATGGATGTCAATCATTAAAAGCACCGTATTCGCATTCATCATAGCCAGTGTGTCCTCATACTGCGGATACAGCGTGGAGGGTGGCTCGGTGGAGGTTGGCAAGGCCAGTACCGCCGCCGTGGTGAACAGCAGTATCATTATTCTATTTGCCGATGTTTTCCTAACTCAGTTGCTGTCATGATAGAAGTAAAGAACCTATACAAATCGTTTGGAGACAAAGACGTATTGATAGACATTAACGCTACCTTTAAGGATGGCAAGACAAACCTTATAATCGGACAGTCAGGGTCAGGCAAAACAGTCCTGATAAAGAACCTTGTGGGATTGTTTGTACCCACAAGCGGACAGATATTATACGACGGTCGTGACTTTGTCGGCATGACAAAGCAAGAGAAAATAGCCATGCGCAGAGAAATGGGCATGATATTTCAGTCGGCGGCCTTGTTCGATTCGCTCACCGTACTTGAAAACGTGATGTTCCCTTTGGACATGTTCTCGAGCATGACGCTGCGCGAACGCCAGCATAGGGCACAGGAATGCCTTGACCGTGTGAACCTGACAGACGCGGGAACGAAATACCCCGGCGAGATATCAGGAGGCATGCAGAAGCGTGTTGCCATTGCAAGGGCTATAGCACTGAACCC
>WFLX010084865.1_pt1 | contig 12666 bp, 11 predicted proteins | sample 4967041 | NCBI WGS metagenome assembly WFLX01 (sample SAMN12857096, study PRJNA449069) | gut metagenome | isolation source: stool from male and female vole | host: Microtus ochrogaster | place: USA:Florida | collected 2017 | reverse complement strand
ATATGTCAAGTGTAGGTGCGAATTCACGGATCACATCATCTTGCTCTATAGGCGCATATCCTGTAGACTTTCCTTTTGCCATAGGATCTGATGTAGGATTCCTTTTTTTATCAAAATGTTTTTAAATACCAAAATCAATCAAAACCGGATATTTATCGCCGTTCTCAGATGATTTTAATACGATGTTGTCAGGTTTGATATCCAGATGAAGGAGTTTGTTGTCATGCATGACACTTACTGCCTCCGCCACCTGTTTAATAATCTTTATCGCAGACTTTTCATCAGTGGGCCTGGGGCTTCCTCCGTCAAGAAACTCCATTACATAATATGCAGTACCGTTGGCTTCAAATTCCTCATTGACATTAACGATATACCTTGAATACCTGCATACTTGTTGCAGTCGTCTCGCCTCAGTTACGAAATAATTCCGGTACTGTTCTACTTTCAGTTGTGAGGTAGGTGTGCAATGTACAGTGATGCCATTAGCATCGCGGAAACAGGATTCCATAAAATGCTCTTTAATGGCAAATTTTACAGTGAAGGTTACATTTCCATGTTTCACCTTGCTTGTGGCAAGATAAGTGATGCCAAAGGAGCCTGATCCAAGAGATTTGACTATCTTATATTCTTGAGTCGGACTCTTGAGTATAGTTCCTGTTTTCAGAATTGAAGTTTGCATTCGTCGGTTTTTTATGATAATGAGCGTAGACGTTCATACGTTTCCAAGTCATATCTGACATAATCAATAAGAATACCATTATCTGTGATCCTGAAANAACCTGTTTTCNCGTCAATNGTATATTTCGCTCCGAGGAAACGAGACGGTATTCCAGGCCCGGGCAACATACAATATTCAGAAAATGGCTCTATTGAGTCATAGATAAACGGCGCAATCACGTTATATTTACTATCCGTTATTCCATATTGTCCCCATGGAATTTGTTGTATGCTGATTCTTATAATTTTATTATTAACTTTAAATGATTGCTGCTTAACTATCAGTAGAGTTGAAGTCTCGTCGTGAAATACAGGCTGAGTATCTCCATCGTAATAGGTTTTTATTATTTTTCCGTATGATGTAATCCGAAGTCCCTCAAGACAAGACTGTTCATCGAATTCATATTTTAAAGCTGGGGCAACCAATCTCCATCCATATGAAAAGTTTGCACCCCTGCCAACTGGTATCTCGGAAAATTTGCCGATAGAAGTATACTCAAACGGAATGATGACATTATCCTGATTATCTATTATTCCGAAAAGACGGGTAACTGTATCTCTCGCAAGAAATATAGATCGTAAGCAGTCTTCCATATCTGGATTGCTTATATGGACCATCGGGGTATCAAAAGTACAGATACGCTCATATACAGCTAACGTTTTCCCTTGATTATTCGATGCGGATGATTGCTGACCATGATAATCTATTTCCCTTTCTTTATCGTTTGGAAAGTCTTTGACTATTATTGTAGTAGAGGAAGTCTCGTCCGAGAAAAAATCTCTGTTAATTTCTTTGTCTGTTACTACAATGCTGTTTAGGTCTTCAATAAATGCTCGGATATCTCTGTGCCGGTCTTTATAATCAGGCGACATCGATTTAGAGATTAAAGGAATAAACTCTTCACAGTTGATATTCTTCAATTCGACCCGTAATATCGAAGTATCATCCATTAGTCTCCATGCACTTGGCGGAGTTTTTCCTGTAAGTAAGAAATAACACGTAGCTCCTAAAGCATAAATATCAATTGTGGGAGCAAACGACTTTATGTCACCGTATTGCTCAATCGGGGCATATCCATCAGAGGCGCCATTTACCTTAGGCTCAGGTCTGCCTTTTGAGTCAAAATACTTAGCTATACCAAAATCTATCAGGACCGGATATAATTCATTGGTATCATCATCCTCTTTTAACATCACATTAGACGGCTTGATATCCATGTGCAATACCTTATGATCGTGCAATACCTTTACCGCCTCTGATAATTTAAGCATATATTCGATCACTTGACTCTTGGAACACGCCGTGATCGTTCCGCCAGAAAGATACTCCATCACATAATAAGCTGTGCCGTTTGCCTCAAATGTCTCGTTGACCTNAACAATATATTTTGNCATTGTACATAGTTGATGCAGTCTTCTCGCTTCTGTTAAGAAGTCTTTACGAGATAGTTCAACATCATTTTTTTTACTTGGAGTATACACCACCCTTGTGCCATCCTTATCTCTGAAACAAGACTGCGTAAAGTGCTCTTTAATCGCAAAGTCGCCATCAAAATTTATATTACCTATTTCGATTATTCCGGTAGCCAGATATGTAAATCCGAAAGCCCCACATCCCAATACCTTCTTGATAGTATATGAGTTGGTTCCGGAATATAATATTGTTCCAATCGGCAGTGTCTGCATTTTCATATCGTACTTATCAGTTTTAATTTCAGGAATATCTTCATCAGAGATATCCACATCAATAACATGGATTAGAAATGCTGAGTGATTATCCCGGTTCATTTCTGTGATTGATCTGAGGATTCGAACCTTATTGTCATCATTTCCTCCCGATTCTGAAAAAATAATCCTTAGAGACGTGCCATCCTCCATATCCGGTTGCTCAAGCATCCCATCCGTACACATGAAAAAAAAATCTCCAGGTTTAATATCTTTTGTCTGATAAATGTCAGCTTTCAATTTAGTGCTTCCGGAGTGTATGCTTCTAGTAACAACATTTCTCTTAGGATGGTATTTAGCTTCAATGGATGAAATCTCACCAATATGCATAAGATCATTTGCGTATGTATGATCCCTTGTTTCGAAAACAATTTCTGTATCCTCTTTAGATATACCTGGTCGAATATGATATACCCGGCTATTACCAATATGAGCAATAAAGACTCCCTCCTTGTGAAATTTCAGGAAGGCAAGTGTCGTACTAATCTCCGTATTAAATTTATCATTGTTATCAAAGGTATCGAATACCTCATCAAGAGCCTTATTAAAATCATTGACCGTGAAACTATTATTTTCATCATGACTGTTATTAAGGATCACCTGCCCCATAACTCTACATACAGTGCCACTGGCTATACATCCGTCATAATTATCTCCAGCTCCATCGCACAGGATAAATAACCGGTCTGGGTCATCCTGATTCCCAAATTCCGGAAACATACAGTCTTCCTGATGGGGATTACCATTCAGATCTTTCTTTTGACCATACTCACAAATATTATGTACCTTGAGCTTAAAAATCATAGTCCAAAAGAATTGTTTCAGTGAGCGTTGAGCATCATTCATTTTAGCAAGGCAATTGCCTTTTCATTGCCTTTTTCGGCAGCCCTCTTAACACAACGCCTGGCTCTGAGCTCGTCTTTTTCAACGCCCCATCCAAATCTATAACAGACCGAGATGCACCATAAAGCATTACCCTCTTCTGTAGAGGTGAGTTTATATTCAGCCTTACTATCTTCATTTCCTTCAATTGCTCTATTAAAATAATCAAAAGCTTTAGAGTAGTTTCTTTCTATATTTTCCTCTCCTGTATAGTACCAGTTGGCCAATTTATATAGCAGCTTGGAATTGATCGGGACTCCACTCCAACCATATCCCATCTTTTTGATATAGACTTCATAATACTTCGCAGCCTGAGATATATTCTTGCTAATATTGGGATAATATATTTTTTTATCATCCGCAGCTTTGACATATCCTGTTTCGTATAGTTTTGCCAAAAACAAAGCCGCTGTTTCGTTTTCTAATTCAGCAGACTTATGGTACCATTTGACAGATTCAACAGAGTCTCGCAGTTCCCTTGCATAAATTCGGGCCAAGGATAAGGCACACGAACCACCTTTGAGCCGGACACCTTGCTCCCAATATCTTATAGCATCCTCAATTGACTTATTCCGACCGGTTCCGTAAGAGGCGCAATATCCTAATATGCGATTGGCATATTCCTTTTCAGATTCCCTTGCACTTTGATTCTCAATCAATGTATTACACCATTTGATAGCTTCCGTATAGTTCTTGGACGTATTATAATAATAATCGACCAAATTAGACTGATAATAACTATCACCACTTGAAGCTTTTTCAATAGCCAAGGGTAAATCTGCAATTTCTTTTGGATGGGCTTCCAATGAGCACAAACCAATTATTATGATTATCGTGAATCGTAATATACTATTTATTTTGATTATCATACCAAGCATTCTTGTCGCCATATTTCATGGCTATTTCAAAATATAAATCTGCCATCTCTTCATCTGCTTTGCATCCATATCCTTTTCGATACATCTGGGATGCTCTATAAGCAGCTTTTCCAATATCAGAATAGGATCTTATCTCAGGATACCAGCCCATNAGCNNTTNAAGGGTAAATTTTNTCTGATNAACTNTNCTNTNATNGNTTTCTAATGCTTTATTCTTNTNCTGNGCTATACCTTTCCNTGTNTNATACATTTNTNCCAACTCTAATTTAAGNCACGGTACATAGAGATGATTTGTTATTGAGCCACCATTGAATATTCCTATACCTTGTGAATTCACCTGATTGATAAATTTATCATAGATACCAGCTTTCTTATAGCAATAAGCACCCCTAACTCTTGGAATCATTGACATTCCCAAATCTGAATAATAGAATTCAGATAAGTAATAGTCAGCAGCTTTTATATAGTCCGTTTCAACTCCTTGCCCATATTCGTAACACCATCCTAAAAGAGAAAACACCTTAACGGGTAAAGTTGCACCTATGGGTATGCTATCTTCATCATGTCCGAGAATATCCTCAAAATAGTTATCTTCGTTCATTACTACAGGATATATCTCTGTCAGATACTTCACCACACTTGTAAAATCCCCGTTAACATATGCAAGAATCGCCAAATAGTAAGCAGCGACAGGGTTTTTGTTACTAAATTCTTTATTTATTACATCCAGGTTTTGTTTCAAGAAATCACTTCGTTCAAAATCTTCATCACAAGGAAGCCACGTGAACGGGCATTCATCATAAACTCCCTCTTTTTTTATGGAAGATTCAAAGTTAGAGATATAATCCTTGGCTTTCTTATCCCCCTTCGCAGCGGCTTTACGANNCCATTTTATACCCTTAANATAANCAGGCTCCAGNTCTATATTCCANTCNTCACANTATAAATCTCCACAGGCAACNATAGCCTCAATATNGCCTTTTTCAGCAGCAGATTCATACCATCTAACCGCTTCAGACTGACTCTGATCTATACCATTACCATCGAGATAGCATTTGGCCAATTCCATTTGAGCGGATACCTGACCATTTTCTGCTTTTTGGACTAAAGATCGATTGTATTGTCCAAAACTATTTAGGACCAAAAGATTCATTAATACAAATAATATCATTGACTTTTGCATGTGCAGATAGTGTTAAATTAGTTAATTATTCTATTAAGATCCACTTCATCCAATTGTTCATCTTTTTTTGAATATTGGTTTACCTCCACGTTCGTCATTATCGTAGTAGCCGTAGGATGCTAATTTATCAACTACTTTTTGGGCCGTTTCAATTCCTTCATTTGCGTTTCCAGCCTTAACCGCCCATTGATGAGCATTGTCATACTGGTACTTATTAAGGTATTGTTCAGCCAATGGGGCATATGCCTTCTTGTAACCCTTATTCGCAAGTGCTTTGAAATCTTCTAATGTTGTGGCTTTTGCAAATAAATCATCATTAGAGGGAGATGGAGGTGCTATCTTTGAGAGAAGGTTTTGAGCCTGTTTGCGATTTACATTCGCATTTACTGCCTTTGTCGCCCATATCTTTGCATTATCAAGANTTTTCCTTTGAAAGTACATTTCNGCCAANNGATAGTATGCTTTGNCATAATTGTCTTTNNCAAGAGNCAACATGNGATTGAAATCATNTGAAGCTCTGGCAAACTTTTCANCATTTGATTCTTCCNTTGATTCTATAGACGTTTCTGTTACAGGTGCCGGTGATTGTATTTCAGTCTCAATAGCTATCTCTTCATTCTCCGGTTCATCGACAGTCAAGTACACAGGTTTACCGAAATAAGCACAGGTATCTATAAAAGTCCTTGCATATACTGAATCGGCTGTCAGTAATGCTCGTTTTGCATAATGTTCAGCGAGATCTACTTGCTGTTGCGTGATTAAATATCGAGCGTACGGTAGGAATGCTCGCGATGAATCATTCTCAGCAAAGAATCTCAGGTTATTACCATCCATAGAGGTAATGGCTTGTGTAAGCAACATGGACTCATTGTTATGATCCGGTTTCAACAACTGGCTCAACCACGCGATGAGACAACCGACTATCACAACTCCTGAGGCAGCAAAGACCTTTTTACTATTCCTTTCCCACCATGTCGGTTCCTCGGGAAACCCCTCTTCACCTTTACCTCCCGGCTTGATCCTTATTATCTGTGAGGACTGGTACTGTGCCCCATCAATGCCCATCAGGTCATCACAAAACCTCTTGATATCGGGAGTCCGCTCCATGGCCGAAGGCTTCATGGCGTTGAGGATTGCCTTCTCAACNTTGGCCGACACCTNNCCGTCCAGTTCCCTTNTCAGCTCCTGCTGGTTTGGCGAGACCTTGAACGCGTCCGGGGGAGTCTTGCCCGTACACAGGTGGAACAGAACCGCGCCAAGTGCATATATGTCGTATTTTGGAGAAAACTCGTTCACTCCGGCGTATTGTTCCTGCGGAGCGTAGCCCGCAGAGGCACCCTTGGCTTTAAGGCTGCTCGTCGGTCGCCCTTTGGAATCGAAATGTTTCGAGATTCCGAAGTCGATCAGCACCGGGTATGTCTCTCCTCGTTCATTGGTCTTTAGAACGATGTTGTCGGGCTTCAGATCAAGATGCAGGACATGTTCACCATGGATCTGACGCAACGCGTCCGCGACCTGCATTACAATCGAGACCGCCTCATCCTCCGGGCATTTTGATGGGTTGCCACCATCAAGATACTCCATGACATAGTATGCGGTGCCGTTTGCTTCAAACGTCTCGTTGACGCTGACTATGTGCCTGGATTTGAGACATAATTTCTTTAGTCGGTTTGCCTCCGTTATGAAATCGGCACGTGAGTTAACAACATCAGACTTTGCAGTCGGTACCGTGAGCACAGTCACTCCGTCTTCACCTCTGTAACATGAAGCCGACATGAAATGCTCCTTGATAGCAAAACTCATCGTAGTGGATATGTTACCAACCGAGACCTTTGCCTTAGCAAGATACGTTATGCCGAAAGATCCCGATCCAAGTACACGGATGATCTCGTATTCTCGCTCCTTACTTCGCAACTTGTACCCTTTGCCTATTGGTAAAGTCTGACTTGCTTTCTCACTTGCCATAATTATTTCATCTTAATCGACCGTATTCAACAGATTGGTGAGATTATCCTGATTTTTTCTCTTTCTGAGCGATTCAGCCATCTTCTTGTCCTTGGGCAGACCGGCGAGTCCGTTGTCATAGCACTCGGCGAGACGGGTCGCTCCGTTCTGCGACAGCTGACGGGTCTCCTGCGCCTTCTGATAAAGAGCCACAGCCGTCACAAGGTCCTTGTCCACGCCACGGCCCTCATAGTATATGTCCGCGAGATATGACTGCGCCTTACCGTATCCCATGTCGGCAGCTTTCCGGTATAGCTCCACTGCCTTGGTCATGTCCTGACCGACTCCGTTACCCGTCTCATAGAGGGTGGCGAGATAGAATGCCGCCTCCGCATCGTTCCCGGCAAGCTTCTCCAGTTCCTGTGCGGCTTTCTTCGCGTTGGGTCTGTCGTTGCGCTTGCTGGCGAGCACCACCATCTGCATTATCTTGCCTTCGGGTATCCTGGCTTTCTCGACCTTCTTGAATTGCTCGGTGGCCTCCTTCATCTTCCCGTCCACGAGATATAGCTTCATGCCACGTACGTAGCTGAGGAAAGGATCGTTGCCTACCGAGTCAAGCCGGGCCATCATTTTTTTAAAAGCGCGCTGGTATCCCTGCGGAGCGGCTTCCGACATCCAGAAAAGAGCCTGGTCGTAATCCTTTGCGACACCTGCGCCGTCTTTCAGCGCATTGCCGTAATTCCACATTCCCCTGGGATTGCCCTGGACAGCCGACTTGCGGTGCCATTCTGCGGCCTGAGCGAGGTTTTTGGTCACACCGTTCCCCTCGGCATAGAGTGTACCCATTTCCGTCTGGGCGGCAGCCATACCTCCCTCTGCGGCTTTAAGCAGATAGACCACGGCCTGCTGTTTGTTTGGCGGAACATTCATCCCTCCAAGCAACATCTTGCCAGCCCAGTATTCGCTTGGCAGATCTCCCTTTGACGCCGCCTTCTCAAAGTATTGAAGGGCCTTGGCGTTGTCCTTTGCATTGAGATAGCACATGCCTGCCTGACGCATNCCGNCCACGCTGCCCNTTGCNGCCGCCTGNGNATANAATCCGGCTGCTNTGACATAGTCTNTGCTGACNCCTATGCCGTTNTCGTNACANTCNCCGNCAAGCATGGCGTCAAAGGCACTTCTGGNAGCATTCTCGGTACGCTGAGNAAGNAGNGCGCTGTTGCCNTCCTTGATTGATTTCTCATACAGCCGTACCGCATCTGCCGAGTCGCGTTCTACACCACGGCCCAGCTGGTAGCACATGCCGAGGTTGGCGATGGCCCTTACGTCGGATTTCAACGAGGCTCTCTTCCACCATTCGTAGGCCTGCGCATAGTCCTGGGCTACATGCTTGCCGGTATAGTACCATGTGCCTACCTCGTTCATGGCGGACGGGTCTCCTGCCTTGGCCTTGTCCATTATGACATTCAGGCTGTCACGGATTTCCTGCGTCCGTTGGGCAACGGCGATGCTGTCGGCATTAACCTTTGGTGCTTTGGGGGTCCTGGCACTGCTTGACATGATACCCATCGACAAAAGCAGACCACTTAACAATATAGTTCTCATTTGAATAATCGGTTAAAAAATGATTTGAGTATCGATTGAGTCCTGGCCGGTAAGGGTGATAACTCATGTACTGACTCCTCCTTGGATTCAATTTGTGCTGTTTTAACAATATCCTGTCCTTCAACGAATAATTCACCATCAGAGTCCTCTTGTGGATCTATGGTTACCAAGCCTACATGGATTTGGATTGCAGTATTGTTATCAGCGCTATCCATACATNTAGCAGCANGNTATTTGNATTTGTCCTCATCGGTCTTATCCGAGNCATATAACTCGGTAAGTTCTTCATCATCNACCTTACCGGTCACACCGTCAGTGCATAGTAACAGATAATCACCGGAAGCGATATTTTTAAGGTTGATGACTGTGGCATCATCCTTATCACGGACACCGTCATCAGCACTCATACATCGGGTAATGACATTGCCCTTAGGATGGTCTTTTATTTTATCAGGAGAAATATTCCCGGAGCGCAGCAATGCATTAACTAATGAATGGTCTTCACTTCTGTAGATGATACCTTCTCCGGGTCTTATCTGATATATCCTGCTATCCCCGATGTGAGCTGCCAAAATCCCATCCGAATGAATCGTCACAAAGGTTAGAGTAGTCCCCATTCCTCTGTTTGATTCATCCGATACTTCGTCAAGAGCCTTATAGGCATTACTGAGCATAACCCGGAAGTCTTCATCGGAGAAATCGTCAGTGTTCTTATGTTCAGACAGCATTTTTCCAATTGCTCCACATACCGTCGTACTCGCAACTTCTCCTTTCTCACAACCGCCCACTCCGTCACATACTGCAAATGTCGCGTTGTCCGTGGCCGGATTATCAATATCAGGAAAGCGGGCATCTTCCTGGTTATCCCGTTGTCCGAGCTGATGAAAAGAGTAGATTGAGTCTATATCTATAATCATGATGGCTTTACTTTTTTGATGTCTCTACTTTTTCGATTTTCACAAGGGTTTTGCCAAGTCTGATAGTGTCGCCATACGTAAGATATGCAATGTCTCCTATCGTTAACTCACGATTATTGTGGTACACAGGATTCAGTGCCCGTTCGACCGTCATTCTATAAACCAAACTACCACCGTTTTCATTTACATCAATGCGAAGAGATCTGCTGGATGCAAATTTATCCTTTATAGCAAAATCAGAATTATTATCCGTATCTAATCTTCCTACATAATGCGTCCCCTTTGACAATTCATATTCTTTTCTGCCTAAAAAACGGCCTAAGACCAGTTTCATTTTTACAGGCTTTACCGGAGGTGGAGGTGGAGAAGTCTTCATTGTTACCTTAACTACTTTTCCTTCCTGAATTATTATGGAATATTCCTGTCCACACTCTTTGCAAACTGAACTATAAATCCCATCACCACGGTCTGGCTTAAGAAGAAGCCCATTACAGTCAGCTTTTTGACATTTCAGTAAATCGGATTCCTTTGGCTCTACAATAAACTCATGGTATGTGGGACACTTAGGGCATTTAACCCTGTTGAGTCCAACCTTTATATCGTTTGCCCGGACAAGTACTGGCTGACGGCACCGGATGTTTTCACATCTGAACCGATAACTGCCATCATCCAACAACCCGAATTTTACTTCAGCCTTAGGCTCTGCTTGCTTTTGTCCGGAAGTCAGAGGATAATGGAAACTTACTTTGGCCTTACATTCAGGATTTGGGCAAGTTACAGAATAATTACCAGGCGCAGATGGTGCTTTACACTGGAATTTGTGACCGCATTTACATGTCAATGATACTTTTTCAGCCTCTGCCATAACTAAGCCATTAAATCAGATTGCACGTCATAGTCGTTGTTGTACAGACCGTTATCCGCATTCAGATCATCTTCTGGATAAACAGCATCCTCCGGCATCAACTCCTCTTGTGCGGGTACTCCGCATATCATGTCTACGGCAGAATCATCCTCAGGCACGGCTTCTATTTCTTCGGTATTCTCCGCCAGTAGGTCATCCTCAGGCTCGGGCACGGGCAGCACTTCGTCCGTGATGCGGTCATCGCCGGCAAACGGACGGTAATCGTCCTCTGCCACAGGATGTGTTACCACTTCGGCTATCATGTCTGTCTCGACCGAGATTTCCGCTACCGGTTCCTCAAGCATTACCTCGTCAGGATTTACCTCCGCAATGGTTTCTTCAGTTGCCGCTGTCGTCTCCTCTCCAGCTGCAGTCGCGTCTCCAGCTGCAGTCTCTTCATGCGAAACGTCTTGTATGTCACCTATTTCGGACACTATATCACCATCCGGGTCATGATTCAGGGCGTCTGCCACAGCTTTTGCTCCGATGCCTGCTCCCAGACCGGTGACACCTGCTGCCATCGCCGCCTTGGCATTCTCGCTGATGTTGACTTTCTTCTTGTCCTGTCCACCCTCGTTGAGGGCTTCGTTTGCGTTTATTGCGATTGTATCCATTGCTTACTCTATTGTTTGTTTACTACTTTGAATTTAGTCTCCTTGCTGCAACAGGGGCACTCCATGCGGTATACTCCCGGCTTGCCCGGTACTATGAAGGCATACTTAGACCCGCATCTGTCACACACCACCANTCTTCTNNTCTTNNTTTCCATATCGTTTCCGGCTTTTCATGTGAGNGATATNTCGTCCTGTATGTCTCCGTGCTCCTCGTTCATCGCGACATCGAAGTCATTGGGCTCGATNNAGCCNGTGTGACNGTGCTGCTGGGCGTAAAGGAGCTCCACGTCGCTCACGTCNATNTCTNCGGGAACCTGCGCNATGACATCNCCCTCNGGGGTGGCGATCACGTCATATACATTGTCTCCGTCNACATCAACCATNACGGCCTGATTGCCCTGGCTGTCGTGTATGAGCGCAGCGTTNAGTTCCCCGCCGTCAACGGTGTACACAGTGCCTATATCATCAACGAGAAGAACATCCTCCATATCGATATCCTGGGGATCAATTTCCTCCACAATGACATCCACAATGTCATCGTCTGGATCCCATGGCTCTGGTTCGGGTTCTGGTTCGGGTTCTGGAGTGGGCTCAGGTTCGGGTGTCGGCTCCGGTTCTGGAACGGGATCAGGCTGTGGTTCGGGTTCAGGAATGGGTTCCGGTTCCGGCTCCGGTTCTGGAACAGGATCAGGTGCCGGTTCGGGTTCGGGATTTGGGCTCGGATCAGGAGCAGGATTGGGATTCGGGGTAGGCGAAGGATGCGGAGTCGGTTCCGGTGCGGGTTCGGGAACTGGATCTGGTGTAGGCTCCGGANNNGGTTCGGGGATTGGGTCAGGNNCCGGTTCTTCTTTGAGCTGGGCATAGAGGAGATTGGCAGCCTCTGTTGTAAGAGCGCCTGCCGCTACTGCGGCCGCTATGCTGGCGCGTGTCCAGTTCCTGCCATTGCCATTGCTGGCAGACTTGTTGTTGAGGGGTGTCGTATTCATGTCTCTTATTCTTTTGTTGTTTATCTGCTGCAAAGTTAATGCCCTGAAAACGAGCCTCCAAACTTTTTACGGTATTCCGTTTGAAACAGGGGGGATTAGATGACGAAACCTCTGGTTCAAAGGGCGACATAGTTTCTTATAATAAGATTCAATTCCAATCAATGACTACAGCATCTGCGATCTCCTTTACTCCAATCAACTGAGAATGCTGTGAAGCGACCATGTTTGCCGTAGTATGCAGCACATCGTTATAAACATAGTTGAACAGTTCATTGCCAACTATTTTCTTATCTATATTAGAATCAGCTTTC
>WFLX010322620.1_pt1 | contig 12667 bp, 13 predicted proteins | sample 4967041 | NCBI WGS metagenome assembly WFLX01 (sample SAMN12857096, study PRJNA449069) | gut metagenome | isolation source: stool from male and female vole | host: Microtus ochrogaster | place: USA:Florida | collected 2017 | reverse complement strand
GTATGGTAAAGCTCGGCGTACAGCTCCTTGTCTGCGGGCAGTACCGCAATGTGGAACCATTTACAGAGCAGGGAATAGGAAATGAGCTGTCCATCCCGGCTGGGAAGTTAGAAACGCCGCGTCTGCGTCGTATTCAGTTTTCATTTATTCTGTCACGAGCCGCTTGATGTGCAATCTGATCTGCATCTTTTATATTTATCGTACCGCCAGAGGACGCTAGGGCATAAGGATCACCTAATGTTATACTACCGCCCAACAATAACGCTGTTTCTTGATGAAACGCCATTTTCCGTTCCGCTTCCGACATATCAGCGCGGTAGTAGGGAGAACCCATGAGCAANCCNANCTCTGTGTATTTCAGNGAAATATAATCNNTGCCAGCCGAAATACTGCCTTTTGAAAGATTATCCTGATGCGCTTCGGCATAATACGCCTTAATCTTGTTTTCTGCACATTGATATTGACGAAGAAGCGATTCCACNTAGGTAAGTGAATAAATTTTTCCNTCGGGNTCAACGATTTTTCGATAGTGCCAGTCTTCGTCCACGGGCAGACTNCCCTTCTTCTCCTTAAATTCNTCTAAAAGTGCCGGTATGTCCGCATTTTGAATGGCTGTTTCCATCCTATTTGCCGTATCTTCATCAATGTCAAAAGCANNAGCTAAACGCCCGCTTTGTGAAATCTCAANGCTGTCTTTATTCCGGGCGGAAGATGTTACATCATTTTTTTGCTCATATTGAGCAGNGTTAATCGCAGTTACAGAATAATTCTGTATACTTGATTTAGCATATAAATTGACATTCATAAAAAATCTCCTTGTTATGCCTTAACAAATTACCCCTTCATTAAATCTGTCGGAAGATGCATCCGCTTTTCAAACCCAGACTTCATCAAATGACTATTTTCTGCACAAAATGACTATAAAGATTATTTCATGCGAGACTATCGGTGTGAAACTAACGCTGTTCAATTATACTTCCTGCCACTGCTTCTTAGCCCTTTATATCAAAACTTACTCTTGTAGGTGCTGATGTACCAGAAACCGCAGCTATGAGGCTCTGTGTAACGTTTTTTACATCAGTGCCAACAACAGACACCGTGAATGTTCCTGCTTCTCCGCCTTCCATCAGCGCTTTCCTCTCTGCCCGCCATTTCGCAGCCTTCTCTTCCTCTGCCTTTTTCTCCTCCCGCCTTTTAGCCGCTTTTTCTTCCTGCTCCTTCTTCTCTTTTGCCTTCCTTTCCGCGTTTTCTTTGGCTATTTTTCCGTCCGGATCATTTGTCCCTGATGATATTATGGTTATATTTCCATTTGCATCAATTTCATAAGAAAGACTTGTTAATGTTCCTTGCGCATGAGATACCGCGTAAGCAGCACAGTCAGGAATCGCAACTAAATTTTCTTCCAAATACTTAGCCTTTTCCGGGTCATTCATGCACTTTTTTAAAAATGCGCTTGATACAGATACTGTTGTTGGAACACCCTCCATCGAAGTAGTCCCTGTATTCATATAGCTGTACTTGCCCTGTAAATACTTAGAATAATCATTTACATTGCTATAGCCCGTCTTGATCTGCTCTGTTCTAGTTACGCCGGACGTTGATGTTTTTAATTTCACCGTGCTTGTTTTCACATTGCTTTCTTTTGTACTGCCCGCTTGCTTTGCAGAATTTATGTAATCTGCATATGTGTTTGTGTAATCCGTTACTCCTGAAATTGCCATGATTTTCATCCTCCTGAAAGAATAAAATTTTATACGCCTCTGTGAAACAAGGTGTAAACTTAATTTACGCTTTTATATCAAAACTTGTCCCTGTAGGTATGGATGTACCGGAAACCGCAGCTATGAGATTCTGCGTAACGCTTTTTACATCAATGCCGGCAACAGATACTGTGAATGTTTCTGCTACTCTGTCTTCTGTCAGCTTTTCCATCTGCTCCTTCTCCTCTGTCCTTGTGCCCGCCTGCCTTTTAGCCTCTTTTTCATCTAAAATTTTTCTTTCCTTACGCTTTTTCTCTAATTTCTCTTTTTGTTTCTTTTCTGCATTTAATACAATTGAATTTTGTTTTGTACCACTGGTTCTGGTTGAACCACTACAAGAGCATTGCATACTCCCATCTGCATTGATCCTTACAGCAAAGCCATGTATCTCAATGCCGTCACTTTTTGCTTTAGCAAACATCTGCTCATGCGCTGCCGGTATGCCCGCTATGTCATTTTCAATTTTTTTTGCAAAGTCCGGATCACTTGCCATTTTTTTCAGGCAGTCATTAGAGAGATTCAAAACTATATTATTTTTACTGCTGCTAGTAATCCCTCCACTTGTATTAATTTTTATCTGAGGAAATTTCTTGCATAACCGGTCATAGTATTCCTGCACCTTGCCCTTACTGTTTGTTGATGCGTCAGCTTTTATCTCCGGCTCTGTCTTTCTGGCAGCAGTTTCCTTTGCCACACCTGTTTCACCTGTTGCCTGCTTTGCAGAATTTGCGTAACCTGCATATGTGTTTGTGTAATCTGTTACTCCTGAAATTGCCATATTTTTGTCCTCCTGATTGATAAAATTTTATTGTGCTCATCTCAATGGCTGCTCTTTCCCACTTCGACCTGCTTATTTTCTTATGTTTTCTCTCCCTGCTGCAACATAACTGTCACATGGAAAACATCCCCTTTTACTTTTATGTTTACCCCTCCGAAATACCGTTCTGCCATATCCCGTACATTTTCAAGCCCTATCCCATGCTCAGTGACAATGTCTGGCAGGGTATTCTGTTTAGTTGAAATCGGAAGCGAGCCACCCTCCCGCACAGGCATATTCCCATCAAAGCTGTTTTCCACTTCAAGTAACAGGAACTGCTTCTTCCGCTTTAAGGAAAGGCGTATGAAGTCTTTTCCCGATTTCAATTTTTCACAGGCTTCAATAGCATTATCCAGAAGGTTGTTCAGAATGATCCCTAAATCGAACACGGGGATTTCCCCACCGTATCGGAAATCAGCTTCAAAGCGGATTCCTGCTTTTTCTGCCCTGCGCCACTTGTCATTGATGATGACATCCGTTACCGCATTCCCCGTCACATACTTATATTCCAATGCCTGCATGGTCTCATCCATCTTCTGGACATACCTCTCAATTTCCACATACTGTCCGGCCTCCGCCAGCCCTTTGATGTTAGCCATATGGTTTTTCATCTCATGCCTTACCTTGCGGATACTGCCGTAAAAATTCTCTGCCTCTTCCAGCCGTTTCTTCATGGCTTTGACCTGCTGCTCCTCTACAAAATGCTTCTGCCTTTCGGCAAGCAGGATACGGTATTTCTTCCAGAAAAAAATTAGGGCAGCCTCTCCCGCAAATATAAGGGCTGCTATCAGCGGCATTTTCCATAACAGATCCGGTTTCTCGTCAAATAGAATGAAAAGCTCATCATCTATCTTTACGGTAATCAGCCCGCTGATGACCTTTGCAATCATGCTCCCAACAAAATTCAAAACGGAAAGCAGAATAACATCCTGCCACTCCATTTCGGCTTCCCCTTTTATGAGCCTGTATAAAATAACCGTCATTACCACAAAGAATGCTGTATAAAAGAAAATGGATACAGCCAGCCCTACTGACATGCATTGGTACATCTGCTGCATGTAGTCTTCCTGCAAGACATCAAGTTCCTTCATCATCGTGCTTGTAATTTCCATGTAGATGCTGTTTGCAATCAAAAAGCTCAGACTGTGGAAATTATAAAAAGCCAGTATTACAAAGATCGCTTTACCAATCTGTTTTTTATAATTTATCCAGCTATATCCAGTTGCAGCGAAAGCCAAAACGGCATACCGGGTCCATGAGGCACATGGCAGAAGCCCTCCCCCTATGTTCACAAGGATAAACAGGGCTGCCGCAATGCCATCCCGTTTTCCTCTTTTTGCGCCGAAAACTGCCACCCATAAAACAAGGAATATTGCAGCCTGCATGATAATCTTCCACATATTCAATATGCTGCTTATCATTTCAAACTCTGACTGGCTCATTGGCTTTCCTCCGAAATGTAATCCATGTATGCCTGCACAAAGCCGTCATACTTATACCTTGAAAGCAAAAGTTTATCTCCATTTGCCATCCTTACCTCTGTCTTATCGTAGCCCTCCACATAAAAAAGGTTGATCAGATACCCCCTGTGGATGCGGTAAAACTTCCCTGCCAGTTCCTTCTCCAAATCCCCGATCTTCCCATAATATTCCAGCCTGCCCCCGCAGGCTTCGCTCCCGTTTTTCAGGGCCAGCACAATATTATGGTTCCGGCTCTCTACATAATAAATGTCATTAAGCGGTATGGCTTTTTTCTCGCCCGCATACTGGATCACAAGTTTTTTCTTCCTCCGTTCTGCCTCGGACAAAATCTGCCAGGACAAAACTTGTCTCTCTGCCCGGCTGAATACCTCTGCAAATTTCTGTTCGTCCACAGGCTTTACAAGATACTGAAATGCCCCAACGTCAAAGGCGTCATAGACATACTTCTCATAGCCCGTGACAAATATGATGACTGGCTGTCTATGGGCATCCACACCCCGAATATGCCTTGCCAGCCCCATACCGTCCATGTCCGTGCCGGGATCTCCCATTTCTATATCCAGAAATACCAGATCATGCTCTCTGCCGTCCGCCAGATACTCTTCAGCAGAGGCATATTCCACGATGCTGCACGGTGTATCCTGTTTCTTTATAAGTGAAATAAGATAAGTCCTTATGTTTTTTTCATCATCACATACTGCAATTTTTACCGTGTCCGCCACCTCCTGTCTACAACTAACTTATCGGAAAAATCATAAATATTTCTAACATCTACTTCGTGAATGGTTAAGCTGGCTGCGTGAATCGCAGATTTAACTATTTTTGATAGCCGAATCTCAGAATGAGTCACTTGGAACATAGGGATCTAAGAATTGTTTTTAATTGTAAATTTCCTCCTGTCACCACATTGTTTACACAGGAAACCAAGATGTTTCTTTATAAATCCGATATAATAGATTACACTGAACATATCGGCAAGAGGAAAGTACGCAAAGAAAGGAACATGCTTTATGGTGGAGTTTGGAGAAAAAGTAAAACAAATCAGAGAAGAACGGGGAATGACGCANCAGACATTAGCAGAAAAACTATATGTTACAAGACAGGCTGTTTCACGCTGGGAGCGCGGTGCGCGGTATCCGGAGCTTTTNACCGCCAAGAANATTGCCAANATATTNGATGTTTCTTTGGANGAGCTNTTNTCAGGTGAGGAATTGAAGGAAAACATAGAAAAGGAACCGATTCTGATGCNGCCANTAGANAATATTGTGCAAACCATGTTATACACGATTGCGGTAATTATATATTTANTGCTATGCATTTGCAGCNTTTATNCTTTCTTAAGTCCGAATAAGGCACTTATTGGTACCCCGNCAGGGAAGATCACCCTAATCACAATTAGTTCGGATGCAACCAGAGCAATTCATCTGGTCGTAACTGCTATTGGNTTATTTTNCTCTGTAAAAAATAAATTGACGGCTAAGATAACGGGATACATTATGTGTANGCCATATGTTTTANCATCTTTATCNTTTTTNGCAACATANGTTGATATGCNGATAAATNANAATGGNTACATGGATATTTTCGGATGGCTCACGGATTTTGCTGTACCACTCATATTTGTCGTGAGCATCCTATTGTTTTTTGTCCTAAAAGAGCGCAGAATTCCGGTGGAAATGATTATGGGAATATGTCTGGTTACAGTTGGATATTTGCTTTGGGGTTATAAAAACAGATTCCTGCGTTTTACGGATCTGGGTTTTGTTGTTACGACAGCACATATGATAGGAAAAATATGCATGTCCGCTTTGTTGGGATATCAGGCATATGTTTGGGACAAAAAAAGGCGGGCCGCCTGTTCGTAATTGCCTATGAGTAACAAACGAATAAGTCTTTGGAATTGAAATTCCAGCTCAATGCGTGTTATAATATTCCCGTTGCGAATTCATATCAGCTATTTAAGCAACTCATAGATTTGCACGCTAAATTAATACAGAAACGGGGATAAGTATGAAAAAATTAAGCAATTCAATTAAGGGGATCGTATGCTTCTGCCTTAGCATCTTACTATTTTGGGGTACGGGAAATTATGCCAATGCGGCGGAGCTGCCAAATATGCAGACTGAAAATACTGAGGCTGACACAAGACCGGATTATGTCATCTATGTGAACAGAACTTTAAATTGCATTACTGTTAAGCAGTTGGACGAGGCTGGCTCCCTAACGCCGGTTAAGTCAATGATTTGTTCCTGCGGGCGGGAAGGCCGCGAAACACCGGAGGGCACATTTCAAACCTCTGATTATTATGAATGGCGTAAAATGGTAGATGGCACTTATGGCAGATATGCAGTTCGCTTTAATAAGAAGATTCTCTTTCATTCCGTACCTTATATTGAGGAATCTCCAGACACTTTAGAATGGGAAGAATATAATAAGCTGGGACAAAATGCATCTTTAGGCTGTGTCCGAATATCTGTGGAAGATGCTAAGTGGATTTACGATAACTGTAAACCGGGAACCACAGTAATTGTGTATTCCAATAATGAGAACGCCGGAGAACTTGGAAGACCGGAAGCAATTCATATCGATGAAAATTCTTTATATAGAGATTGGGATCCGACAGATACGAATATTAATAATCCATGGATAACAGGGCAAGTAAAATACCGCCCGTTTACCGGAACCATAGATGAATTCAATTATGAGGCATATGCAGACAGATATCCTGATTTAAAAAATGCTTTCGGTTATGATAAAGATGCCTTATATGAACACTATATTACTTTGGGAATTAATGAAAGAAGAATTGCTGTTTCTTATTAGTTTTCTATAATCAATTCGACAATAAATATCAAAACGCAGAGGACCTGAGGGACGGACGGGTACGAATTCAGTATCCGCCGTCCCTGAAACTGCCAGAATAGGCTTACTGCACCTTCTCATAAGTGCAATGTAATCATCTAAAAAGTAGGAAGGTCCGTCCGAAATCCTTTCTCGTTTCCATCATGGTCTGTTTTCCTGTTCCCATAATCACTACAACAGCAGGGGACAATGCCTTTTTTATAATCTACCGCATTTCCTTTTTTCCAAATTGTGTAACGGCAGTCACAAGTAACAGTACAAAAACCAGTACCGCAACCGGCAGGAAGGGAAACAGTGTAAATGCTGCTGCACCAGATGACGCCGTAAAATCATGAAGAGAACAAGACACCAGATAACCGCTGTAACAATAAGGATATGCTATCCATAAAGGGGTATTTGCAATCAACACGCCGGGAATAACAAGGAGTAGATTCAGGCCTACAGAAAGCAACGGCTTTTCAAACAGGACCGTAATCGCCCACATAGCTCCCACGCACGGCAGCATTGTCAGAAACAGTCCAATACACCATTTCACCAGATAGAAAATGGGCAGCGTTTCCGTCAAGCCCATTGTACTTGCGGCAACGGTTCCGGCAATGATAAATACCGCAAGAAACACAACCATCTCCATAAACAAGTAAAATGCCAGCACGCAGAATTTTGCCATGGAGAGCGCATACCGGCTGACCGGCAGGGCTAGCATTTTTAAGATGCCATTATTTCCTGTTTCCCGTCCTGCAATCATCACACAGACAACAATCATGGAAAACGGTAACAGATAGTAGGCATAAACCAGCGCACTCTGAATGAACATAGCAGGCCACGCGTTCGTATATTCCGGTGTAAAATACTGGCTCAGGCTTGCGACCCCTGAGGACACCACCAACAGCGGGGCAATAAAAATCAACGGTACAATTCTCCCGCGTTTTACTTTCCTAAATTCAATTTTGAGAAGCTCCATAAAACTCATAATCAGTATTCCTCCTTACTCATAGCGCAGATTCTTTGCCTTCCACAGCCCTATGCCGGAAAAAAGCAATGTTTCCATACAAGCCCCTATGACAACCGTCATATCTGGCTGCGCACTCATGGCAACTGCAGGTCTCAGCATTACGACAAAGGGGTGGAGTAACAAAAGGTTAAAGCTTGAATTAGCCAATGCCATTCCACTTAAAAAGCCGGCAACGCCAACTCCCAGCGGAACCCACATATTGGAAGCACAGGATGAAATCAAAACCATAAGTGACAAGACAGGCATTGCTGTGATAAAAGAGTATCCTGCAAATTTAATCAGTGTTCCCAATTCAAATGCCCCTTGTGGCAAGTCTGTCATACCAATCCAGGCAAGAGCCAGATTCTGCAAAGTGACTGCCGCCAAGAACATGGTCGATAAAATCAGTAATTTGCAAAGGTACATTCCCGAAACACTTATGGGGAGCATATACATCTTTTTGACGGCGCTGCCCTTAAACTCCATGTTATAAACCATACAGGCAGCGATTACAATCCCAAACATATTCAAGATCAAAATCATGCCGTAAAGCTGGGTCAGCAGAACGTCCATAGGTGCGAGTGGCAGGCTCATCAGTGTTTCTTTCCGTATAATAAAATTGAGAAAAGCATAGGTAGCACCCAAAATACCAACAGCCAGCAATACCGGAATAATGCCCGTCCGTTTTTCTTTCCGAAGTTCAATTGCCAGTATGCTCATAGCTCTGCCCTCCGCTTTCTGGCGGCATTATCCTGATCCACCATGGCAAGAAACACATCTTCTAGATTCGCTGTGCTAATCTTATTAGCTTCGCTAATCTTATGACTATTTCCCGTCTGCCCTGCGCTATGCCTCAGATCATCCAGACTCCCTTCAAACAAAAGGTTCCCATGATTGAGAATACCAATGTCGTCCGCCATCAGCTCAATTTCAGAGAGCATATGGGATGAAATCATTATGGTGCAGTCATAGAGATCCGGCAGGGCCTTTACCAGATTACGGATTTCATGGATACCGGAGGGATCAAGGCCATTGGTGGGTTCATCCAGAATCAAGATGGGAGGCCTGCCCAGCAATGCCCCTGCAAGGCCAAGCCGCTGTTTCATACCCAGTGAATACTTCTTTGCCAGACGGTTTCCAAACTCCTCCAGACCGACCNGCTCCAGGGCATCATCAACNGAGNCCTCTGGNAGTNCNAAAANCCGGCGGATAATATCGAGGTTTTCCCGACCGGTCAGATTCGCATAAAATGACGGTGATTCAATAAAAGAACCGACCTCCTTAAGGATGGCAAGCCGATCTTCCGGAAAATGCCTGCCATGAATGGCAAAACTACCGCTTGTAGGAGCAGTCAGTCCCAGAAGCATTTTCATGGTAGTAGATTTTCCCGCACCATTGGGACCAAGAAAACCGTAAATACTGCCTTTCCGAATGTGAAGCGAAACCTTGTTGACTGACACAAAATTTTTATATTTTTTTGTCAACTGTTCCGTAGTGATAATGTATTCCATAAAAACATCTCCTTTCTATGTTTCTATGGTATAACACCAACCTGATATTAACTTTGCCGTAACCTTACTTTTACCTTACTTTTTCGCAAAACGGCATATAAGATGAAAATAGTATGATATAATATCCGCAAAGGGCAGAGCCAAGCGGCCGGATTGACAGATGCCGAGCTTGCTCGAGCTGCTGTTTATCCGGCCATTTGGCGAGCGGAGCGAACCCGAAAAACGCAGTTTTTGGGGTCTCTGCCCGTAATTTGCAAAATCACAGAGGTGTAAATCATGAACCATTCTTTTTTACAAAGTAAAAAACTCCTGCTTGTTGATGACGAGCCGGAGCTGCTGAAAATGGTTACATCAATCCTGTCTGATGATGGCTTTCGGAATATTGTGACTGCGGTTTCCGTGAAGGAGGGAATTTCTGCGGTTCGAAGTGAAAAGCCCGACCTTGCCATTTTAGATGTCATGCTGCCAGATGGAGACGGTTTTTCTCTTATGCAGCAAATACGCACATTTTCAGACGTGCCAGTGATTTTTCTAACCGCAAAGGACGAGGCTGTAGATAGGCTGTCCGGNTTGGGGCTCGGAGCAGATGACTATATTGCAAAGCCATTCCTGCCACAGGAACTGCTGTTTCGCATCTATGCCGTTTTACGCCGGNGCTATAAGGAAGATGCACCTCTGATAAATCTGGACGGCTGCACCATTNACTTTAGCCGAGCCGAGGTCCACAAAGCCNGCAAAATCATCCCACTGACTGCAATGGAACATATTTTTCTGGAAACACTTGCCCGCAATGAAGGCAGGATTGTAACCGTGGATACATTATGCGAAGCCCTGTGGGGCGATAACCCTTTTGGCTACGAAAACAGCCTGAATGCCCATGTCCGCAGAATCCGTGAAAAGATTGAAGCAGACCCGTCTAAGCCCGTCTCCCTGATTACGGTTAAAGGATTGGGCTATAAACTGAACACAAGGAAGTGACATTATGAAATCACTTGGGAAATATATATCAAAATATCTGGTCTCCTTTGCGGGGCTGGTTCTCCTACTACTATTTATCAATGGCATTGCTTTTGGCTGGACATTTTATGGGGTTGTTACAAAAGACCATGGCACCCTTTCGCCACAAAATATGTTAGAAACAGTCGCTGCTTCTGCTTCCTTAGAAGGTATCTCAGAAGAAACATCTGAATTGTTAAGGGACAGCCATATTTGGGCTGTCTATCTGGATATGGAGGGAAATAGGGTTTGGGCGGCAGGCGCACCAGACGAACTGTCAGATCATTTTACTGTTCAAGATGTAGCTGTATTTGCAAAAGGTTATCTTGCCAATTACCCGGTTTTCATCAGAAATACAAACGATGGTATGTTGATTTTAGGATATCCCCAGAATAGTTATATGAAATTACCAAGCAACTACTATTCACTGCGTTCCATCAAAACCTTTCCTTTCTTTATTATAGGAATACTGGCGATTGATCTTACCATCCTGTTTCTGGTCTATTATTACTCGAAACGGAAAATTCTTAAAAGCGCGGAACCGATCATAACCTCGATTGCAGCACTGGGAAACGGCAAGCCCGCTTCTCTTTCTATGCGTGGAGAGTTGTCAGGAATAGCCGACAGCGTCAACAAGGCATCTGACATAATAATCAGGCAGAACCAAGCCCGCGCAAACTGGATCAGCGGTGTCTCTCACGATATACGGACACCCCTTTCCATGATCATGGGGTATGCGGAACGAATTGCNCATGAAAAANATGCAGATTTCCATATCCGCCAGGAAGCTGAAATCATTCGAACGCAAAGTGTCAAAATCAGGGAATTAGTGCAGGATCTCAATCTAGTATCGAGGCTGGAATACGAAATGCAGCCCATCCATAAAAGCTCTGTCAGCCTGGCAGGCCTGCTGCGCTCCTATACTGCTGAATTACTCAACACAGGCCTGGCCGATGAATATTCCATAAATATTGAGATTACACCTGTGGCAGAAACAGTTTTCTTTCATTGTGATGCCCGCCTGCTTTCGAGGGCAGTAGGCAATCTTGTGCAAAACAGTATCAACCACAACCCGGATGGCTGTGATATCATACTGGCTCTTGATTGCACGAACAAATGCATTTCCTTATCTATATCAGATAATGGTGTTGGTCTGTCAGCAGAAAAATTGAAAGAACTGAATGAAAAACCACATTATATGGAAAGTACCGATGACAGATTAGATTTGAGGCATGGTCTCGGACTCATTCTTGTCCATCAGATTGTAGATGCTCATAACGNAACCATGCAGATTGAANNTAAACAACAGAAAGGCTGNAAAGTCATNTTAGATTTTCCAATTGACGGAAACGCCTNAATAAATCAACTGCTCATAAACCAGAGTAAACTTCGCTCTTGCTTCAACTCCTGCTATTCAACATTGTTAAATAGTTCAAACCCTAAGATTTCAACAATCGTTCCTTTAAGATAAGTTTGCTCAGAATCCGGATCAGGGTTTAATTGATGAACCTTCTGCACATTGTACAGGACAGCTTTATACTCAACAGTCCCCCCATCTTTTAAGTGGTAAGTGATCGGAAACAGCAAAACTACCGCAAAAAGAACACACAGACCGATGATAACCTTCTTTTTCAAACGAACGTTTTTTGTTACTTGCATTCCAAGTTTCCTTTCTTATTCTTCATCCGGTGCCTGACCAACATGGGCAAGCCACTTGCAATCGGTCACTTCCATGTTTGTGAAAGCTGCCTTAAAAGAAGAATCCTCCGGACTGCATGCATAAATGCCAAACTGAATCTCGTTATCTGCCTTCCACATATGACAGACTCTCATCTGGGAGTAGTGGACACCATCCTCAGAGCATTCGATACAGTAATCATCCTCCCGCCTGCTGAAGCGGTACCACATGGATTTTATATCTGCTGAGATGGCTGTTGTTGCCCAATCAGAATATCCCATATTGGTCGCAACACTTCCCANATGCTGAAACTCCTCATTTTCATATTNAATGGAANCTNTNAGCCAGTTNTCACTNTCAAGANACATNACAACNNCGCACTGGTCAAAACGATGTTTGCTTTCAAATTCNGNCNTAACAATANATGAAAAATACNTCTCTNATGTCTNCANCTGAAGAACNGGTGCATTATCATTTCTAAAATGATAATAAGTTCTCTGCCATAAATCGGTGTGGGGACTGGTAATAATCTCTATCTTATCCTCGCTGATCGTATAATCTTTTGGCTTTC
>WFLX010302344.1_pt2 | contig 12668 bp, 13 predicted proteins | sample 4967041 | NCBI WGS metagenome assembly WFLX01 (sample SAMN12857096, study PRJNA449069) | gut metagenome | isolation source: stool from male and female vole | host: Microtus ochrogaster | place: USA:Florida | collected 2017 | reverse complement strand
GAGGCAAGGACCAAGGAGCAAAAGATAGTAAAAATTTGAGAACAATGCTGATTAGTTTTGCAGAATTGAATATTGTTAGTAATTTTGCAAACTAAAAGCAAGTGTGGATTGTTCCCACAGTAGGCTGTGTAAATTCTCAGGCGCGTCTTATCGTATCTGAATTTCTGAAAAAGCACTCCGACCTTGAAGGTGTGGACGGCGTTTTTGCCTACACTCACCCCTACGGCTGTTCACAGATCGGCGAGGATCATAACCGCACAAGAATGCTGCTCCAAAGAATGGTAAAGCACCCCAACTGCGGCGGTGTTCTGGTTCTGGGTCTGGGCTGTGAAAATAACCGCATGGACGTTTTCAAGGAGACCCTTGGCGATTACGACAAGGAGCGCACCGAGTTTTTGATAGCACAGGACGTAGAGAACGAAATTTCCGAGGGCGTTAAGCTGTTGGAAAAGCTGTACGAAAAGGCAAAGGGCGACAAGCGCACGGAAAAGGACATTTCCTGCCTGAAAATCGGCTTGAAGTGCGGCGGTTCGGACGGACTGTCAGGCATTACCGCTAATCCGCTTGTGGGAAGGCTTTCGGACTATATGGCAGGAATCGGCGGCACTACCGTGCTTACCGAGGTACCCGAAATGTTCGGTGCGGAACAGCTTTTAATGGACAGAGCAAAGGACGAGGAGACCTTCAACAAGATAGTAAAGCTGGTAAACGGCTTTAAGGAATATTACCAGAAGCACGATCAGCCTGTATATGAAAATCCTTCCCCGGGAAATAAAGCGGGCGGTATCACCACCTTGGAGGACAAATCCCTTGGCTGTACTCAGAAATCGGGTTCGGGCGAGGTGTGCGACGTGCTGTTTGACGGCGACGCTCTTACCGCTCACGGACTTAACCTGCTGAACGGTCCCGGAAACGATATGGTTGCGGTGACAAATCTTGCCTGCGCAGGCTGTCATATCGTTCTGTTCACCACAGGCAGAGGTACTCCCTTCGGCGGATTTGTTCCCACTATAAAGATCTCCACCAACTCCGACCTTGCAAAGAGAAAATCCAATTGGATAGATTTTAACGCAGGAGATATTGCGGCGGGTGAAAGCTTTGAAAGCAAGCTGGAACAGCTTATTGACCTGATCGTTGAGACTGCAAACGGTAAGCAGACCGTTAATGAGCGGTTTAATTCCAGGGATATTGCTATCTTTAAGACAGGAGTTACTTTGTAAAAAGGAGGAGATCTTAAATGAGTTCTTTGCTGGAATCCACAAGGAACACCAGAGCCCTGCCAACAGGTACAATGAAGTATATCAGAAGTGATATTCCCGAAAACCTGACGGAACGTGAGATAGCGTGGCTGATAGAAAATAATATCACCACGCTTGTGGATCTGCGTTCCGATGAAGAAACCGTCAAAAATCCCTGCAGTCTGAAGGACAGGGACGGATTCAGGTATTATCATCTTCCTGTTGCTGGCGGCGNCAACACGCCCAAATCCCTTGATCATCTGNATACGATATATCAANATATGTNAGATACACAAATGGATAAAATTATAGATACTATCATGAACGCAGATTCCAATGTGATGTATTTCTGCACGGCGGGAAAAGACCGCACAGGTGTAGTATCGGCGGTTATTTTGAAACGGCTCGGAGTTGATGACGAAATAATTGTTGACGACTATATGAAGTCCGGGGAAAATCTGTATGATATGCTCAATGAATATGTCAAAGCTCACCCCGAAGTGGATATAGAAATTATTCTTCCGCACAGAGAGAATATCGAGAGGGTATTGAAATTGCTGTAAACTGATTGTGTTTATATTTTACAGCAGAAACAGATTTTTGGAGAATGACAATGTTACATATTGAATACTGTGAAAATTTAGACGATGATTTATGCGGAATGATAGACAGCGAATTTGATAAGTTTGCCGAAAAGAACGGTGTAGTCTGCAATTATGAGCCATTTGCCTTTACCGCAAAAGAGGACAATAAGATAATAGGTGTGATCAAAGGTCATTCATATTATAACGAGGTCCATATCGGCGAGTTGATCATACTTGCGCAGTACCGCGGGCAGGGAATAGGCAGAAGACTTTTGGAACAGGCTGAAAAGCACTTTGCACACAGCGGTTTTGAAAGTATTACCCTAAGCACCTACGGTTTTCAAGCCCCCGAATTTTACAAAAAATGCGGTTATGAGGTTGAGTTTATTAGAAAGAATAAGAAAGATCCCAAGCTGACAAAGTATTTTTTGATAAAGTTTATTTGAAGCGGCAAGGAGGAGGTTACTCTATGAAAAATACAAAAACCTGCCCGAAATGCGGCGGATCGGATATCGTTGTCATAGACGGTTATGTGGGCTCTTACGGTTCGGGTAACAATATTATGACAGGCGCAACCATTTTTTCCGCTGTTAATGTGGACAGATATATTTGCTGCTCTTGCGGATATACCGAAGAATGGATAAATATCGAGGATATTGAAAAGGTTAAAAAATCAAAAAAAGCGCATAGATAAAAGATGAATGCCTTGGCTTAAATTATTGAAAGAGAAGTGCAATTATGTCTTTGGAAAAAATTTACGATTATTTCCGCGGCTACGACAAGGAGACCTATCTGGTTGTGGCGTGTATGGGAAACGAGCCCGCAGAGCAGGATATAAAGGCTTTTGAGGATCAGTATAAAATAAATCTCCCAACAGATTTCAGAGAATTTACCATGTCCCCCATAGGCGGACTTTACATGGAGGTTCGGGAAGAAATATGGCCAAGAGCCAAGCAGTTTGATGTAGGTCCTTTCTGGTCATTTTGCCGCGGAATAATCGTTTATGGAATTGCCAACGGAATACCCGATTTTCTCGATATCCGTGAAAAAACAAAGGAACTGCACGACGAGGGTTTTACAGACTATATTCCCTTTTTATCTATCGTAGGCAACGGCAATGAGATATTCTGTTTTGACAAGGATAACAAAATTGTTCTTTTTGATTATTATGAGGGGGAAGCCGAGCCCATAGAGGGAAGCTTTTCGGACTGCCTGTTAAAGCAGATCGAAGAACTGGAGGAGCGGAAAAACAGGAAGCTCCGCGGGGAAGATAAATCTAAATAAATCCAAGAAAATTCAAACAAGCGGAAAAACTTTTTACAAAATCCAATAAAAATCACAAGAAAGGACTGATACCAATGAAAGCATTTATGGATAAGGACTTCGTTCTGGGGAACGAAACAGCGAAAACCCTTTACCACAACTACGCAAAGGATATGCCTATCTTCGACTTCCNCTGNCACCTGAACNTTGAGGAAATCTACAACGACAAGAAATTCAGTTCAATGACCGAAGCTTGGCTTGGCGGCGACCACTACAAGTGGCGTCTTATGCGTGAAATGGGCGTTGACGAAAGCTACATTACTGGCGATAAGGGCGACTATGAGAAGTTTCTCAAATACGCCGAGGTAATGCCCTACGCTATCGGAAACCCTATCTACCACTGGACACATCTTGAATTGCAGAGATTTTTCGGTATTGAGGAAACACTTTCTCCCGCAACCGCAAAATCCATATACGACAAGACCAATGAAAAGCTTCAGACCCTTACTGCCCGCAAGCTTATCACCATGAGCAACGTTAAAAAACTTTTCACCACTGACGACCCTATTGACGACTTGCATTTCCACAAGCTGTTAAAGGAGGACAAAAGCTTTGATGTTGAAGTGGCTCCCGCATTCCGTCCCGACAAGGCTATCAATATTGAGCTGCCTACTTTTGTACCCTATATTGCAAAGCTGGCTGACGCTGCCGATGTAAGGATCGACGGAATAGACAGCCTTTGCGAGGCTCTTACCAAGCGCATCGAATATTTTGACAGTGTAGGCTGTGTATGCTCCGACCATGCTCTTGACGTTGTAATGTATATGCCTGCAGAAAAGGAGCAGGTTGACAAGATCCTGAAAAAAGCTCTTGCAGGAGACGACCTGACCCATAACGAGATAGAGCAGTACAAGGGTTATGTTCTGGTACATCTGGGCAAGCAGTATGCAAGACTTCACTGGGTACAGCAGTACCACATCGGCGCGCTCCGCAACAACTCTTCAAGATATATGAAGCTGTTAGGCCCTGATACGGGATTTGACGCTATCGAGGATCAGACCTTTGCAAAGAAGCTTTCTATGCTCCTTGATACTCTTGACAGCACCGACGAGCTGCCCAAGACCATTCTTTACTGCCTTAACCCCCGTGACAACGAGGTTCTGGCAACGATTATCAACTGCTTCCAGCAAAGCGGAACTGTAGGAAAAATGCAGTTTGGTTCTGCATGGTGGTTCAACGATCAGAAGGACGGTATGGAGCGCCAGCTTATGGCTCTGTCACAGGTGGGACTGCTCAGCAAGTTTGTGGGAATGCTTACCGATAGCCGCAGCTTCCTTTCCTACACCCGTCACGAGTATTTCAGACGTATTCTTTGCAATATGCTGGGTACGCTGATCGAAGAGGGCGAGTATCCCAATGAAGTCGAGTTTGTTGGTGAGATCGTTAAGGATGTTTGCTTTAATAATGCNATTAAGTATTTTACNAAGTNAGCANTATAATAAAAAAGGGGCTGTNTTTTGCAGCCNCTTTTATTTTTTTTCANTTTTGCAGCATACCAAGCACCTTATAAANCAANNTATAAAGCTGCATAGCCTCTNCGCTTTCAAGCTTGACGCAGCCNGCCACCTTTTNCGGAATNTCCTTGGCTTGTTCNTTCAGCTNCTCGCCCTTTTCTGTGATCTCCACCATTAACACCCTTTCGTCCTCCGCGCTGCGGTAACGCTTGACAAATCCCTTGGATTCCATGCTTTTCAGCACTGGAGTCAGAGTGCCTGAATCGAGAAACAGCTTTTTGCCTAAATCTTTTACGGATATTTTCTTTTCAGCCCAGAACACCATCATAGCGATATACTGTGTGTATGTGATATCAAGCTTATCCAGATAAGGTCTGTACTGCTTGATTATCTCACGGGAGGCAGCATAGAGGGGAAAGCACAGCTGATTTTCAAGCTTTAAGCCGTCATAATTACCGTTCATTCGCTTTCACGACCTTTTCCGCAAACAAGGCAGCTTGGTTCAGATCATCTGCATTGGGTCTGCCCTTGTTTGCAAATTTAAACTCGCCTTTGCAGTGGAATTCCTTGTCGGACAGCTTTATACCGTACATATCCGCAACNTTTTTCATGGGCTTTTTCATAGATTTCATCATTGCGGAAGTTCCAAAGCAAACTATCTCACCTATTTTATCCTTGTTTTCCGCAATAAAGCTTTTGACCTCCTTATCCATATCAAAGGCGTAATAGGAGCAGCCAAGAAAAAGAATATCTACTTTTTCCGAAAGGGGAAGGGAAATGGTTTCCGACTCAATATGAATTTTTTCGGCAATAGCCTCTGCTAATTTTTGGGTGTGACCCGAACGTGTGAAATATCTTATTGCAATTTTCATAAAAGTTACCTCAAGCTTTCTGCTGTGTTTTGTTGTATGCTTCTCTTACCGCAATGGCAAGCTGGTCCGCGCAGGAGGTGGGACGCCTTCCGCAGGTGTTTCCCAGCAGTTTATCTTCGATCTCCTCAACGGTACTGCCTTCCAGCAGCTTTGATATAGCTTTAAGATTTCCGTTGCAGCCGCCGTAAAACTCAATGTTTCTGATAACGTTTCCCTCAATNTCAAAGCTGATAAGCTGTGAGCAGGTNTTGACNGTTTTGTATNNGTAACGCATTATAANCACTCNTTTATCTTTNCNTTAAGNNTTTTCATATCGGTGGGTTCAAANCGGGCGNNGATNTTTCCGCTGCGGTCTATNAGGAATTTGGTGAAATTCCATTTTATNTTNCCGTTGTTTTTGTAATCCTTATCTGCCGTTTTGGCAACTCCGCTCATCATAAGAGCCATAGGTCCCTTTCCGAAGCCCTCAAAGCTTGTGTTTTCCGTAAGCCATTTATAGAGGGGAATTGCGTTTTCACCGTTTACCTCAATTTTTGAAAACTGGGGGAAGGTAATTCCGTATCTGCCTGTACAGAAAGAGTGGATCTCTTCGTCATCTCCCGGAGCCTGTCTGCCGAACTGATTGCAGGGGAAATCCAATATCTCCAGTCCCTGTTCCTTAAATTCCTCATAAATATCCTGTAATTCGTCATATTGGGGAGTAAATCCGCAGCCCGTGGCGGTGTTGACGATAAGCAGAACCTTGCCCTTGTAATCCGAAAGGGAAATTTCCGTTCCGTCCTGTGCATTTACCGTAAAATCATATACTGACATTGTATAGCCTCCTTTTAATTGTTTTAAATTTAATTGAGTTCAATTAAATTATACCCCATTGATCTGCTTTTGTCAATAGGGCAGAGGAAAATTTTTCAAGATTTTGAAAACAAACACATCGTAATCACAGCAAAAATGGCAGTATGGGACGAAAATTAAGGGGCGGGATGTTTCCCGCCCCGAGATTTTCATTTTACCACAAACGCCGCCGGCAATCTCCAAGAATAATTTGAATAATAAAATGTAACGCTGGACATCAGATATTCTCCCTCATAATACATACAGGAAGAGCTTCCTCCGTCAAGATTTGCGGCATTTACCGCACCGTATTTCTCCATTACCTCAATAAGATCGGCTGCGGAAGCGCCAAGGTGACCCGATTTTCCTCTGCCGTCTGTCACCAGAAGAAGGACAGAACCGTCTGCGCACTGACCTATGGCGGTTCTGGGGTTAAGTCCGCTGCCCAAGCCGTTCATTCCTCTTGTGTTGCCGTTGATGATAAGCTGGACAAAATGGTTGTTGGCGTCGCTGTATTCCTCTTGGAAACACACTGCGTCTCTTATGCGGTTTTCTCTTATCAGATTTTCCACCTCAGTTTTATTCATTCCGTTGATGTCTATTATCTGGAGAATATTGTCCTCGGTAAAGCCCACCAGAACAAGCCCGCCGCATTCCTGCGGCTCATTGCGCTGTATCTCTCCCTTTGAAACAAGAACACCCAAAGGTTTTCCGCCTGTGTTGTTCAGCGAATCATACAGACCGCCGTTTATGCCTGCTACTGCGTTTTCGCCGTTTACCAACTGGTCAAGGGTCACACCCTTGTCTCTCCAAGGGTAAATGGTTGCAAGGCTGATCCTTGAAGGATCTTTTACCTTCATAAGAGTTCCGCTGTAATTTCTTCCCGCAATATTGATAATCTCTATATCCTTTCCGCTGTCATTGTTTCCGTCCTCTTTATTGCCCTCTGCGGCGGAAACCGAGATAAGGGCTGAGTTTACCTTGTCGGTCATTACCTCCATAGAGTTGGAATTGACTACCGCCTGAAATTCTTCGGGGGACAAAAGCCACGAAACATGGAATTTAAGCTGCCCTGTTTCCAGCAGTGTTCTAACAAGAGAAAGCCTTGCCACGGAATATTTGTCGGTACAGATAGCGTACAGCGAGAAAAAGACAACTGCCGCCAAAAAAATCACAACCGTAAAGAAAACGATAAGTACGCGCAGTATCCATTTTACTACATTCTTAACATTGCCTTTAGTGCTGCTCATAAATTTGCCTTTCCAAGTTTTATATTTATAATTTATAGTAGAGCATAATAAGCGTTTACTCAAATACGCTTACCGCGTCGATTATCCCCCAGTGAGGGTCGTCGATGCCGTTATCGGTGTCGTCCATAAGTCCGAAGTAAAATACGCTGTGTGTGGTGTCTATGGCAGTTCCGCCCACATTCAGGTAAAGGGGCTTTTCAAGGAATATTTCGNAGGAAAAGCATTTATCGCTGTAGGTTTTGTAATTCTTTACCTCTTCCTTTGTAAAGGGAGGATAGGCTAAGGTGTGCAGGCTGGTATACAGTATATCCGGACCTGTAGCCCATTCCCAGGCTCTGTTGTACATATCCGAATCCTTGAAAAGATATTTTGCCATTACATAAAAGCCGTATTTGTCGCCATTAAGATCCTTTGTCATAAACAAGCTCCACCGCTTTGCCATTTCCAAAGGATCGGGGGGATTTTCGATTTTATCGGAAACAGCCTCATTGCTTGACAGACTTGTGATGCTTATAACATCGCCCATTCCCGAAATATCCACTGTTTCGCCGTTGTTGTCAAGGACAGTCAGTGAATAATCATTGTTTTCCATTATGATAATATCATAGCTGCACAAAACGGGGAGATCGGGGAAAAGGTCGTAGATTCTGTTAAGCTCCTCCATAGGCGTTTTTTCCTCAGATGTGGGGGAAATAGGCTCTTTTCCCTTAACCGTAAAGTCGGAGGGGAGAGTTAATTTATACTGCTTAAAGCTGTATTTTCCTTCATTTGAATAGGGAACGGAATTTCCCAGAACGTCCGATATTACAATGTCGGGTTCGGTAATGGAGCAAAGCTTGTAAGAGGCTGTCTGTCCGTCCTCGGACAGAGTTCCCTTTGCCGTTTCGCCGTTAAGGTAAACCGTAACGGAGGAGGGAAGAGAAAACTCCTCGCTGTACATGGTGGCTTCAAGAGACTGTTGCTTCCACTTTTCAATGGGGAATATGGCAAGCTTTGTTTCCTGTCCCATGCTTTTGATTTTGTATTTGGCAACGGTGGATCCGTCGTTCAGCAAAATGTTATAGCACAGTACGTTTTTTTCTTCGTCGGTTACCGAGGATTTTTTCACGGTGAGACTGCCATTTGCTATTTCCTGCTGAAACTGCCGGTATTCTTCATCGGAAATATCTATCTCTCTTTTGACGGCTGCAAAGGACAAAACCTTGTCCAGACGGTTTTCCTTGGCGGCATTATGTATTTTCTCGGCGCAGTCTATCGCCATTTTGTCGGGTTGAGCAGCTTCGTACTCCACAAGAACAGCGGAAACATAATTCACTGCTGCAAATCCAAGACTCGCCAACACCAATATAAATATCAAATAAAATATCAAAAAGCCTTTTTTTCTTTTAGTCGGCGCTTTGAATACCGCTTTTTCCGTATCCCTCATATCAGACAGCCTTTCGTTGGTTATTACGGCAGAACAAGATATTTTTCGTCAATATTCTTTTTCAGCACCTCTAGAATATAATCATAGCTGAAGGTGCTGTATTCTCTTACTCCGTGAGCGGACGCCAGCTCCGGGGTGTAATCCGACAGCTTGTACAGTCTTATATTGGAATAATTGTAATCGTAGTGAGTTACAATAGGGGTCAGCTTAACGTTAGATATTTCCGCATACTTGGATTCATCAGTCATAGTGACGTTAAACTCGAGAATGCCGCCGATAAGATTCTGACCAACGCTTTGAGAGGAAATGAAGTTTCCGAGAGAATAAGCACACAGCGTTTCTCCGCCGTCCTCGCGCTCTATCATCTCAATATCTCTGAGTACGTGGGGATGATTGCCTATAATGATGTCCGCGCCCGCGTCGGCAAGGGCTTGGGCGTAAGTGCGCTGCCAATCCTCAATTTGGTCGGAATTTTCAATGCCCCAATGGAGAGCTACTACGCAAACGTCGGAGATCTGCTTTGCCGCCTTTACGTCAGCGATCATTCCCTCAAGGTCGTTTACGTCTCCGATGACCATTTCGGAGCCTTGAGGAAGGGAAAGACCATTGAGATACTGCGTATAGGACAGGAAAGAAAAGGTCAATCCACTGTATTCGGATGTGCGGATATTGTTTTTGTCAGCTGTGTCACGGTATGTACCTGCGGTGATCTGGTCTTTGCCGTCCCAATAGTCANGAGANTAGGANATTCCCTTNTCTNCGTAGTCNAGACNATGGTTGTTGGNAAGGGTGNATACGTCAAAGCCCATTNCTATCATATAATCGCCCAGTGCAACGGGGGAGTNGAAGCAGGNGTAGGTTGAAGGCTCGTACATATCGTTGCAGNNAAGGGTTTCCTGATTCAGCACTNCTAAATCCGCCTTTGCTATCATATCTGCCACTCCTTTGTAAGCCGGGGAGAAGTCATAGCCGTTTTCGGTTTTCGCCTGCTTATAAATAGGCGCGTGGATCAGATTGTCTCCTACGGCGCAAAAGCTTACGGTCTTTGGTTCGGGAGCGGGAGGCTCGGTAATTTCCTCTTCCTGTTCGGTGGTAACCGTAGCTGCATCGGTTGCAGCTACTTCTGTTTTAACGGTATTTACGGCGCCATCGGTAGTCTCGGGCGTTGTTCCTGCCTCGGAACATGCGGTCAGCGTTACCGCCAGCAGCACAACGACCGCTTTTTTCAGTTTTTCTTTTAAATACATCATTTTTCACTGCTTTCTTATAGGTTTTTGCAAAGATACTATAATTATATCAAATATTTTAAAAAAATCAAATATTCCATTAAAACAAGTATATCAAATATAAAAAAATATGCAATTACAAAACGGTAACAAATTATTACAATTTGGTTACAAAAAGCGACTCCCGCCTGTAAATTATTTATTCATTTTTTATTGACTTTTTTTAAAAAATGTGTTAGATTTATACTGAAAATGAATTTGAGACATTGCAAAAACATACAAAATGTCTTATTCTATTAAATTGATGAAAGAGAGGAACAAAATTATGGCTTTTAAAAAATTAAAGCAAGTTGTGTCGGCAGTGCTGACCGCAGCTTTGGCAGTTACTGCTTCTGCAACATACGTTCAGGGCGAAAACTTTCCCCTTGCGTCTAAGTCTTCCGAAAAGCTTTACAGCAGCACTCGGACTATTGCGGGAGAGGCCGGCAGCGTCAATAACGTTGTAGGCGGTTACAGCTCTTCAGTTATGGGAATGACAGGCAGCTTTAAGGGAACAAGCTATTATGAGCAGATAGACGCCGATTCACAGAAGATATACAACGCTATTTTTAATGAATACAAGGGCGGAATGAAAAACGGAGCTGAGATTGAATTGATCGAGTATTTCCCTGAAATGAACTTTAAGATTACCGGTTCGGTAAGCGGAGGCTATTTCACTCCCGATCAAAAATCGCTGGAAATGATGGACAGTACAGTCAGCGGATATCTTTTTCCCGCATATCTTGCGTTGGCAGCCGATCACCCCGAGCTTAGCTGGATCTCTTACGGAATGTATTCAATGAGCTATGGAGGAGAGAAAATTACTCCAAACTCTGACGGTACATATTCGTATCCTATAACTTCTGTTCAGTTTTCTCTTACAACAGATAATATTTACGGTACTCCCGATGAAATGACTTCGGCTATAAGCAAGGCTAAGGGTGTTATCGGAACACAGGAAACCATGTACGAACAGGCAAAGGCTATCCACGATTACCTCTGCAATACCATTGACTATAACTATACCGCATTAACTCCTCCCGCGGGCTATGATGCGGGATATTATCAGACAGCATACAGCGCATTTTACAGAATCGCACAGGACGCTGCCACAGAGTTGGGAATGTCCACCGATAAAAACCTCACCGTTTGCGCAGGCTATGCAAGATCCTTTAAGATTTTATGTGATGAATACAATATTCCTTGTATTTATGTTGTCGGCTACGGCGTAAACAATAGCGGAGACGGCGAAGCACACGCATGGAACTATGTTAAAATGGACGACGGCAAGTGGTATGCCGTTGACACAACCTGGGACGACCAGACTCAGAGGATTTATTATGAATATTTCCTTGCGGGAAAGAATACTCCCGGTTTTAACGATTTAACTTTCGGACAGAGCCATGTTTCGTCAGGCGTTTGGTCCTCCGACAGCTCCTTTGTTTTTGAATATCCTACACTTGCGTCAGAGGCTTATGACCCCACAAAGACCCCGGAGGAAACAACAGCTGAAACCACAACGGAGCCTGAGCCCGCAGACACTACCACAGAAGCAACAACCACCGAGCCTGAGCCTGCAGACACTACCACAGAAGCAACAACCACCGAGCCTGAGCCTGCAGACACTACCACAGAAGCAACAACTACCGAGCCTGAGCCTGCAGACACTTCCGCAGAAACAACAACCGCTGAGCCTGAGCCTGCAGACACTTCCACAGAAACAACAACCGCTGAGCCTGAGCCCGCAGACACTTCAACGGCAGCAACAACCGCCGAGCCTGAGCCCGCAGACACTTCCACAGAAGCAACAACCACCGAGCCTGAGCCTGCTGACACCTCTGATGCAACAACTAACGAACCCGCACCCGATGTAACAACTACTGAAAGTACCTCTGCTCCCGAAGAAGAGGGGAATGCAGACGCTAATATCAATGTTGGAGAGGGCGCTCCCGAAGCTGAAATTGACATGGACGAGGATCAGCTGATCGACGCCGTGCTTTCCGATGAGGAAAAGGAACTGCTCATGAACGGAACAGTTAGTATTGATTTTAATATTGACAGTGCGGATAAAACCGTAAGTGACGAAATTAAGAAAGNGGTTGNAGATTATNTGGNTGAATTCCAAGATGGCAGCTATGATTTGGGTCTGTACCTTGACATCAGTCTTTTCAAAACCATAAACGGAGAAAAAACAGCAGTAGCAGAAACAAATAAGCCCATCAGAATTGTCATTTCCGTTCCCGAAAATCTCCAAAAGGACGGCAGAAGCTTTGGTCTTGTAAGAGTTCATGACGGAAAGACAGAATTTTTGAGCGATCTCGATACCGCTCCCGAAACAATAACTATTGAATCCGACAAGTTCTCAACCTATGCTGTTGTATACAGCGATGAGCCTGCAAAGGATCCCGCTCAGGACGACGAGAAT
>WFLX010006887.1_pt1 | contig 12668 bp, 13 predicted proteins | sample 4967041 | NCBI WGS metagenome assembly WFLX01 (sample SAMN12857096, study PRJNA449069) | gut metagenome | isolation source: stool from male and female vole | host: Microtus ochrogaster | place: USA:Florida | collected 2017 | reverse complement strand
ATGCTTGGGAAAGCCGTTAAACTGGCAGAGGGGAACCTGGATACGCATAGTCATAAGATTACTCTCAATCGTGAATTTTTAGGAAGTGTAGCTATCGAAAGCGGGTGCTCTCCATATACTTTGGAGTTAATAGCAAGACTGAACATGGCACGTGAGTTATGGAGTGAATTGTCAAGCGAGGACTCCGACTGTTTTTTCCCGGCTATATTAAAACTATGCTATACTCACTGCTCTGCCATCTATCATGGCGAGTTAGAGGCTGTACTTATTGATGATGACGGCAATATAAGATATAAAGTATGAAATCAGCTTTTCTCATAGCAGCCACTTCCTCCGGCTGTGGCAAAACTACTTTGTCACTTGGTCTTATGCGTACTCTCNTTCGTAAGNNCCTTNCTGTCCAACCGTTCAAATGTGGNCCGGATTACATTGACACCCANTTTCAGTCGATTGCCGCAAGGAGAGATTCTATAAATCTTGATCTCTTTATGTCGTCTGAAAGCCATGTCCGTAATCTATTCTCTTATTATTCTGAAGCCACTGATGTGAGTATTGTTGAGGGAGTAATGGGGATGTTTGATGGATTCAATAAAATGAAAGGAAGTAGTGCCGACATAGCCCGTATTCTCGACATTCCTGTTATCCTATTGATTAATGCCGCATCTACAGCTTATTCCGTCGCTGCCACCATATATGGTTTCACACACTTTTGTCCTGACGTAAAAGTCGCAGGAGTGATATTTAATCGTGTAGCGTCTGAAAATCATTTTTCNTTTCTGAGGAAAGCGTGTGAAGATNTNGGAGTAGAATGTTTTGGTTATCTGAAAAAGAATNCNGCTTTACAGACACCATCACGTCATCTCGGTCTCACTCTGTCATCGCGTGAGGATATGAACAGTTTCATAGAGACGGCCGCTGATGAAGTAGTAAAAAATGTTGATGTTAACCGTATTCTTGAGGCCACTTCGCGGTTAGAATATCCCAAAGAAGAACTGAAGATTCCCGTGTTACAGAATTTAATAGTCGCAGTGGCTCGTGATGAGGCTTTCAATTTCATTTACCCCACCAATCTCAACACATTCAGAAAAATCATCTATTTCTCACCCCTGCATGATCAGCGTTTGCCGGAAGCTGACCTTGTGTATCTTCCGGGTGGTTATCCCGAATTGTTTGCAGAAGAACTCTCGAAAAATATAAAGTTGAGAAATGAAATAAAAACTTTTGCAGAATCCGGAGGACGGATATTGGCAGAGTGTGGAGGATTAATTTACCTGTGTGAGGAGATCGACGGAGAGAAAATGTGTGGAGTCTTCCCCTTGAAAGCCACTATGAAAGATAGTAAACTATCTTTGGGTTACCGNACGATTGAGTTTCCTCGAGTGACCTTGAAAGGACACGAATTTCATTACTCACACATTATTGACCCCTTACAAGAACCAAGTATTGCACTTCAGAAAAGCGCAAAGGATATGAGTGTTGAGACTCCGGTTTATAGATATAAGAATACAATTGCCGGCTATACCCATCTCTACTGGGCAGAAACCGACATATTAAAACTTTGGGAATAATGGCAAGAATATACANAAAATCAGGTGACAAAGGTTTTACCAGAATTCATGGAGGAATATGGGTGCCTAAAACGGATATAAGAATTGAAGCTAATGGTTGCCTTGACGAATTGAACGTTGCGGTAGGGAGTGTAAGGACATCTCTGCCACAGTCTCATCAATGGCAACGCCTTTTGCGAAACATCCAGATCAATCTCATGAACATTATGAGCAATGTGGCAACAGTTCATGATCTTAGAGATTCCAATCCAAATAAGATTGATGAAGATTTGGTGGAACAAATTGAAAATAGCATTGATTCAATCAACTCTGAATGTACACCTCCTGATAGTTTTATACTTCCCGGAGGTANCCAATTGGCCTNTATGCTACATCAAGCACGTGTGACATCCCGCAAGGCTGAGAGAGCCCTTTGGTGTCTCAATGAAGTTGATAAGCTTCCTGAATTGATTCTGAAGTATGTCAATCGGTTGTCCGATCTGTTTTTCATTATGGCAAGATGGGAACTTCAGCACTCGGGCTGTCAGGAAGAAGTATGGAGAGAATTCGGGTATAAAAGAAAATTGAAATGAAGGTATTGTCACCCCTAATGTTGGCAGGTACCGGCAGTGATGTTGGCAAAAGTCTTATCGCTACCGGGCTTTGCCGTATTTTCAAGCAGGACGGTTACTCCCCCGCTCCATTTAAAGCACAGAATATGGCATTGAACTCCTACGCTACTCCCGACGGACTGGAGATAGGACGCGCTCAAGCAGTTCAAGCTGAAGCAGCGGGATTACCATGTATGGTAGAGATGAATCCTATTCTACTGAAGCCATCCGGCGAACACACCTCTCAAGTAGTTTTGATGGGTAGGCCGGCGGGTAACCGTGAGGCTTATAGCTACTTCCGAAAAGAGGGGAAAGAGGAGCTGCGTAAAATCGCTCACAATGCTTATGACCGACTTGCCTCACGTTTCAATCCCATTGTGATTGAAGGTGCCGGAAGTATATCAGAGCTGAATCTACGCGAGGGAGATATAGTAAATATGTCAATGGCCCGTTATGCCGATGCAAAGGTAATATTAGTTGCGGATATTGACCGTGGAGGGGTGTTCGCCTCTGTTTACGGCTCGATTATGCTACAGACNCCTGAAGACAAGAAACNTATTAAGGGAATCATCATAAATAAGTTTCGCGGTGATTTACGCCTCTTTGACGAGGGAAGGGAGATCATGGAAAAAATATGTGGTGTACCTGTACTGGGAGTAGTACCGATGGCCACTCATATCCATATAGACGAAGAAGATTCAGTGGCATTAGGTAAAAAAGAATACCACACCTCAAAGGATAAAATAAATGTGGCAGTCGTATTGCTCAAGCATATCTCTAATTTCACTGATTTCAACGTTCTCGAACGTCATCCACAAGTAAATCTTTTTTATACAACCGATCCGCAAGACTTAACAACAGCAGATATTGTAATTCTCCCCGGTAGTAAGAACACTATTGATGATTTGCTGGAAATAAGAAAAAGTGGAATGGCTAAGGCAATCTGTATTGCACGTCAGTATGGCAAGACTGTAATAGGAATTTGTGGGGGTTATCAAATGATGGGTGAAACTGTGAGTGACCCGCACGGCGTTGAAGGATCTATTGACAATTTGCCCGGGCTCGGTCTGCTTCCGACTAAAACGGAGATGAGTGGTGAGAAAACTACNCGNCAGGTNAAGTTCAGATTTATGGATGATGATAGGNAATGTGCCGGATATGAAATTCACATGGGCAGGACTGTTTCCGATAAACCTTTCTTGACTTTTGCAGACGGCACCTANGAAGGATATATGGCAGATGCTAAGTGCTTTGGCAGCTATGTACATGGAATTTTGGATAATCAGGCTCTCATTGATTTCATGCTGAGGCCATATATAAAGGAAGCGGATAAAACCACATTCGATGCAGAGGTATTCAAAAACCAACAGTATGATTTACTGGCTGAGTGGCTACGGGAGCATATAGATATTTCACGAGTATATAATATATTGCAAAACAATGATTGAGGGGCATGGTGACGACATATTCCGCTATGGTGAGATAATAAAGGTAAATTTCAGCACGAATATTCCTCAGAAAGTGGATCATTCAGGGCTACTTAATCATCTTGCCAAGGCAGGGGCAATTTTCAAAAACTATCCGGAGCCGGAACCACTAAGTGTGGAACAGAGGCTTGCAGAACTACATGATATTGATGCTGAAAATGTTATGGTGACAAATGGTGCTACCGAAGCAATCTACCTGCTTGCCCATGCTTTTTCCGGAGGGCAATCGGCTATTGTTTCGCCGACTTTCAGAGAATATCAGGATGCGTGTAGGATCCATAATCACTCTCTGCAATTTATCACTTCAATTGACATGATAGAATGCGGTAAGGATATGGTATGGATCTGTAATCCTAATAATCCTACCGGACAAGTTTTTGATAAGGAAAAACTATTGGCAGTAATCGACAATCACCCTGCCACATTATTTGTGGTGGATCAGGCTTATTCCCTTTTCTCTGTGAAGGAAGTATTATCTATTACTGACATAATGTTAAGAAAAAATGTGGTCGTTCTTTATTCTCTTACCAAGCAGTTTGTTGTTCCCGGGTTACGTATAGGTTATGCCATTGGACGGGAAGATATACTAACCCGCTTACGCTCACTTCGTATGCCATGGTCAGTCAATTCTATCGCTATCGAAGCAGCTCTTTATCTACTTGATAATGCCCGAAACTATGACTTTAATGCCTATAAACATCATAAAGAAGTCATGAGATTAGCTACTTACATGTTAAGTTTTGGAATAAACGTTTCGCCGACAGATTGCAACTTCCTTCTTGCAGAACTTCCATTTGGTTCAGCCGCTGAACTCAAATCGTGGCTCATAGACAAGCATGGATTACTCATCAGAGATGCATCTAACTTTGAAGGGCTTACACCTCGCCATTTCCGTGTGGCAGCTCAAAGTAGAGAGGAAAACAATACGCTCATTAACGCACTGAAAGAATGGATTTCATTATATCAATAACACCGTTATTAATTGCTTGGCTACTTGACATTCTCTTGGGTGACCCTCAGTGGCTTTCCCATCCGGTGATATGGTTTGGCAAAGCAATTAGTTTCTGCGAACATCTGCTTAACAAAGGAAATTGGCGTCGGCTCAAAGGAGGAGCGACTGCGATATTGCTGATTGTGGCAACCTATCTTCTTACTTGGTGGATACTTCGCATCGTTTCTTCTTTTCTATGGCTCGACTTTACTGTTCGGACCCTCTTGATATTCTATTGTCTTGCCGGCACTACACTTATTCGGGAAGTGAGAATGGTTTTCCATGCGGTTGACCGTTCATTGGAAGAAGGTAGACGTCAGGTTGGCCGTATCGTAGGACGCGACACGGCCAATTTGTCTGCTCATGAAATTCGTACGGCCGGTCTTGAAACCCTTGCTGAAAACCTTAGCGACGGAGTAGTTGCTCCTCTGTTTTGGTTCGCTCTTCTTGGCGTACCCGGTATGATGGCATATAAGATGGTGAATACTCTTGACTCCATGATAGGCTATAAGAGTGAACGATACCGACAATTTGGAATGGCTGCTGCCCGAATTGATGACTTTGCCAACTATATTCCTGCCAGATTGACGGCCTGTCTTATGGTGATAGCTTCAGGAAAAATGAATCTCTTTGGATTCGTAAGACAATATGGATCGAAACACGCAAGTCCTAACAGTGGTTATCCTGAGGCTGCCTTAGCCGGAATACTGAATTGTAGATTCGGTGGTACTCACGACTATTTCGGGGAAAGTGTCTACAAACCTTATATTGGAGAGACAGAGCGCGACTTCAGTTATGAAGATATGGATAAAGCCGGAGCAATCAATCGAAAGGTTGAGGTGTTGATGATTCTCCTTGTTGTAGCTGTCAAAGCTCTATTTTTATTATTGTAGTCAGAACTCTATTTCTACTATAGAACCATAAGGAGGTATGGCATTGTACATTTCCGAATATGTCTTGCCCTTTAATGCCACAAGAGCATTTATCAGTATGCCTCCATGTGTGAAGAGAGCAACGGTAGCCTCTGAATGTTTTTGTTTTATTTCATCCACAAACTCTAAAAACCGCCGACGCTGATCCATCACAGCTTCACCACCGGTAGCGGCAGTATTGATATAGTCGTCAAACCACTCTTGTAATCTCGGGTCGGCTATTTCATCATATCGCTTCATCTCCCACTCTCCGAAATTCATTTCTATCAACCGGGATTCAATAATAGGTTTATCATAACCACAAAAACGTGCAAGTTTCAAACACCGAGACAGCGGACTGCTGTAAACTTGATCAAAATTATATTTTTGCAGCGCCTCTTTTACTTCAGAAGCTTCTTCAAGGAAACTGTCAGCAAGGGGTACGTCTGTCTGTCCGTAGCACACCCCACGAGCCACTGCTACCGAAGTATGGCGAATCAACACAAGGCGCATATTCCAGAGATCAATACGATACCGAAAATCATGGAATCTTCACACATAAGATAGGATGCGCCACAGCAGTCACCGGTGTAGCCCCCTATACGACGTTTCATCATTGGAATCAATACCATTACTGTCATTATAGGGAAAAGAATGCTTGAAAGTGTAACTGGCTTGAAAAGTCCTAATGGTAAAATAGGAACCACTCCGAAAACCATATTCAGCATAAATTGCCAAGGTGTCATTCTCGAATAGGATATCTTGTTTTTTGCTCCTTCAGGCCTTGCATAAGGAAGAATGTTGGTGAGTTGAGACGCACAAAATTTCCCGAAAGGATCAGCCGCAAGCACCGCGACAGAGGCTAAAATTGGTGATAGAGATGAGAGCAATCCAACCAACAGAAGAAAGTGGCAGATAAGCCCGATAACTCCATAAGTACCTATGTGAGAATCTTTCATTATCCGCAAGATGTTATCTTTATCATGGCCACCACCGAATCCGTCGCAAAAATCAGCAAGACCGTCTTCATGTAGCGCTCCGGTGAGAAGCAATTTGATGATTATGGCTATAACTACAGCCGGCATCATCGGAATCACCATTGAAAGCAGATAGAGAACAAGAGCGGTATATCCTCCCGTCAGCCAGCCGGTTAATGGCCAAAAAACCACTGTTGTTGAATAATCATTTTCAGGAATTTCAACCCACTTCCACAGCGGAATACGCGTGAATAAAATGAATGCGGCTGCTATTCGTTTCATCAGAAGTATTTGGTGACGTTTACAGATTGGAAACTGTCCATGTTATTGATCATCCTCACTGCTGATTCAAGGATAGGATATGCGCACACAGCACCCGAACCCTCTCCAAGACGCAGATCGAGATGCAGTATAGCTTTCACCTTCATGGCCTCGAGCATAAGTTTATGACCCGACTCATCTCCTTGATGGCCGAATATGGCATATTCCAGCAATTCAGGGTAAAGTTGCGAAGCCACAAGAATTACACTTGTCATTATAAAACCGTCTACGATTATCACCATTCCAAGTTCGGCTGCCTGAAGCATACCTCCAAGAGCCATTACCATCTCATAGCCACCAAACCAAGCAATTTTTGATTCGATACTTCCATCGCCAAAGTAGTTGGCCACCGCCTTATTCAGAACTTCATATTTGTGGCGGATTCCATCTGTGTTAAGACCGGCTCCGGCTCCGATACATTTTTGCAAATCTATACCGGTGAAGAGGTGCATCCACACTGCCGATGGAGATGTGTTTCCACTCCCCATCTCTCCGAAGCTTATCACGTTACATCCTTCGGAATAGACATTTCTGACTACCTCTGCTCCTCGCTCTATGCAAAGATCGAGTTCTTCGGAAGTCATGGCAGGACCATAAAGGAAATTTTGTGTTCCTCTACCCACTTTCATATCGATGATACCATGTCCATCGGGAATGTCATAGTCGACTCCGGCATCTACAAGCACGAGCTTGAAACCATGTTGCTCACAGAGGAAATTGATTCCTGCCCCACCCTTAGAGAAATGGCTTAACTGTTGCCATGTCACCTCCTTAGGAGAAACACTAACCCCTTCAGCCAGGATACCATGATCGCCGGCAAACAATACATTATGGGGATTGTGGAGTTCAGGAGTCAATGTGCTTTGTATCAGACATATCTGAAGAGCCAATTCCTCAAGGCGCCCTAAAGCTCCCTTAGGCTTTGTGAGATTATCTATTTTCTTTGTGATTGCTGTCTCCAAAGAATGATCTATCGGGTCTATCTTAAACTTTCTCATGTATATTTATCCTTTAATTTTCATCGGTAAGCCGGATATAATCATATATACTTCCTCAGCTATTGATGCAATATATTGATTGATTTCACCTTGCATATCAGCAAACTTACGTTGCATCCTGTTGGGACTCACACCTCCCAATCCGATCTCATTTGTGACGATTATGAAAGTTGCATCCATCAAAAGCAACCATCCAATTTGTTTCTTTAGAGACAAAACAGCCTGGGAGATATCCTCATTTTCCTCAAAAAACCAGTTAGTAGCCCATAGAGTGAGACAATCAATAAGTACCACCTCATTTTCTTTGAAAGTGAAAGACTCAACATACAAAGGGGNTTCNATATTTCTCCACAAAGACTTNCGTCTTGCCTTGTGAATCGCTACGCGACGGGCCATATCTTCATCCGTAACCCGAGCGGTAGCCAGATATGTAGGATGAGAAGAGAGNTGCAAAGCCAGATGCTCTGCAAATACACTTTTACCGCTGCGTTGGCCACCTGTGACCATAATAATCCGAGCCCTCACTTCCTTTTCCTGCATAACCTTTTGATCCAAAGATAATAACCTGTTACAGGCAGAATAGCCCCTATTATTACACACACCAGATAAAAAATACGTGAGATCCATCCAAACCACGAACCAACATGGAGAGTATAGATCCAACCTTTTATATGATTGGAGCGTATTTTATCTTCATACTTCTCAATATGATTGATTTTGCCGGTATTAGGATCATATACGTAGGTGTCAAGGGCTTGCTGGTTGCCGACTCCTGCAATGACAACATCTGCCTCTCCCTGATACATTCTAATTTCTCTATCAACATTGTCTGTTGCGACTGTTTGATAGGCGGTTTCCCAAGCACTGAAGTTTTCTGCGGGAGTTTTATGAATCGAAGACTTTGCTACTTTACTTCCGAAAGTAGAGTACAAAGCTGTTCTATACCATCCGAACGACCATGTCAGTCCAGTAANGATGCAGACCACAAGAACAAATGAACTGATAAATCCTCCTACACAATGAATATCATACCAAAGCTTATATGAACCATGCTTGGCGGATATTTTGAATTTATCGCGCCAATGTCCTTTTTTAGGCCACCAGATTAACCAACCGGTGAGGATGATAAAGAATAACCCTATAGTAGTTATACCGATTATCAATTTACCTGTTTTCGCGCCATACCCTCCTGCCGCTTTCGATTTGCCAAAAAGACGACGATGGGCAGAGCTGGCCAGTTTGAAAATTTCTGCTCTTTCATATTTCCCTATGACCTCGCCTGAATATTGATTCACCCATATTGCAGCCATAGCCGGTTTAGCCAATGATACTTTGTATGCGTGGTTTGGGTCGGGATAGGTAGTTACGCCTACAATGCTATTTTTACCATCTAAAAATTTTTCTGCCAATATAAGGATGGAATCTATCGGTAAAGGCTGTTGTCCACCACTTTTTACCGTTGCTTGACCTACATGACCAAAATCACGTTCAAATAGTAAAACCGCTCCCGACAGACACAATAAAAGGGCTATCAATCCCAATGGAATCGACAGCCANAGATGCAGATACCTAAATACTTTTTTATTCATAACTAATTATTTTATTCCAGAAATAATCTCGTCAAATAAAGTAATAGGCAGGTTTCCTGACTTAGTCCATATCTTACCGGCCTTCCCTCCTANCGGAAGTGACACTATTGTGGCAGATACTTGATAGACATCACAGTAGCTGGAACTGTCCCGGCTTCACACCGGATTCCCTCTCATCAACATTACAATGCTGATTCACCTAATACGAGGCAAAGTTACATATTATTTCTTTTTTCTGCAAGCCAATAAAAAAATATAGTATCCTATTTATGGTTTATCATAAAGTATGCAAGTATATCAGAAAATGGAATTACCNATATCNGTGGTAAAACGTTCAAGAGTTTCTACACCAAGCAAAGAATTGCCATGGCGGTTGAGACCCGGACTCCATACCGCAATCGAAAGATTACCGGGAATGTATGCCACAATACCCCCTCCTACCCCACTCTTACCGGGCAAGCCTGCTCTAAATGCAAAATCACCTGATTCATCATAGAACCCACAAGTCAGCATGACTGCACCGAGCCGTTTGGCTTGACTTACGGTCAACAATCGCTCTCCGTTAAAAGGATTTACCCCACGATTTGCAAGGAATAAAAAAGAACGTGACAAATCATTACAATTCATAGAGATGGCACATTGGCTGCAATAAACATCAATTAACGTATCAACATCATTCTTGATATTCCCGAAGCTCTTCATAAAATAGGCCAATGCCATATTGCGGTCGGCATGCTCACGCTCTGACTTGGCCACTCTCTGATCTATATAGATATCGTTATTTCCACACAAAGAGCGTATGAAATCAAGCAACGCCTCCTTAGGGCGATCATACAGACTTAACAGACGGTCAGTAACGACCAAAGCACCNGCATTAATAAACGGATTACGTGGTATGCCTTGTTCATACTCCAGCTGAACGAGAGAATTGAAAGGGTTCCCCGATGGCTCTCGTCCTACTGATTCCCANATCTCATCTCCAATATGGCTCATCACTATAGCAAATGTAAACACTTTGGAGATACTCTGAATAGAGAAGGTCTTAGATGCATCNCCCACATCATACTGATTGCCTGCTAAAGTTACCACAGAGATGCCATATTGCATAGGGTCAGTTTCTGCAAGTGCCGGAATATAATCGGCAACTTTACCACACCCTTTTCTCGATTTAAAGTCCTTATATATGCTTTCTATAACAGTTTGATAATCCATATCTACACAATTTTGATAACCTATCTGTCGCTTAACTTGGGTTAGATATTTTTTTAACAATATAAATAGATAGAAGTTGCGATTATATAACAATCCGGATTATCCGATGTCGCAGTTTGGTCTCAAGATGATATAACATTTCGTCAACAAATAATATTATCGTTATGAGAAACCTTTTCCGAAACACTAATCGTCATAGAGGTATATTATTGACATAACCGGTATATTATCACGATGAAAGTTATGGAAGTAATATTTATGAAAATCACGTGATGATATTGTCGCGGTTTAATTTATCTTGACTAACTTTGTAGATTTATCAAATCGCAATTAAGATGAATCAAATTCAAATCAATGATCAGGCCTATGCCAATCAAAAGAAAGCCGGGGAAGTATTAAAGGAATCCGGTATGGTTGAGGTGTGGGAATCAGCAGGGTGCCGGGTAAATCTCGTTGGCTCACTAAGAATGGGATTACTTGCTTCTCATCGCGACATAGATCTCCATGTGTATTCTTCCGGCATCACTATTGAAAGCAGTTTTGCAATCGCCGCGAAGATGGCCAATAGTCCTAAGGTAACCGAAATCCGATGCATCAACGGCCTGCATACCGATGAACACTGTGTAGCGTGGCATGTGCAATACAAAGCAGACGATGGAGCAATCTGGCAGTTTGACATTATCCATATCGAGACCGGCACGGAATATGATGGTTACTTTGAGAGGATGGCCGACAGGATTGTAGAGGTTATGNCCCCTGATCAGCGTACTACTATCTTACGTTTGAAATTTGCGACACCTGAAGGTAAAGATTACCATGGAGTGGAATATTATGAAGCAGTTATCGCCGACGGTATAACCGAAATGTCCGATTTTGAGAACTGGGTATCGCAACACCGCAAGAAAGCCCCTTATTACTGGATACCCTGATANTATCTCANCTCATTATTATCATACTTCCGTAGTAAAATTAAGCTTCAACTTGGAAACNCTGATNNCNCGTTTCCAAGNTGAAGCTNANTCNGGANCTTTCAAAGTTNCATTACTAGTCAAACGAATCACGCTCTTTNTTATATGACTTGAATACNTGTTTCATTTCTTCATCACTACTTTTTTCACAAGCATCCATGAGGACATCAAAACACTTACGTGCTTGCATTGAACCTCTGGCCATTGCCGATGCCCTCACAAGATCGGCCGTCTTATAACCCGTTCTGAAGGGTACACTGATTCCATTGGTCATTTTTGAGAGTTCCTTATACCATGGCTCGTCAGTGATAGTGACAGTATCAATCTTGATTCTCTTCTCAGAGGCTTTGCGCGCTTCCTCACGCCAGTCAATTTTGTTATCCTTTACGAAATCACCGCAAGTATATCCAATTTCATGAGGATTGGCATCAGCTATGAGAAGAATTGATCGAGTAGAATCCTCTCTCCAAGGAGTTTCCTCGACGATTTTCTTTATCACCAATTCATAGAACTCCGGACCGTCCCCACCGTGAGTGTTCTTAGAAGTGATAACGAAACCTATCAATTCATTGACGTTATCAGTAGGAGGAATCACTTGATAAGCGTCTCCAAACTCCTGTGGATTTTTCATATCGCAATAGTCACCAAAGGCAACAATGCCCAGGCGCAGATCCTCATTCTCCTTAAACAACTGAGGAATAAGCTCTGATACCTCTTGTCTTACCGCTCCAATATATTGTGCCATAGACCCGGTGGTATCAAAAGCTATCACCATGTCAAGTTTTCCAATATTCTTGGGTGCAACATCNCTGAANGCCTTTTCTTCCTTCTCTGCTTCNTTCCCCGATTTTACGTTTACAGTNACCTCAACCTCAGTTTCAACAGGAGTNGANGGCTNGCTTGGTGTAGTCTNACCNTCTGAAGNAGCNAACANAGGCTCCTCTGTNGNTTTTTTTCTGAATAAATCAAAAATACTCATGGTTTTGTAAATTTAGTTAGTCAATATTCCAGTAAGCTTCGGGGTCTCCATCAAAGATGGTATCAATGTCTTCATCA
>WFLX010020871.1_pt1 | contig 12669 bp, 9 predicted proteins | sample 4967041 | NCBI WGS metagenome assembly WFLX01 (sample SAMN12857096, study PRJNA449069) | gut metagenome | isolation source: stool from male and female vole | host: Microtus ochrogaster | place: USA:Florida | collected 2017 | reverse complement strand
CTGAATTGAGCAAAGGCTTATGGATTATAAATGGCTACAAGATAATAATCCACTAAAAATATAGAAAATATGAATATACTCGTGACTGGTGCTAACGGGCAGCTCGGCAACTGCATGCGCAATGCCTCTAAGAATTCTAACGACAATTATATCTTCACAGATGTCGCTGAACTTGACATCACTGATCCGGAAGCGGTCAAGAAGATGGTTAAGGATAATGACGTGAAGGTCATAGTAAATTGCGCAGCCTACACTAACGTTGACAAGGCTGAATCAGATGCAGACTTCGCTGAAATCCTTAATGCAAAGGCCGTTAGGAATCTTGCAGATGCCATAAAGGACAACGATGGGACTCTTATTCACATCTCCACAGACTACGTGTTCGGAGGATCAGTAGGAAATACACCTCGCTCTGAAAACGAGCCAGCGAACCCTACCGGAGTCTATGGTCTCACTAAACTTCATGGTGAGCAGCAAATTGCAGATTCTAAGGTGAAAGCGCTGATTTTCCGCACTGCTTGGCTATACTCTGAATATGGCAAGAATTTCGTCAAGACTATGCTCAATCTCACCTCGACAAAGCCAGAGCTGAAGGTAGTGTTCGACCAAGTTGGAACTCCTACATATGCACAGGATCTTGCCGATGCAATCTTCCATATTATTGAAAATCGCAAGATGGAAGGCAATGAGGGAATCTTCCATTATTCAAATGAAGGCGTGTGCTCATGGTATGACTTTACAAGAGCCATAGCAGAAATCGCAGGGAATAAGGATTGCGACATTCAGCCCTGCCATAGCGATGAATTCCCATCTCCCGTCACAAGACCTTCATATTCAGTACTCGACAAGACAAAATTCAAGGAAACATTCGGTCTTAAAGTGCCTTATTGGACCGATTCTCTTCAGAAATGCATTAAAAACATTTCTGAAAAATAATTTTACGCAAAATTATTGATTTTTTGATTTATTATCCTTAATTTTGCAACTACATTCCATACTAACCTAATACATCCTAATGAAAGACTCAGTCAGCAACACCACATTAGACACAGACAATCTGAAAATCTGTGTAATGGGCCTCGGATATGTGGGATTGCCTCTTGCCCGACTTTTTTCTACTAAATATCCTACAGTAGGATTCGACATCAACGCCAAAAGAGTGGACGCGCTCAATGCCGGACACGATTGGAGCCTTGAAGTTTCTGACGAACTCCTTAGAGAAGCCCTAAATAAGCATGGGCTTAAATGTACGGCAAATGTTGACGACATTAAAGATTGCAACTTCTATGTCGTTGCTGTACCTACCCCTATTGATGCCGACAATCTTCCGGATTTGACCCCTATAATCAATACCTCAAAGACGGTTGGGAGCGTTCTTTCAAAAGGGGATATCGTAGTCTACGAATCTACAGTATATCCCGGTGTCACTGAAGAAGTCTGTGTGCCAATNCTTGAAGAAGAAAGCGGACTTAAATTCAACGAAGATTTCTTCTGCGGATACTCTCCAGAGCGTATAAACCCTGGCGACAAGGAGCATACTGTGGAGAAAATCAGAAAGATAACTTCAGGCTCTACCCCCGAAGTTGCTGATTTTGTAGACAACGTTTACAACTCTGTCCTCATAAATGGCACCCACAAAGCTTCATCAATAAAAGTGGCTGAGGCAGCAAAAGTCATCGAGAACGCGCAGAGAGATGTCAATATCGCTTTCTTCAATGAGTTGTCGCATATTTTCAATGCTCTTGGAATCAGCACCAAAGACGTCATTGAGGCTGCCGGATCGAAATGGAACTTCAATAAACTCACTCCGGGTCTTGTAGGAGGGCATTGCATATCGGTAGACCCCTACTATCTCATATACAAGGCTAAAGAATTTGAGATAACTCCGGAACTTTTAGTGGCGGCTCGAAAGATTAATGAATCAATGGGACCTTTTGTCGCAACTCGCACCATTGATGTGATGAACCGCAAAGGAATTATGGTGAAAGATGCCGATATCCTTATTCTCGGAATCACTTTCAAAGAGAATTGTCCCGATATCCGAAACACAAAAGTTGCAAGCATCTATAATACTCTAAAAGAATACACCTCTAACATTTCAGTTGCCGATCCTTGGGCAAATCCCGAGACTGTAGAGCGCGTTCTTGGCATCCAACTCTGCGATTCAAGTCCGGAATATCTGAAAGGAAAATTTGATGCAGTGATACTTGCTGTAGGACATCGCGAATTTGCCAATGTCAATGTAAGAAGCCTTCTGAAAGATGCTGTCAATGGTGTCATTTTCGATGTTAAAAGCCTGCTTCCGGCAGGTGTCGCAGATGCAACACTATAAGAAATTATAAAATTTAAAATATGAAGAATATTCTCATCACAGGGGGTGCCGGTTTCATCGGCAGCCATGTAGTCCGTCTATTTGTCAACAAATATCCCGACTACCATATTGTCAACCTCGACAAACTAACTTACGCAGGCAATCTTGCTAATCTCAAAGACATTGAGGATAAGCCAAACTATACTTTTGTGAAGGCTGATATTGCAGACCTTGACGAGATGCGCCGTATAATCAAAGAATACGAAATCGACGGCATTATCCATCTTGCAGCCGAAAGTCATGTAGACCGCTCAATCAAAGACCCATTCACATTTGCACGCACCAACGTAATGGGCACACTCGCCCTCCTACAAGCAGCCAAGGAATACTGGGAAGAGACTCCAGCCCCCCAACCCCCTAAAGGGGGAGTATTGAACAGTGCTGATCCAACTTACTATGCCGCCCTTAAAGAAAGAGCGTCGAATAATCGGAATAATCCAACGTCAACGGAAATTTTGATGTGGGAGCTTTTGAAATCTCCGGAATTAGAAGGATATAAATTCAGAAGGCAGCATATAATAGGCCAATATATCGCAGATTTTGTTTGTCTTGAAAAGAATTTAATTATCGAAGTGGATGGGAAATACCATGATGATCCTCTTCAGCAAGAAGAGGATAAAGTAAGAGAAGAAAATCTAAAAGATGCTGGATACTCCATCATACGCTTCACAAATAATGAAGTAGAATCCCATCCGTTAGATGCAATCGAAAAAATCAAAGAGTGTCTCAAAAACTCCCCCTTTAGGGGGAAGGGGGGCTTCCGAAGGCTTTTCTATCACATCTCTACNGATGAGGTTTATGGTGCTCTTGAACTGACTCATCCGGAGGGAGTGCCTGCTCCTTTCACTACTAAGGCTTCAAGCGAAGATGATATGGCATATGGCACTGAATTCTTCCTTGAGACTACAAAATACAACCCTCATTCTCCATATTCAGCCTCTAAAGCAAGCAGCGACCACTTCGTGCGCGCCTACCACGATACCTACGGCATGCCGACAATCGTCACCAANTGCTCTAACAATTATGGTCCCTACCAATTCCCGGAGAAGCTAATACCCCTCTTCATCAACAATATTCGTCACGGCAAACCCCTTCCCGTCTATGGCAAGGGAGAGAATGTACGCGACTGGCTATTTGTTGAGGACCATGCCCGCGCTATCGATCTCATTTTCCATGAAGGGAAGATTGCTGACACATACAATATCGGTGGCTTCAATGAATGGAAGAACATCGACCTTATCAAGGTTATCATCAAGACTGTAGACCGCCTGCTCGGCAATCCGGAAGGTCATTCAGAAAAACTCATCACATTTGTCACTGACCGTCTTGGCCATGATATGAGATATGCAATCGACAGCCGCAAACTCCAATCTGAACTTGGTNNGNAACCAAGNCTNCAGTTNGAGGAAGGNATCGAAAAGACAGTGCGCTGGTATCNCGACAATCAAGAATGGATGGACAATATCACATCCGGAGAATACGAGAAATACTACGACGACATGTACAANAATAGATAAGCTAAAAGCCCTCTCTTAAATCTANCACATTTCAGCCTCGGAGAGGCGCTTTATGGAAAATAAAAAAACGCTGCAGCCTGAAGAAGGTTGCAGCGTTTTTTTTAGCTTAATGCCTTTGTAAGATAGATGAATTGCTCTACTGAAAGTCGCTCCGGGCGTTCCTTAAGGATTGGATCCTCAATAAGCGGACTTCCGGGAGGTATCATTCCTGAGAGTGAATTGCGAAGAGTCTTTCGGCGTTGGCCAAATGCAGTCTTGACTACTGTCTTGAATTTTTTCTCATCCACTCCAAGATCAGTGCGGTCATTACGCGTGAGGCGAAGCACCCCACTCTTCACCTTTGGTGGAGGGGAAAACACTCCCGGCTCTACAGTGAAAAGATATTCACAATCATACCAAGCCTGAAGCAACACTGAAAGTATGCCATACACCTTTGACCCCGGTTTACTGCAAATCCTTTCAGCCACTTCTTTCTGAAGCATACCGGCAATCACCGGAATCTTATTCTTATAATCAAGAGCCTTAAAGAAAATTTGCGAGGATATATTGTAGGGATAATTTCCTATAAGGACAAAATCACCGGGAAAAATATCATTCAAGTCAAGACGCAGGAAATCCCCTTCCACTACCTTAATCTCCGGCTTATATTTATGGAGATACTCTACGCTTTCATGGTCAATCTCAATGGCTGTCACATTGCGGCCTTCGGCTACCAGNAAATCNGTCAAGACTCCCATTCCAGGGCCAATCTCCAACACCGGAAGTTTCTCCCAAACACCCCACCGTTCATCCANANCTCCCCCTTTAGGGGGCTGGGGGGCCAATCCTTTAGGGGGCTGGGGGGCCGATATCGTCTCAGCAATACGCTCAGCAGTAGGCAGATCGGTAAGGAAATGCTGTCCAAGTGCTTTTTTAGCTTTTACTTCCATAAATATATTTATTAGCTTATTATATTAGCCCCCTAACCCCCTAAAGGGGGAAAATAGTCAGTTTTGATATTCCCCCTTGAGGGGGTTAGGGGGGTGACTTTAGGGCTTATCGCTTAGAGCCCTACTTTTTTAGCGATATCCTTTGGCACTGCTGACTTATTGACCATAATATCAATGGTCTTTTCTAGGAAATATGGCTCTGAAACGTAAAGATATCCCCCATAGAGTTGGTTGGTATCCCATGAATTCTTCACCTTATAATAGCGATTTCCTTCCTGGTCGGTTGCATAGCCTACGATTACCATGCCATGGTCGTCAGTAGTCTCACGGTTTTCAAAAGTGCGTTGACGGTCTTCCTGAGTGATGGTGCGTTCCTGTACAGGTCCCTTAATGTCATATTGCATAGCATCGCGGTCGGAATCAGAAAGTTGAGTCCAGCGAGCCACCTCAGCATTGTCCATATCATCCATTGTCTTCTTCACCGGAAGAAGCGCATAACCTTTACGCCACTTGAATCCTTTTTCGCTTACGTCTGCTGCCCAGCCTACAGTGTATCCTTTTTCAAGAGCCTCATCAACAATTTTTTTCATCTCTTCCATCGGCACATTGATGCNTTCCGACCATAGCCAGTTGTCAGAAATCTCAAGNGCAAACGGCTTGTAGAAAGGATGATGCGTGTAGCTTGTGAAAGACACATATTCTTCCGGCACAATCTTCATTTCTTTGGCAAATGANTGNGGAGTATAGGTCTTGCCATTGTAAGTGAACGATTCTACGGCAGGACCCATATATGCATCCAGAATTGCCACAAAGCCCGGAAGCCACGCTGTAGAGAGTTTTTTGTTGGGATTGCTGTTGATAGCATTCAGATAAGCAGTTAGGGCAGCNGCCATCTCATAGTGAGAATGCTTGTCTTCGCCATAATTCAGGCCGGCATATACTTCCTCGGGAACAGCGCCATANTTATCAATGGCATAAGTGACATCAGCAAAAGAACCACCCTGAGCAAAATTGATTTTTCCTCCTGTGCTGATATATTTCTTAGCNTTATCGATATAGCAGTTTCTCACTGTCCACATTTCAGAAAGGTCAAGTTCCGGTCCACCTTTACGCATTACGTCGTCTTCTATCATAGAAGTTCCNGAGAAAGCCCAGCATGTGCCAGACTTATTTTGGTCTTTCACAGAAGTAGTCTTATTCACTTTCACATCTGTGAATTTAAAACCGGTGGAATCCGGAATTTCAATCTTAGGGTCAGCCTGAGCAGCCTGATATTTATCCATATAGGTAGCACCACAATTCAACGCCACTGCGGATGCTATTGCAACTGAAAGAATTAATCTCATATTCTATTATTTTTAATTTAATTAAAGCTCTTTGAGCCCATAATGCCCCTAAAGCCCCCACACTCTCCCCCTTTAGGGGGCTGGGGGGCCTGGNTGGGGGGCCNGGCNGGNGGGCTTCNCCTACTCCCCCATTTTCCGAATCGATGGCATTGCTATGCAGCAAGCCGCAATAGTGGTCAAGCAGCACACCATCACAAACCAGAAATATATCTCAAACACATTTCCGCCGCTGAACCCTCCAAGTCCCCATTCAGCCATTTTCTCAAATATCCATCCTGCAGCCATTCCGGGCAGCATGATGCCTGCCATTGAGAAGGCTATGCAGAATGCATAGTGTGACGTCTCAGACTCTCCACGGGCATAATAGATCATATACATCATCAGTGCCGTCAAGCCAAAACCATATCCGAATTGCTCAAACCCTACGGCAATGCATATAAGTGAAAAATCTGTTTGGGGCCATATTGCCAATAGACAATAGACGATACAGGGGAATGCAAGAGAGGCTGCCATTGGCCATACCCATCTTCGGAGTCCACCGTGTCCTATCGCGATGCCACCCAACACTCCCCCTACAAGGAGGGCAATCACGCCGACTGTGCCATTTGCAATCCCAATTTCAGTAAGAGAAAGTCCAAGTCCCCCTTCTGAAAGAGGAGTCTTCATGAAAATTGCCACCATCTTGGCGCACATCGACTCCGGGAGACGATACAACAGCATAAATGCCAATGCAGCTCCAATATATTTCTTCTTGAAGAAAGTGACAAAGGTCATCCCGAAGTTTCTCACTATATCTGATGGTGTAGTGCCTCCCACGGGGCGATCGTCAGAAAGTTTTGGAAGTGCTTGAGTATGCCAGAGCCAAATACTGAAGAAAAGGGCTGAAAGCACATAGAATACTATTGCCCAAGCCCCGGCCGGATGCATACCACGAGTCTCAAGCCACCCGGCGAGCAGTGTCAGGCCTCCTTGCCCCAATACAGTAGCCACCTTATAAAATGTAGAGCGGATTCCTACAAAGTCAGCCTGCTGTTTCTCCGTAAGGGCAAGCATGTAGAAACCATCTGCGGCTATGTCATGCGTAGCAGAGAAGAAAGCCATGCAGGCAAAAACACTTAGTGTAGAGGCAAAAAAGAAAGATGTAGGCAAGCAGAGAGCCACGAGAAGCATACATGCTGTCATGAGCATCTGCATTGCCAAAGTCCATTTCCTTTTAGTGGAAAAGATATCTACAAAGGGACTCCAAAACGGACGTATCATCCATGGCAATGATAGCAATCCTGTCCATGCAGTGATTTCAGCAACTGAAATGCCAAGTTCACAATAAAAGAGCACAGGAAGCGTATTGACAGCACAATAAGGGATTCCCTCGGCTATGTATAGCGAGGGAATCCATTTCCATGGTGATCTATGCAATTTATCCTTCATCTAAAATCTAATCTCTTGCCCCTAACCCCTGACACCTTGACACCCTGACACCTTGACACCCTGACACCTTGACACCCTGACACCTTGACACCTTGACACCATAAAATATACTCAAGATAATCAATGTGAGATATTAACTCAAGCCATCGGGCAGCGTGGCTTGATCTGCTTGAAGAAGTCGTTGCCCTTATTGTCCACGAGGATGAATGCNGGGAAGTTTTCNACTTCAATCTTCCAGATAGCCTCCATGCCGAGTTCCGGATATTCAAGAAGTTCTACATTCTTGATTGAGTTCTTGGCAAGGATAGCGGCAGGGCCACCAATAGAGCCAAGATAGAAACCACCATGCTTCTTGCAGGCATCAGTCACTTGCTGAGAGCGGTTGCCCTTCGCAATCATAATCATAGAGCCTCCGGCAGCCTGGAACTGATCTACATATGAGTCCATACGTCCGGCAGTAGTAGGTCCNAATGATCCTGAAGGAAGTCCTTCCGGNTTCTTTGCAGGTCCGGCATAGTAGATAGGATGCTCCTTCAGATAGTCGGGCATCGGCTCGCCGGCATCAAGACGCTCTTTAATCTTTGCGTGAGCGATATCGCGGCCTACAATGATAGTGCCTTTCAAAGAGAGGCGAGTGGAAACCGGATATTTGTTGAGGTCTGCAAGCACCTCTTCCATAGGACGGTTGAGATCGATTTCTATCACTTCTCCCTCACCTGCCTGGCGGAGTTCTACAGGAATAAGTTCACCCGGATTCTCATCAAGTTTTTCAATCCAAAGACCATCTTTGTTGATTTTAGCCTTCACGTTGCGGTCGGCAGAGCAGCTTACGCCCATACCTACGGGGCAAGACGCGCCGTGACGCGGCAGACGGATCACGCGAATATCGTGAGCGAAATACTTGCCACCAAATTGAGCGCCAAGTCCGATATTATGGGCTGCTTCAAGAAGTTCCTTCTCAAGCTCCACGTCGCGGAATGCACGTCCATATTCATTTCCGGTAGTAGGAAGATTGTCGAAATATTTCACAGANGCTTTCTTCACNACNTCAAGATTCTTNTCAGCNCTTGTGCCGCCNATTACGAATGCNATGTGGTAAGGAGGACAAGCAGCAGTGCCGAGAGTCTTCATCTTTTCAATCAAGAAAGGCACAAGTGTCTTCTTGTTGAGGATAGCCTTTGTCTCCTGATAGAGATAAGTCTTATTGGCAGAGCCGCCACCTTTGGCCACGAAGAGGAACTTATATTCATCACCCTCAGTGGCATGGATGTCGATCTGAGCAGGAAGGTTGCAGCCGGTGTTCACCTCGTCATACATTGTAAGAGGTGCATTCTGTGAATAGCGGAGGTTGTTTTCCGTGTAAGTCTTATATACTCCAAGAGAGATCTTCTCCTCATCGTTGCAACCGGTCCAAACTTGCTGTCCCTTGTAGGCAGCGCAGATAGATGTGCCTGTATCCTGGCAGAAAGGCAGCACTCCCTTAGCAGCGATTTCAGCATTGCGAAGCATTGTCAGAGCCACAAACTTGTCGTTCTCTGAAGCCTCCGGGTCATGGAGAATTTTTGCTACCATTTCATTATGCTCTCTGCGAAGCATGAAAGAGCAATCGTGAGAAGCCACATTGGCGATGATGGTGAGAGCCTCAGGATCGACTACGAGCATCTCGTGTCCGTTCCAGTTTTCTGTCTTTACGTAGTCCTTTGTGATGAGCTTGTATTCCGTAGTGTCCGGACCCAGTTCAAAGGGTTCTTGATAATGAAAAGGTTTAGTTGCCATATAAATATTCTTTTTAGCCCCCTAACCCCCTAAAGGGGGAATATCAAAGCCAATCATTATTCCTTCTTTAGGGTGTTAGGGGAGCGGTTAAAATTTCAATAATAATTCCCCCTTCAGGGGGATAGGGGGCACATCTTACTTGATTGTTCCAACCTCAACCAGTGCTCCCGTAACAGGATCGAACACAGCAAAAGAAGGCTCCTTCTTGTCAGTAAAAAGCAGAGGGTCGAGCCCAAACTCCATACCGAACTGCGCCATCTGGANCTCCTTGTCGAAAAGTTTCTTCCCCAANGAAGAGATTGACACCTGCGCACTACCCGGGATATTGTAGATTACAGCGTTCTTAGGCAATTTCTTTGGCTCCCCCTTTGCATCTACAGGAAGAGACGCCTGATTCACAGCCTCCACCTTCAGATACACAGGATCGCCGGAAAGATCATCGGCATCTACAAATCCTGCGAACGAAGAAAGTCGGAAAAGCACATCATTACTTTCACCGTCGGGCACATATGTAAATTTTCGGGTCACATATTCAGTAGTCACCGTGCCTGTAAATGCAGCGTTTAGCGCAGCCTCTTGCTGACCCAACGATGCAAGCATAAGCTCCATCTGCTTCCCATCTGCCGGCATGGCATCGGCTGTGCCGCGGGTTAGAGACAGTTTTGAATCCCTCACTTCCATCAGAGATTCAGCCAATAGCTGTGCCTGCTTNGCTGAACTTGTAGAAGCCACAAAATCTTCGTCTACGAAATCCAAATATTCATTGCCGGTAGGCCATTTTACCTTCTCTGCCGGTTGATTAGATTTCGTATCTGGTTTTGACGGCGCACTCACTTCCTTGTTGATGGCAAGGAGCATCCCATCAGAATCAACAGTGATTGAGGTAAGGGCACCCGGGCGAAGCTGAATTAGGTATTGGGTCTCGGAATCAGACACACCATAAGGGCGGACTTTGACATCCGTTATCTGCCAATTCTCTGAATCTTCTGCCACTGCTTTATCAGCACCAATATATTTTTTTGCATAAAGATAAAAGGGACCTTTCTTAGCCACTTGATGCATTGCTGTGACCTCTATCTCCAATGCTGTCGTTGGCAAGGAATACACAAGGCCATACTCATTGCTCTTCTCTGCCGTGAGCACTTTTGTAGACTGAGCGCCACAAGCCAAAGAAGCCAGAACAACCACAGAAGTCAAAAATATCTTTTTCATATATATTATACTAATTTAAATTTTGCAACCCCTAATCCTCGACACCCCGACACCTACACCTTCCTATCGATCACTGCCTTGATAGCCCTGCCAAGACGATCGGAGATATCCGATGCCACCACTCCATATTCCCCAATTTCCTCTGAAGCAATATCTCCGGCCAAGCCGTGGATATAGACTCCAAGAGTGGCTGCATTCTCCGCCTGTATGCCCTGAGCCATGAATCCGGCGATCACTCCGGTAAGGACATCNCCGGCTCCGGCGGTAGCCATTCCGGCATTGCCGGTGGAATTGAAATATACACTTCCGCTCGGTTTAGGACGCACTATCATTGTATAATGACTCTTTAAAACTATTATAATGTTGTAATGCTGCGCCACCTCTATAGCCCTTTTCAATCGAGCCTCCGATGATGGTTGCTCCCCAAAAAGACGGTCGAATTCNCCGATATGAGGAGTTATCACAGTGCGTGGAGGAATCATTGAAAGCAGTGACGGACGCTTCACAATGCAGTTAAGGGCATCAGCATCNAGCACAAGGGGTGACTTACAGGTCTTAAGAAGCGACTCAAGTGCATTTATGGTCAGGTCGTTGGTGCCTATGCCCGGCCCCACTGCCACTGCCTGATGCGAATGGTGAAGACTCATGTCGCTGATCACCCTTTCATTCCGGTCTGGCTCAAACATGGCTTCCGGAACTGCCGTCTGGAGAATTGTCATTCCGGTGCGTGGTGAATGCACAGTGGCAAGTCCGGCTCCACATTTCAAAGCGGCACGCGATGAGAGCACTGCCGCTCCCATCATGCCCATGCTTCCTGCAAAGAGCATCACTGATCCATAGTCACGCTTGGCAGTGAAGGGATCTCGCTCGCGGAGAAGCGACCTGATGGTTCGGCTCTCTATCAGAAGCCAATTCGACTTTTTACTCCTTAGAGCCTTTCGGTCAAGACCAATGTCAAGAACCACCCTCTCCCCTATTATATCTGAATGCTCGGGGAAGAAGAATGAAAGTTTGGGGAATTGGAAAGTCAAAGTCAACTTAGCATGCACCATGTCGTGGAATCTGGAATTGGAATTCCATTCCCCTGCAAGACCGGAAGGAATATCAAGGCTGACCACAAAGGCGCCGGATTCATTGATAAGGCGCGCAACGGCAGCAAAGCCTCCACTCAACGGATCGCGCAGTCCCACTCCAAACAATCCATCTATCACAATGTCTTCCACTCCAAGATGTGGAGGAGTGAAGGTGGTAGTGATTTCGGTGAATTGCACTTTCGCTTCTGATTCAAGCAGCCGCTGCTTCATGGCCTCGCACTCTTCGGAGAGTTTACCCTTCACGTTGAAGAGATACACCTCCACTCTTCCATAGCCATGCTCAGCAAGAATACGCGAAACGGCAAGGGCATCAGCGCCATTGTTGCCGGGACCGGCCACAACGACTACTCTTAAACTCGGCAGGAACGCCGGGCGAGAAATCAACTCTTTCACTGCAGCGTTGGCAGCTCGCTCTACCAACGTCAGAGAATCTATCCCTTGAGCCTCACAAGTGGCTGCATCAAGGTCTTTTATATCTTTGGAACTGAAAATATACATAACTTTACTTCAGACCATTTATAGTCATTTTTAATTTCCGACTACAAATTTAGCCAAAAAAGCCGATTTTTCCAAAAAGGATAGTGCAAGATTGAAAAATATTAATTAAATTTGCATACTATTTCATGATAACCACGCATCGGAGTGAATATTCAATGCAGCCGATGCGATAAAAGTTTTAGGTAAAATGGTAGATTATAAGAAACTTGGTCTTGTCAACACACGCGAGATGTTTGCAAAGGCCGTACACGGAGGCTACGCAATCCCTGCCTTCAATTTCAACAACATGGAGCAGCTTCAGGCCATCATCAAGGCAGCTGCAGAAACTAAGAGCCCCGTTATCCTACAGGTATCTAAGGGAGCACGCAACTACGCTAACCCCACTCTTCTCCGCTACATGGCTCAGGGTGCAGTGGAATATGCAAAGAGCCTTGGCTGGGAAAAGCCGGAAATCGTTCTTCACCTCGACCATGGTGACACTTTCGAGACTTGCAAGGA
>WFLX010004005.1_pt1 | contig 12671 bp, 14 predicted proteins | sample 4967041 | NCBI WGS metagenome assembly WFLX01 (sample SAMN12857096, study PRJNA449069) | gut metagenome | isolation source: stool from male and female vole | host: Microtus ochrogaster | place: USA:Florida | collected 2017 | reverse complement strand
ATTTTCCCGGGGGGGGCAATGGTGTTGCTCAGGGCAACTTTGGGGGTTAAGGTTCCTTTGCCGAAGGTAGGTAGGAGATTATATTGGATANGCCTTTGNATAAGATTGCGCANGNNTTGGGTTTGATGAATTTCATCTATTACATGTGCATCAAGACCGGTTNTATCCCACCTATTATATTTATGGGTGTCGNNGCGCNTACCNNTTTTGGTCCGATGTTGNGCAATCTGCGTCTCTCGATCTTTGGTGCGGGAGCACAGTTCGGTATCTTTGCCGTATTGTTGGCGGCTTTGGCTATGGGGTTCACACCGCAGCAGGCGGCCTCATTGGGTATTATAGGTGGTGCCGACGGACCTACCGCTATCTTCACTACAATACAGTTGGCTCCGGAGTTGCTTGGTCCTATAGCGATAGCGGCTTATTCCTATATGGCATTGGTACCGGTTATCATACCGTTGGTGGTGAGATTGCTGTGCTCTAAGAACGAGTTGATGATCAATATGAAAGAGCAGGACAAGAAGTACCCGAGCAAGTTGGAGATTAAGAATCTTCGTGTGTTGAAAATACTTTTCCCGATTTGTGTTACTATTATCGTGGCATTGCTTGTGCCTACTGCCGTAAGCCTTGTGGGTATGCTTATGTTCGGTAATCTGATTAAGGAACTTGGAAGTATGACAGGCCGTCTGTTTGACACTGCAAGTAATGCTATTATGAATACAGCTACTATCTTCCTTGGTCTTTCTGTAGGTGCGACAATGACGAGTGAGGCGTTCCTTAATCTACAGACTATAGGTATTGTTGTTGGCGGTTTCCTTGCGTTTGCGCTCTCTATTGCCGCCGGCATATGTATGGTAAAGCTCTTTAACCTCTTCTCCAAGAAGAAAGTTAATCCGTTGGTTGGTGCTACAGGTCTCTCTGCCGTACCAATGGCGTCACGTGTAGCTAATGAGATTTCGACAAAGTTTGATCCCAAAAATCACGTGCTTAACTACTGTATGGCCTCAAATATCTCTGGTGTTATAGGCTCGGCTGTTGCTGCCGGTGTGCTTATCTCATTCTTGAAGTAATATAGATTTGCTGGTATGATATTGTGACTTTCACGGTATTGTGTCGGTTTATATAAGAAGTTAAAGACAAATGTGTATAGGATGATAATAGAGTCGTTCATCGGGCATATTGGTCTTTAACTTCTTTTTTGTTGTAATAAGATGATGAATACGTTAGTACTGGTATTTGTTTTTTCTCTCTGTTCATTGAATGTCTTTGGTATAACATATTCCAAGGCTGACAGTATGAAGGTTGTGCGCCTGCTGAAAGAGGGGGCTGCTCAGCCGCAAGGCACCAATCTTATGCTCTATTACGGCAGACGTTTGGAAGGAGTGCCGTATGTTGCGCATACGCTTGAGGTGAATAAAAAAGAGCAGTTGGTTGTAAACCTGCGTCAGTTGGATTGTACTACATACGTGGAGACGGTGTTTGCCCTTGCTCTGACAACTCGTCATGGCTCTATACGGTGGGATGATTTCTGTCGGTGGCTGGAGACTATACGTTATCGTGAGGGTAGGGTGAATGGCTATACCAGTCGTAATCACTACTTTCTGTGGTGGGTGGAAAACAATGAACGCAAGGGGCTTGTATCGCAACCGCTTAAGAAGTTTGTCGATGTTAAATGTGGAGAGACCTATCCTTATGCTGCCCGTCAGGTCATAAACATAGATTATATGTCTGCACATCCGTCTCTTTACAAGATGCTTAAAGGCAATACAAAGGATATTGCAGTTATAGCCGGAATGGAGAAAGAGTCGTGTGGTAAGGTTATGATGTATATTCCGGCGGAAAAAACGGGATTATCTTCCGAGAAACTGAGGTATATTAAAAATGGAGATATACTCGCTATTTGTACAAAAAAGAAAGGTTTGGACACTACTCATATTGGTATTGCCGTGTGGGGGAAAGATGGTAAGCTGCATCTTTTGAATGCCTCGCAGATACATAAGAAAGTGATTCTCGAGCCAATGACTATGCGTCAATATATGAGTAAGCACCCGACACAACTTGGGGTATGGGTGATAAGGCCGTCGGTGCTTTCCGATTGNGAACTGTTNANNCCATTTGAGNTATGTCGCTGTTATGATGATNTTTCAGACATCAGTNATGTAATTAATCTGATATAATNTTTTCTTTATCCGCTTTATGTTAATGNCGTCAAATCCTTATTTGCAGATGCACGTGGGAATGTGTAGCCATAATTGGAATAGTAATGTTGTAACGGGTACTATTCTGGCTGATAAATATTTGTCACGTGACAAGGAATCTTGCATAAAAGCATGTACAGGAGTGTTGCATCAGCTCAAATACGTAACAGGTACGGCAGACCGTTCTTCTGACATTGTGTTGGATTATATTGGCAATAGTGCATTATTGTCAGCGGAAAAGAAGGTCAGTCTGATTTGCCATCGTATTGATGAATTGTTTTTTAACCAACAGATGGAAGCTGTACTTAATGCTGCCCGTAGTGGTAGTGTTGTCGTTTCTGCATTTGTAAGTAAGAAAGAGAATGAGATAAAGAACAGGCTTATGAGTGAATCATTGTCTATAATAGAGATAATGAGTAACGGTTTTGCTCCGCACTATCTTCCGTTTCGCTCTTGCTATGATGCTTGTGCGGCAGGTAGATATGTGCAGATCTCACCATGGGATTATAATGTTGATTCTGAACGACGGTTAACAAGGGAGATGTGTTTGGTGATGAATCAACTGGTACGCGTTATAAGTAAGACGGAGGATGACTGGTGGCGACCGTCAGAAAATAATACTATCCTGACATGAATTGTCGGGATAGTATTATGGGTATGCTGCTTTTATATAGGTAACAGCGTACTTTATCATATTATAATGAATGTTGTGACAGTGTTATTGCGCTTTTTTCTTCAGTGTCATCACAACTTTATTGTCTTTGTCGTAAATGGTAGCGTTGTCTCCTTTTATCTCGATTCTATCAGTTTTGTTAAGAGCTTGCGTGATGGCATCCTCTATATCCATTGAGGCTCCCATCATACGTGTCATGCCAATGTTTGACAATGACAGTGTGTTACCTTTCAGTTGGTATGCTCCAAAGAATCTGTTGACAGTCGCACAACCGTTCATACTGCCATCGGCAGCAAAGGAAATGGTGGCTGGATTTTCTCCGCCGGCGGTGCTTTTGTCAAGGGCTTTCTCTATTATCCAGTCGCCTGTTAATGATGTTGTCGTTACTAAAGATTTGCTACATCCGCAACTTGCGAGTAATACAGCAATGAGAGCTGCTAAAAATCCTGTTCTTAGTTTCATCTTCTTATTATTTTATGTTCGAGTGCAAAGTTATAGTTTTAATTTGAATTGAACAATAGGAAAGCCCTATTATATTAGGGAATTTCCTATTATACGTTATTCTATTGGCGACAACAGTATTTTATTTCACATAGTATCTCACGTTATTTAAGGCATTATTTTTATTGATGCAGTATGAAATCTCAAAATGATACCAAGAGAGGACGATTACTNNTAATGTGGTNNTGAATATGAATAGGGGAGNTATGGTTTATGTGCCTGAAAAAAACTACCNCTNAAATNCNANTAGNCTNNAGAAATTTGANNGGTAGNTGTGTCATGTAACAGCTGTATAGGCTTATGGGTTTACGTTGTTATTTTGCGTAAGCAACGCTACGTGTCTCCCGGATAACTGTAATCTTTACTTGGCCTGGATAGGTCATTTCGTTTTGGATCTTGGTGGCAATCTCGCCTGATAGTGCTTCTGTCTCAGCGTCAGACATCTTGTCCGCACCAACTATTACGCGTAATTCACGACCGGCTTGAATAGCATAAGTCTTGGTAACCCCCGGATAACTCATTGCTATGGCCTCAAGATCGTTGAGACGTTTTATGTAAGCCTCTACTATTTCGCGGCGTGCACCGGGGCGTGCGCCAGAGATAGCATCGCACACTTGTACGATAGGGGCAAGGAGAGAGGCCATTTCCATCTCATCGTGGTGAGAGCCAATAGCATTGCATATATCTGCTTTCTCTTTGTACTTCTCAGCTAATTTAGCGCCATAAAGAGCGTGGGGCAATTCACTTTCCTCATCGGGCACTTTGCCTATGTCGTGGAGCAGTCCTGCGCGTTTTGCCTTCTTGGGATTTAATCCTAATTCTGAGGCCATGACAGCGCATAGGTTTGCTGTCTCACGTGCATGCTGCAGGAGGTTCTGGCCATAGCTGGAACGGTACTTCATCTTGCCTACTATTCGTACCAACTCAGGGTGAAGCCCATGGATACCAAGGTCTATTGTAGTGCGTTTGCCTGTTTCTATTATTTCCTGCTCAAGCTGTTTCTTCACTTTTGCCACTACTTCTTCAATGCGTGCAGGGTGAATACGGCCGTCGGTTACAAGCTGGTGCAGTGCGAGACGACATGTCTCACGNCGTATAGGGNCAAANGCTGATATCNCAATANCNTCGGGTGTGTCATCTACAACAATCTCAACACCGCATGCTGCNTCCANGGCNCNNATGTTTCGGCCTTCGCGTCCGATTATACGTCCTTTCACTTCGTCATTGTCTATGTGGAATATGCTGACGGAGTTCTCTATTGCTGTTTCTGTTGCTACACGTTGAATGGTTTTTATTACAATCTTTTTTGCTTCGTTATTGGCATTGATTTTAGCTTCGTCCATTATCTCGTTAATGTAGCTTTGTGCATTGGTGCGTGCCTCATCCTTCAGACTGTCGATAAGACGGGTTTTGGCTTCTTCGGCAGACAGACCGGAGAGTTGCTCCAATTTCTCTCTCTCCTTTTGCTGCATGTCAGATAATTCCTGTTCTTTCAGCGCTAAAAGCTTTTTCTCGTTCTCTAAGCGTTGATTCTGCTGATCAAGCTCTTGATTACGTTTCCCCAATTCTTCTTGCTTCTGGTTCAGGCTTGTCTCGCGCTGTTTTAGACGGTTTTCTGCTTGCTGCATCTTCTGATTGCGTTGTTGTATTTCACGCTCCAGCTCGCTTTTCTTATTGATGAACTTCTCTTTTACCTCCAGAAGTTTTTTCTCTTTAAGTACTTCTGCCGCCTTCTCGGCATTGGCAATCATCTCATTGTATTTTCCTTTGATTACATATCGGAAAATCAAGTAACCTCCTAACCCTCCGATAATGAGAGCGGCCGCTATGGCTATAATAGTGATAATCATAGTGTGTAGAAATGTTGTTTGTTAAATTTGTGAATATTCTCTTGTTTGATTGTACTAATTTCTGTCTTTTAACGCATCTTCTATCTCAGATGACAACATGGAGAGAATATCCGTAATTGGGGCAACATCGTTCTTTCTTACTTCAGATACACATCGCAAGGCTATATCTATCATTGCATAATAGATAATCTCCTTGTCGTTTTTCAGTCCTTTGTATGTGCTGAAATAAGCGTTGAGACGGTCGTTTATCAGAGTTCCCGCTTCTCTATATAATTGCTCTTTGTCCGTCGGGACCATTATAGAGATAGGGGTATCATAAACATTTATTGTTATATGTTGCTTTTTTACGTTTTCTTCCATTGCACCTGAATTATTGCTTCTCGCTCAAAATGGTGATACATTGGTTTACGGTTCTGATGAGTTTGTTTACTCGTTTGCGTGTGATTTCAATGTCTTCATCCGCAATGCTCAACATTTTTGCGGTCATGAGTGCTTTGTATTTCTGCTCAGCCTCATTAAGTTGCTTTTTCAGTTCCGTAATTTGTTGGTCGCGCTCGTCAATCATACCATAAAGCTCTGAGTTTTCTTGCTTCAACTCTTTGAATGCGAGTATCAGCTGTCGAACTCTGGTCGTGAATGTCTTTATGTGTGACTCGGCTGTTAACATACTATATTATATGGTAGAATTCGTGGCAAAGGTAATGATATTATCTTTCACTTGTCATGTTTTTTGCCTTTTTTACATCTCCTGTTTATTTGGATNGCGTGTCAACCGGCTTCTCTTTTTTAGCAAGCATTANCACATGGAATNCAAACNCTGTTNTCCATTGCTGTGAGAAACCAAGTCTTTGGTTGTACTTCCTTACTGCTGTTACAGTCTTGATTGTCCCTGCATCTGTGAAGTTATTTTTGGTAAACAGATCGTTTACCGTCTTCTCTGTCATAGCGTGTATGGCTTTTTTGAAGAATGAAGGCAGGCGCAATTTGAACTTCATCAGGTTGCCCATCAGCATCATAGTGTCCTGAGTGAAGTGCTGAAACTGCATCATGTATACCTGAACGTCCTGTATCTTGCGACAGTTTTTGGCTATACTCTTGTCTATTTCACGGAAGAATGCGTCATCATGCCCGAACAGGTCTTTAAGCATTTTGCTACAGGCTTTTTTTTCTCCAACGCCGAGACGGTTGTGCTCGCTATGCACTTTGAACGTTGATTTGAATATACGCAAATCAGGAAGCATTGCGATGTTGTTGATTCCAACCTGTACTGCTATGGCTGCCTGGAAATATACTCTTATGAGCATCATGTAGTCCTGCATTCCGCCGACTGCCATGTTGTCATCGTTTCGTTTTTTGAAATAAGAAAATAATCCCATTTATGATTTGTTTTATATTANTTNTCNGNAAANGTACGAAAAAAAAACGATAAAATATGGTATTTGCTAAATAAATGCTACGAGCGAAAGAAAAAAAAGATTTTTTTGTTTGTATATCGAAAATATTTTTTTAATTTTGCACCATAAATTAATCTGTAATTCTTAACGTATTTATATTTGGATAGAAAACGTATGGAGGCTACAAATCAAGCTAATTACAATACTCAGGAGATTGAAACTGAAAATAGTTTCCTTAACCTGCAGTTTTTTATCAAATCTTTTATCTTGAACTGGCAATGGATCGCATTGTCGGTCTTTATTTGTTTGTGTTTGGCGGTGCTTTATGTCCGTTATACCTCACCTGTCTATCAGGTAGACGCCAAGGTGTTGATCAAGGATGATGACGATAACAAATTTAGACGGTCAAGTAATAGTATTCAGGCTTCTGCAAATCTGGGCTTTTTGTCCAGTACCGACGGCTTTGACAATGAATTGGAAGTGTTGAAGTCTATCAGCATATTGGAAGGTGCGGTGCGTGACCTTAAGTTATATGTAAATTATAAGGTCGAGGGTCGCGTTAAAGATAGGGTCATTTATAAGAATACCCCAATTCTTGTGGACTTGGATGCAGCTCATTTGGATACGTTGGCCGGTGCTGTAAGCATGGAAATCAGCAAACGTGGCAATACATATACGCTGGAAGGACAGTGTGAGCTTTATGGCTCTGACAACGCTTTTCCGTTTAAGGCTTCCGGCTCTCTGCCTATGACGATAAGAACCAAGGCCGGTACTGTGACCGTTGTGAAGAATGCGGAGTCACATTATGATTGGAGTGATAGCCGTAGTCTAAAGGTTAGCATTTTTAATCCTAAGAATGTCGCTGTCAGCTATGCCGGCGGTTTGGGTGTAGATGCGTTGTCAAAGACTACAACAATAGCAAATCTAACATATAATGATATTATTCCTGAAAGGGGAGTCGATTTGCTTAAGCAAATGATTGTGGTCTATAACAGGCTTGCCAATATAGACAAGAATGAGATTGCTGTACGTACTGAGGAGTTTATCAATCAGCGCCTTGAGAAGATTAACAGTGAACTTGGGAGTACTGACAGTANGATCAAGGNCTATAAGCANAATANTAATATGATAGATCTGGCGGCTAATGCAAATTTGTCCGTTCAGAATACAAATCAGACAGAAAAGGAACTGACAGAAATCGGAATGCAGTTAATGTTGTTGGAGAGTATAAAGGAATACGCCAATATGCCTTCTAACAAATATCAGCCTATGCCTTCCAATGTAGGTTTGACTGACCCTGTTGCAACATCGCTTATCTCTCAGTATAATACAATCGCTCTGAAAAGAAGCCAACTTCTTTCAAGCGCTTCAGAGTTGAGTCCGAATGTCGCATCTGTTACAAGTCAGTTGGATGAACTCGTATTGTCAATAAAACGTGCTGTAGACCAGGCTATACGCAATGCTAAGATACAACAGAACACTTTGTTGGCTTCTTATAATAAATATTCCTCAAAAGTTACTAAGACACCGGAGCAGGAACGCTACCTAACAGAGATAGGACGTCAGCAGGAAGTAAAGTCAAGTCTGTATATAATGCTGTTGGCAAAGCGTGAGGAAAACTCCATAACACTTGCTGCAACCGCAGATAAGGGTAAGTTGATTGATACTCCGGTATTGAGGGGTAAGGTGCGTCCTAAGACCTCACTCGTATTGCTTCTTTCGCTCTTGTGTGGTTTTGGTATTCCGTTTGTTGTCCTTATTTTCCGCGAGATGACCCGTTTCCGTGTGGAAAGCCATGAGGATATAGCCAAGATTANAGACAAACNCATTATTGCGGANATNGCANNGGCCAATGATTCGGCCANGANCAAGNGNGAGATTGTTNTCAGAGAGAACCGAAATAACCAAATGGNGGAAATCTTCCGTGGCATGCGTACNAACCTGCAGTTCNTGNTAANGGATAATCAGNATGTAATAATGTTTACTTCTNCCGNCTNCGGTGAGGGTAAGACATTCGTTGCAGCGAACCTGGCAGTGAGTTTTGCGCTACTTGGTAAGAAAGTTTTGTTGGTAGGTTTGGATATACGTCGTCCCCGTTTGGCAACTCTTTTTGAACTTGAAGATGATAAGAGAGGTATCTCTACTCTCCTCACTCATGATAATCCTTCTTTGGAAGATATAAAGTCTCAGATAATAAGTTCTGGCATTAATAAGAATCTTGACATACTTATGGCCGGCCCGGTACCGCCAAATCCTGCCGAGTTGGTGTCTCGTCCGTCTTTGGATCATATCTTTACCCTGTTGCGTGGGGAATATGATTATGTCGTTGTCGATACCGCTCCTGTAGGCCTTGTGTCTGATACACTGCAGATTGGGCGTATTACTGATGTTACAGTCTGTGTATGCCGTGCTGATTATACCGAGAAGTCTGCGCTTGCGGAACTGCATTCTATTGCTGAAAGCGGTAAGTTGCCGAATATGTGTATCGCTTTCAATGGTATTGATATGAGCAAGCGTAAGTATGGATATGCGTACGGTTACGGACGCTATGGTAAATACAGTAAGTACGGAAGGTATGGCAAATATGGTAAAAATGAACGCAATTCCGACGGCTATGGCTATGGTTACGGCTATCATTCTTATGGATATACTTCTTATCACTCAAGTCATTATGGTAACCCGAATGATGATAGTATAAAGCAATAAAAATATGATGACAATAGCAGTAGATTTTGACGGTACGATAGTAACCGATGAATATCCTAAGATAGGGAAAGAGCAACCGTTTGCCATAGATACTCTAAAGGCAATGATTAGAGACCAGCACCGTTTGGTTTTGTGGACAGTGCGTGAAGGAAAGTATCTTGCTGAGGCTGTGGAATGGTGCCGCGAGAGGGGAGTTGAGTTTTATGCTGTCAACAGAGATTATCCGGAGGAAGAGGCAGCCAATAACAATCATTTCTCACGCAAGCTGAAAGTGGATATGTGGATTGATGACCGTAATATAGGAGGGTTGCCTGATTGGGGCACTATCTATAGTATGGTGAAAGAGCATAAAACCTGGAATGATGTGATAAGAGACCGCGTTAAGTCCGCTTCCATTGCCAATTCGTTGCCGCAGCCAAAGAAAAAATGGTGGCAGTTTTAATAAATTTTGAATAGAAAATAATGTCGCTGACGTGATAGTCAGAACAACAAAGTCAGAAGCAGGGTAAGCCTTTTGCTTCTGACTTTGTTGTTTTCAGAAGGGAGTATCATTGATTTTTGTTGTTCGTTTCTTTGATTTTATGAAATGTAATGTTTAATGAAACGTCACTTCGGTATAATGAAACAAAAATAACTGTAGAGATAATATCAGTATTTCATTAGTGACATTATTCTGCAAGACTGCGATATTTCACTCGATATAGAATAAAAAAGCGTAAAATATTGCGATAAAGCACTCTGCCAGGGTGGGTGATGCAAGCGACATACAAATATAATCACACTATTTGTGTCGCATTCTTATATTGCACCAACGTTAATTATATGATGTGTCTTCTTCATTGTGCAACATGTAATTGATGTAAACATTACCGGAAATCTGTGTGTTAAGTGTGTAATTCGTAACAGCGTAAAAATCAGTGTGTTGTGTGTTTGTTTTGTGGGTGCTGCCGCATGCTGTTGTAATTGCACTGCTTTTATGTCGTAATTGCAGTGCTTTTACGCACTGATCGCATTGAGATTACGGTGTAAACGCAATGCGTTTACTGTGGTACTGTAAATTCCTGAAAATGAGAAAGGGAATTTTGCTGATAAATACCGTGTTTTATTGGTGCGGTATTCTGTGTGTATTCCTATGGTTTTATGACGAGGTTACACGACTGTCGTGTTGCAGTGAATGCCTATTCCTCAATATCTGTTACCGTGGATATAGCTTTTACAAAACGGTAACTCAATGTTTCGAGCATGGCGACATTCATGCGTGTCAGTGTGCTGAAACTATGTTTACGGAAAACTTTGTTCACACTATGCATGAACAGGCGTTGCGCTTTGCTAAATGGACGTGTGACAAACGGCAGCTCTTCTGCCGTAAAGTGCAGGCAGGATATTAGCATGTTGCCCTCCATTGAGGCTATTTGTACCAGTCCTATACGTGATAACCATGAGCGCAGTTTGTCATAGTCTATCTTGTTTTTGTTGTCTCGTATGTAACATCCCATCGTAACGATACCTTCAACGCTTACATCTTTCGTTATGATATGTTCCGCATTCTTTATTATATAGTCTAACAAGATAAGCGTTTCGTCAGAGGTATTGTATGCGTTCATTTCCTCTTCACGCACTTCGTCAAGTGTGCTATTTGTCCAATGGTTAAATAAATACGCCGTGGTTGGGTCAAACTCCTGTTCTTGTATGCCGTTATTCTTTTCTGCCAAAGCCTCAAACAGAGCCTGATGTATGTGCTTCTCGTCTTTCAGCATTTCTGCTCCCCGTGCTATGTAACGCACAACGTTCATGTTTACGGCCGCAATTACCAATTGCCGCCATTTGTATGGCGACATCGGTAGCGGATGAATATCGTCTTTGCTGCCTCCGAATGCTCCGTTTACAAGGAGCAACATGAAATTGTGTGTTATTGATGGGTGCATTCGGTATGTTCGGATTATAACAGTTTTTCGGCCATTGCCAGATCTTCAGGCGTGTCAATGCCTACGGTCTCAATGTGTGTTTCTCCAACCTTTATCCTGTAACCGTTTTGCAACCAGCGCAGTTGCTCCAGACTTTCAGCCTTTTCCAGTGACGATTGTGGCAGGGATGTTATTTCTTTCAAGACGTCCCGCCGATAGGCATACATGCCGATGTGTTTCATGAAGGGGTATGCGCCGACCCATTCTTCCTGCTCCTTGCCGCGGATAAAAGGTATTACGGAGCGGCTGAAATACATGGCAAACCCTTTGTTGTCAACCACAATCTTGGGCGAATTGGCATTGCTTATACGCTGCCATGCCTCGTTATCTTTTGTGTTGTCGGCAATGTCGTCTTGCATAAATTTTATGCCAAGTGTGGCAATCTGCGTCTGTGTGTCGTCAAAGCAGTTGCATATAGCAGCTATCTGCTCAGGTTGTATGAACGGCTCGTCGCCTTGTACGTTCACTATCACGTCATATCGTGTCCCGGTAGCTTCTATTTTCTCTATCGCTTCCTCAATGCGGTCTGTGCCGCTTTGGTGGTTTGGCGATGTCATAACCACGTTACCGCCCCACGAACGCACATGCTCCCCAATACGCTCGTCGTCGGTTGCCACCCATACGCTGTCTATTTGTTTTCTTACCTGTTCGTAAACTCGTTGTATCACGGTCTTTCCGCCCAGCAAAGCCAGCGGCTTGCCGGGGAAACGTGTTGAGGCGTAACGCGCCGGGATGATTGCTACGTATTCCATATCCTTTTTTTACTTTGCCTGCAAAGATAATGATATTTCTTCATAGACGGTGTGTTTCTGCTAATAATTTACAGAATTATTATAAAAAATGTTGTAACATATATGTTTATTCAAAATAAATTTGTAATTTTGAACCATAATTTATCTTTTAGGACACGTGAAATATTATCTAATACGAATTATAGCATTATTAATTATTCCTATCGGGGTTTCTGCTCAGAAGATAGTTCTGGGGTCATGCAACACACATGATAACGGGTATTATCAGGGCGAGATGCTCGGAGGAAAACCCCATGGCAAAGGCCAGACGCAATTCACTAACGGTGACACCTTTAAGGGAGAATATGTAAAGGGAAAGCGACAGGGATACGGTGTGTATTCGTTCACAGACGGGGAGAGATATGAAGGGCAATGGTTTCAAGACCAGCAGCACGGCAAGGGCATATATTATTTCTCTAATAATAACCGCTATGACGGTCTGTGGTTTCGTGACTATCAGCAGGGACACGGGGTCATGTACTATTATACCGGCGACACATACGATGGCAACTGGGTACAGGACAAACGTCAGGGCAAAGGCAAGTATGTATTCAAAAGCGGCGCTTATTATGACGGCGAGTGGAAAAATGATATGAA
>WFLX010272139.1_pt1 | contig 12673 bp, 7 predicted proteins | sample 4967041 | NCBI WGS metagenome assembly WFLX01 (sample SAMN12857096, study PRJNA449069) | gut metagenome | isolation source: stool from male and female vole | host: Microtus ochrogaster | place: USA:Florida | collected 2017 | reverse complement strand
AATTTACTTAACGACAACTTTCTCAGCCTTGTTGCCCTGAACCTTGATGTAGAGACCGTTTTCAGGATTAGCAACGCGTACACCCTGGAGGTTGTAGTATTCTACTGCACCCTCAGATGCGATAGCTGATACGCCAGAACCCTCGCCAGTAAGTTTGCCTTTGATAACAACATTGGAGAGTCCGATCTGTTTGTTGTTAGCGAGATCGTACGGTGAGAACACTACCTCAAACTTGCCACTTGCAGCAGCTGCTGTGATAGAAAGTGTTTCATCGCTGTAGAACCCATTCGCTTCATTGTTGCGATTTGGGTGGAAATCTTCTTGAAGGTTTTCTGTTGCACCGTCCCATGTATAGGTGAGGTTGTATTTGCCACCATCTGTGCCGACTACACATCCATAGTAGTCAAAACCAGTGGGTTCAAACGTGTATCCTTCCTTGGTTTCCAGAGAGAAAGATACAGTGTGTCCTTCAGTAGCTACTTTCACTTTTTCGCTGGGGTTGAAAATTGCAAAGGGAACGCTGTTTACGCTACGAGCCTCTTTCCAAGAAATGTATTCACCGAGCACGGGTTCCCCGACAGTAAGACCTTCTGCACCGGCAGATATAACAGGAGTGAAGTCGTACTCATATTTGGTTGTGAGAGCGCCTTCCTCGTTTTCTGTCTGATAGCTTTTAGCCATCGGCCATGTTACTGTAACTTCTACTGTCTCAGCCGATACGCTGAATGCCACTGCGGCTACTGCCATGAGAGTAAAGATTTTCTTCATAAGCTTTAAATGGTTAAAAAAAGGTATTATAGGTTAATCATTGGATTCCTCTTTCACGGTTAGGACCATTTTTCGGAAATCGTGCTGCAAAATTACTAAAAATATCGTTCAATAAAACAATTTTAATAAATTTTAACATTAAATGAATCCTACTTTGTTTCTGGCCCGAGCTTCCGCTCATCCTACCAATATTTCAAAGACTGCGTAGCCGTGGAATGGAGGCGTCCTCGCCTCCCCCGTGCCGACTCGCCCTAACTATGGACATGCACTTGAATATTGGCTTATTTGAAGCGCATTGCACGGTTCGTGCTTCCCAATACCGTCCCAATACCNTCCCAAGCGNCTNGTNCGCAATCTAAAGACTGAAGACCGAAGACTGAAGACTGAAGACTCCCTTCCCCTTTTTGAAAATTAAAAATAAAAAATCCCACGAATTATTTGCATACCCCAAAAAAAATCATTAACTTTGCGCCTCGAATGAGCTATCAAGACATTTCGATGTCAATAACTCTCATATTATCAAGAAAATTAAAGAAATATCATAGAAATGGCATCATCCAACCAAACCCCCGAGCAGCCTGACCAGCTCGAACAGATCAACAACAGGCTGACTAACCTCGGACGTAACATAGAGACCAACAAAAAAGCGATGGGTATCGCTATGGGCGCAATCCTCGTAGTCGCTTGCCTCACTTTCGCTTGGCTCTACCTCTATAAAATCCCTACGGGGAAAAAGGCCATGGAGGCATATAATAAGGTGGAACTCTCCGCNATGGGCAANGACTCTACNGCNGCNGCNCANTATAAGAANGTGGCNGACGAGTANNGNAGCACNGCTGCNGGNAAGCTCGCTTCCCTCTCNGCNGCTGAGACNCTNTACAACTCCGGCAAATANGAAGAGGCNGCNAAGTATCTCAAGAAATTCAGCTCAAACGACAAGGTACTCGACGCTAACGCACAGATTCTTCTTGGCGACTGCTACGTGAACCTTAAGAAATACGACGATGCACTCTCCTCATTTAAGCATGCCGCAGACAAAGCAAAGGGAAATCCTCAGATTGCTCCCCGCGCTCTCCTCAAGCAGGCTGTCGTCTATGACGAACAGAAGAAATTCGGCGATGCCCTCAAGTGCTATGAGACAATAAAGAAAGACTATCCTCAGTTTGCCCTCGGCAACGGTCTTTCTATCGACTCATACATCGAGCGCGAAAAGGCTCGCCTCTAATTAATCGCCCCATAAAATAATAAAACATACCTGCTTATTTTATGAAAGGGAAGTTCGCTGCTGCGGCCTTCCCTTTTTATTTTTTTAACATTATATATTCCATACTTTTGGAATAATTTTTATACTTTTGTGAAATTATTGCATGTCCCGTAGATAGGAACGCAATCGATGAAACGCTTTTGTTTATAGGATTTGCCAATATAATTCAATAAATTAACCTATTTAGTAGAGAATATATGAATCTGAAATATCTACTTGCTTGCTCAGTAATTTGTGCGGCCTCTGCCTCCGCATATGCCGCCGAAACAGTGAATTGGGGCGAATTGCAGCCCGACGTAGAATATGCCTACGATGCAATGGCGCCCGTGGAGGGCATATATACAGCCACCGAAAAAGGAGTCATCCGCTGCTACAGCTCCGGAAGCCAGATTTCACCTTACGTAGAGCCCACCCACGACACTCCCATCGAGTCTACCAACAGCTTCTATGGCGCCAACGGCGAGAAAGTCCGCACTTACGAGGTGACCGAGGGGCAGGTGCTTTATTTCTACAATGCCTTCCCTCTCGATGCCGGCACATTCCGCATCGCCGTGGGCAAGGAGCCAGTGGAGCTCTCAGCTGTATATCCAGCTGCCGACGGCACNCGCATGTCGCTGAGCGCAAACTACAATGCTACCATAGTTTTCAATATCCCTATCAAATGCACTAAGTGCGTCGTCGCTGTCAACGACGTGAGCGCTGAACTGACCCCGACCATCTCTAACTCCTACATTACGGTCAATTGGTTTAACACTATCCGTCAGTGGTATCGCGAAGGCAAAATCAATGCCGGTGACGAACTCACTCTCACCATCACAGGCATACGTGATGCTAATGATGCCTCCAACCGTCCCAACTTGGGCGACGGAGTCGGCAAACTCATCCTCAAATATCCTATGGCTGCCAAACCTGCTGAGCTCGTGTGGGAAAGCGGCACTCCGACATCAGGCTGTTCCGACTTCCTGACATACTATCTTCCAGGCAGCGACGAAGGCCTCATCAACCTCGTCTTTAGCGAGGAGCTCGACCCGAGATGCAATCCCGAAGCTGAGCTTTCCTATGGCGACAGAGACAATATTGAGCTTGGCATGTATATCGAGCAACTTCCAGTGACTGTCAAAGACAGGACCGTGACAATCAATCTTCAGGGCAAAACCCGTTTCCCCGAGGAAATGGTGCCAGGCCTTGCCGCCCAGAAATTTATAAATCTCAAGATCACCGGCATCAAGAGCGCCGATGGTCAATATGCTATGACCGGCTACGCCTCNAGCCCATTCTCTTTCGGATATTCCTACAANCTCAAGAGCGTNGTCTATAGCCTTGGGGCAGANTGGGTCCCANTGGCTGGCAGCGAACTCAACACCGGCGACGAAATGGAAATATGGGTTCTCAACGGCCGTAAGATAGTATTTGATTCAGTCGACTTCTCTTACGTCAAGGATGGCAACCCGGCAAAGGAGAGCGTACCTTATTCCGCTCTTAGAGTCGAGAATGATGAGTATGAGCCCGAGGCTCTTCTCTACTATCTCTCTGCTCCGGCCCTTGACGCAGACCCCGACTCAGAAATCACCGTCTCTTTCGGCGGCCTCAAATGCGCTGATGGTCTCGACCACAGCTCCGACATCTTTGTAAGATATAAGTCAGCTACTTCCGGCGTGGATGAAATCCAGGAGGCCGATAATGCTGATGCAGTATACTACGACCTTACTGGACGACGCGTACTCAATCCCTCCAAGGGTATCTATATCTCAAACGGCAAGAAAAAGGTAATTCACTAAATAATAACAACGCCTATGAAAATTAGACATTTACTTGCTGTCGCAGCTGTCAGTACAGCTGCTGCAAGCGCGTCGGCCTTTGAATGGCAACCGTTCATCATGCAGCCGAGTGAGAATTCTGAAGTCACCCAGGCTTACATGCTTGAGTCCTTGAGATTCTCGGCCGAGGCAAATCTTATCGCTACCGATGTCATGCCCAAATGGGTAGATGAGAACGGTCATGAGATCATCGGTGCCTATTCCAGCTTCAGCGATCCAATCTGGCAGGAATATATGTACGACTTCAACCTTGCCGACTTCAAGACCAACGGAGAGTATACTCTTATCTTCCCCGAGGGAATGATGAAGAACACCGCAGGCGAACTCAGCGCGGAGAAAGAGTTCTACTATACTGTATTGGTAGATCAGCTTGGTAGCGGAATGTTCGACGATTTTAAGGTGCTCTCTATCTCTCCCGACCTGTCCGAGCCTCAGGCATTGTGGAACAACCAGGTCGTCACCGTCAACACCAACCACAATGATGCAATCGCTTACACTGAGCTGAACGTCTACGACAAGACCATTGGTGACGGTGTGATCTTCTCATCCAACTTCACGACTGACCGCACTATCGGCAACTCTTCTCCGATTACGTGGGAAGTAGTGGGCGACTACAAGTTCTTTGAAAACCATATTTACTCTGCTGAGTTCATTTTCTACAACGGAACTAATCTCACTGACAGCGAAGGTAATCCTACTCCGATTGTCGCCAAGGAAGTNGTTGAGTTCACNGGTAGAGTGGAAGGCTACAAGTATGCCGANGTNNNGCTTCTCGGCATNNNCCCGGCTCCCGGCACTCTGACCATCAGCGAGCCTGCGCAGGCAGTCTTCCAGTATACATTCTCCGGTCCGGTAAATGTATATCGCGTTGAGTCTCCAAGAGGTATGTTGGGCAATGAAGTATATCCTTCTTCCTATTTTACTTCTAATGAAGACAAGACTGTCTGGACCATCAATCTCTCTGAAAGCGATTATATCAAGACAGTAGATGCTGAGCTTGCACTCCAGGTGTACGCACGCGACCTTGAAGGCTCTCAGGTGAAGGGCAACTTCGGCGAAGAGGGCAACTCTTGCTTCGAATATGCTTGGCCTTGCGATATAGGTGGCGAGTCTGTAGAAGTTGTGACTCCAACAGCCGGTGAAAGCCTCGACAAACTAACTGAGGTAGTCATCAAGTCGGCCAATGGCGAGAAAATGACATGGTCTAACAATTCTGAGATTACTATCGAGACCATTGGCCGTAACACTCCGATTGCAACTCTCGTATACGAGCGTCCTGAGGGCGCCGACAGCGATGAGGCAACTGAATTCCGTTTCACTAAGTGGGTCCTCGCAGACGAATGGTCTGGCCAGCCTATCGACCTCGTGGCTGAAGGTTCCTACGTGATCCATGTTGGCTCAGGCTGCTTCGTATTTGGCGAGCAGTATTCTTCCAAGAACAGCCGCACACTCTACTCTGGCTTCCAGATCACGGGCGCTCTTGAAGAAAAGCCCGATCCGGTTGACCCGAAAGAGCAGGAAGTGTTCGAGTACACTCTCATCAATCCAGAACCCGACACAGCTGTAGAGTCGCTTGAAAAGATCCAGCTCTGGTTCCCCGATGAAGTGTCTTGCGAACAGTTTGAGGTAAGCGTNTACGATGCAAACCAGACTCTCGTGACCACTGGTTTAGGTCTCTACGATTGGGANGANTNGTATCTCATTAATATTGACCTTGCACAGCCCATCACAGCTGCAGGNGAATACACCGTAGTTATCCCAGCACGCGTGATCGGANATCNGAAGTTCTTTGAGAGCGACCATACTGCTGGNATCTGCAATCCTGAATTCAACTTCACCTACACTATCGGCGCTGCTCCCGAAGGCCTTCAGTTCGACAGCGCATATCCTGCTGTTGGCTCTGAAGTGAAGACTCTCGACACTATCATCCTCAATTTCTCTGAGCCCGCAATTTGCGGCGAAGACTTTGTGGTCAATGTATACAGCGCAGCCCGCAATGTTTACACTACAGGCGTCGGCAACAACGACTTCGGCGATCCTACCCGCGTAGTCATCAACCTCAATGAGCCTATCGTAGAAGATGGAAGATATGATGTAGTGGTTCCAGCCGGCGTTATCGTCAATGCCGAATACTATGAGTCTAAGGGCGAGTCTGGCCTCACCAACCCGGAATATCACCTCACTTATATAGTTGACAACAGCGGTTCTGACGATCCTGTTGATCCATCCGAGCAGCAGACTTTCATCTACGAGAAGGTTGAGCCGGCAGAAGGCTCTATCGTAGATCAGCTCAGCGAAATCACTCTCTGGTTCCCCGACGTGGTTATGACCAATGGCGGCGCAGCATTTGTCTACAAGGCAGGCACTGCAGATCTCGTCACTACCGCAGCAGTTGCATGGACACCGGTGGACGACTATCAGATCGACGTCACTCTCCTCAATGCTATCACAGAGGATGGCGACTACGACGTAGTTATTCCGGCCGGTACTATTTGCGATGATGCATTCTTTATGTCGGACGGCAAGTCTGGCATCTGCAACCCCGAAATCCGTCTGACTTATACTGTCAACACTGGCAGCGGCGTAGCTGGTATCTCCAGCGCTTCTATCGTCAATGTCTACGACGTTCAGGGTCGTGTAGTCCTCAAGAACGCTTCTGCTTCCGACGTCAAGAAACTCTCTAAGGGTATCTATATCGTCAATGGCAAGAAAGTGGTAGTAAAATAATATTATGANNATCCGGGGAGGACGTGANACTCCTCTCCGGAACCAATAAATCAAAACTGAAACCTTACGATTTTNTATGAAACAGATTTTNAANATCANGACANTGTTTCTNGGTGCNCTCGCNGCTTTNTCTTTTACGATGGCCGCNGAGGATGCCCCTAAGATACTGACGGTGCAGCCCCTCTACGGCGGCTCACTCTCCAATATGTCGGCCAATGGCAAGTGGGCTGTCGGTGACGCCCTCAATCCCGGCAACAGCTCATTTATGGCCTTCCCCCGTATCGTCAACGTGGAGACAGGCGAGAATATAGAGATTTTCTCAGAAGACGATGGCATCATGCAGACCCCGATGAGTGCCACTTGTGTAGCCAACGATGGCCAGACTGCCGGCGGCAGCATCTATGGTTTCCCGGCTGTCTGGAAGAAAGCCTCCGGTTGGGCTCAGCTCGAATTGCCGAAAGGCAAATATAATGGTGGCGTGGTGTCGGCCATCACACCCGACGGAAAATACGCTGTAGGTCGCGCCAGCATCGACCTCTTCCAGGAGTACCCCTGTCTTTGGGACCTCTCAACTCTCAAGCTTGTGGCTCTTCCAGGCATCATGACTTCCAATCCTCGCTATAAAGACATGATAGAGCAGGGCGGCGACCCTGCCGACTGGACCGACAGCGAGCTCAATGTGCGCCTCACCGGCATCACTCCTGATGCCAACGTGCTGCTCGGAACGGTCGATTTTGCATTCCCCGAGGCTACCTGGGAATTCATCTACCGCCGCGACGAGGGCAAATGGTACCCTCTCGGCATGAAATATGAAAATGGTCGACTGACTCCCCTCAACGATAACATCAGCGGAGCAACCGAGTGCGTGCTTTCTGCCGACGGCAGATATATCGGAGGTCTTTGCCTCACGATGTCGGATGCTTCAGTCCCCTTCACTTGCCTTGTAAGTGAACCGGAAAACATCACCATCCACCCTGATGGCGAAGGCTACGGCGTATGGGCTATGGGCTCGGATGGCGTCGTGTATGGCTCTTCTCCTACGAGCACTCCTATCCGCAACTGGGGCGCCAAAGTCGGCAAGTACTGGTACGACTGGAAGTCTGTGCTCAAACAGCTCTACGGCATCGACTGGATGAACGACATCACTAAGGATGATAACGCCCTTTCCGGCACAGCATCCGCTGTCTCTGTCGACAACAAGACAATCCTTGCCAGCGACTACGCTCAAGGCTACGCATACCTCATAACCCTCCCGCGTCCGTTGGCAGAAATCTGCCAGGATGTCGACCTCCTTGGCGACTGGCGCGTATCGCCCGTGGATGGAGCTGAATTCTCCATGATTCAGAAAATAGTGCTCGATATGGGCCGCGATGTGGAGATACTTGGCGAGAAGAACTGCGTAAGCATCCTCGATTCTGAAGGTAAGGCTCTGCGCAATTCCATCAACGTCGCCGTGCAGGCCGACAACTCGAAGCGCGTGGAAGTTATCTTCCGAAACTTCTCCCTTGAGCCAGGCAAAGACTACACCGTTTTGATTCCTGCTGGCTGCATCAGCATCGCAGGCGACCCAGAGCGCCTCAATAAGGAAATCCGCGTCCACTATCGCGGCCGCGAGGCTGGCCCTGTGAAGCCAGTTTCAGTTTCTCCTGAAGACGGAGCAAGCGTTCCCCGACTAAATTTCACCACCAACCCTGTTGTCGTGACTTTCAACTCTGCTCTTGCTCCTGGCGAGAATCCGAATATTACCCTCTATCAGGTGAAGGATGGAGTAGAAGAATTGCTATTCACTCTCAGCGCATCTGTATCAGACCGCGAGGTGATGATTTACCCTGTCAGCGAGCAGCGTCTTGCTGAGGGCACCGACTATCGCATCGACTTCGGTGCCGCCACCGTGACCGACCTCTCCGGCGACGGCGCCAACGAGGCTTTCTCCATCACTTATCATGGCAGCTACGTGCCCGAGATCGACCCATCTTCAAATACCATCTTCAGCGAAGANNTCACATATGGCGTGGGTNGCATNCTCCTCTATGAGGGCGATGGCAACANTCCTANAGAGGCGATGCAAGGCTGGGGCTTCTTCGATGGCCAAGGCTATCCCTGGATTCCTGTCTACGATGAAGAAAACCCCGATATGGCGGCTGCTTCCCACTCTTCTTATGACCCGGCAGGCAAGTCTGACGACTGGATGGTGACACCACAGCTTTTCATCCCCGACGACAAGGCAAGACTCACTTTCAAATCCCAGAGCTATCTCACTACAANGAAAGACGTGCTGAAGGTCTATGTTTGGGAGTCTGAAGACATCGTGACCAATCTAACTCCAAGCATCATCGATAAGATGCGCTATCAGGGTAAGCTCGTCTACAACCAGCTCCAGAGCCCGGGCTCAAAGGAGGAAACACTTGAAGGCGACTGGAAACTCAACACCGTCGACCTCTCTGAATACGTCGGCAAGTATATCTACATAGCTTTTGTCAACGACAACCAGAATCAGTCTGCCGTCTTCGTCGACGATGTATTGGTAAGCCGGGAGGTGATGGCTCTCATCAGCGTTGACAATCAGAAGACTATGGTTGATGCCGACAACGTTAAGATAGGTGGACGCTTCGTAGTAATGAAGCCTGAAGGCATCAACGGCTACGAGATAACCCTTTCCGACATGAATGGCAATTGTCTTGGTCAGGTCACTTCCGATGAGAAGATGGAGAATGGCGAATGGGCTTCCTTCGCTTTCGACACTCCGGTAGATCTTAAAAAAGGTGAGGTTAACTCATATATAGTGACCTTCTCCTCGGGCGAGGAAGCAATCTCTCTACAGCATGATATCCGCAATCTCGTATTTGACACCACCAAGCGTATTGTGCTCGAAGAGATGACCGGCACTGGTTGCCAGTTCTGTCCCGAGGGTATCCTCGGTATAGAATATCTTGAGGAGATATATGGCGATGCTTTCATTCCTATTGCCATCCATTGTTATGAATCTGATGCGTTCGGAGGTCCGCTCGACAGAGCATACGGCTCCTTCCTTGGCTATAGGGCAGCTCCCCAGGGCTCTATCTGCCGAGGTCCGGTCACTTCTCCGATGTACTACCAGAATGGCGACTATGGTTTCACCGCTCCCGACGGTATGACATGGCTGCAGCATGCAGAGAAAGCTCTCGTGGAGATGGCTGACACTGATTTCGATATCGAATCCGCTTTCATTGATGAGGATGCACGTAAAGTTATCGTGAATGCTACAGTGAAGCCTGCTATCAACCGCACTAATGTAAGCATNAATGTGTTTGGCNTTATTATGGANGATGGTGTCTACGGTGCTNAATCCAANNGNCTCTTCAATACTGNGGCCCCTNGCCTCGGAGAGTGGGGTAAAGGTGGCATCTACGGAAAGTCGTCGGTTCTCTATTGTTTCCAGGATATTTTGCGTGGAACAAGCGCCATCGAATCAAACGGCATATATTCTGGCTTCAATGGCCGTGGTGGCTACGTGCCCTCTCAGCTTAAAGCCGGCGAAGATGTTTCCTTCACATTTGATTTCAACCTTCCCGCAGGCATAAAAGATGTCAACAACACTAAGGTCTGCCTCATGCTGATCGATGGCAACACTGGTGAATACATCAATGCTGCAGCTATGAAGGCCGCAACTTCAGCTGTGGAGGGAATCGCTGCCGACGACGCTATGCCTGCCGACATATATGATCTCTCGGGTCGCATAGTGCTCCGCGCTGCTTCGCTTGATGATCTCAATGGTCTGGAAAAGGGCATCTATATCCGCGCAGGAAAGAAGTATATCGTACATTAATTCCTATCCTTTATGTAGCTCCATGAATAAATCAGCATCAAGGGCTTTCAGCCCGGATGAAGAGCATACCATAGACCTTGCCTTCGATGAGTTGCTCCGCTCATACGTGNAGAGCCNGCANCGNAGGAAGGTGGNNCTNGTGNGCANGGCGTTCCGCTTTGCCCNCCTGGCCCATCAGGGCTGCCGTCGCAACGACGGCAGCCCCTATATTCTTCATGCCTTGGCAGTTGCCCTCATATGTAGCCGCGAGCTCGGTCTCGGGTCTACTACTATAGTCTGTGCACTGCTGCATGATATCCAGGAGCATTCCGACCGGAATATTGCCGACATTGAGGCAAACTTCGGACCGCAGATATCGTCGATTGTACGCGGCATCAACAAACTGTCTGGTGGTATTTTCGGCCATGCTGCCGAGACCCAGGCGCTTAAGTTGCGCGACATGATGATGTCGATGAGCACAGACGTCCGCGTCATTCTCGTGAAGATGGCCGACCGTATGCACAATCTCCGAAACATATCCACCCAGAGGCCGGAGCGCCGCCGTAGGGTGGCGCGGGAATCGCTCTATGTTTACGCTCCCCTTGCTGAGAGACTCGGGCTTTTCATGATGAAGAGCGAATTTGAAGACCTCGCTTTCCATTGCGAGGACCCGGAAAGCTACGAGATGGTCTGTCGCAAGCTTGAGCAGAGTGTCGATGAGCGTCAGCGGATAGTCGATTCCTTCGTGGATCCACTTAGGAAAAGACTCGCCGACGAGGGTATCCCTTGCGAGATCAAAGCCCGCGTGAAGAGTGTATATTCAATATTCCGGAAGATGCAGAAGAAGGGTATTCCATTTGAGGAGGTATATGATGTTTATGCCGTCAGGGTCATCTATGAGAACGACGACGATGCCCTGGAAGAACCGCTCGCCCGACGCATAGCCGAGATTGCAGCCGAAGGTCGTCAGCTTCATGCCGACCGCACACGCGACTGGATCCGGGTTCCCAAAGACAACGGCTACCGTGCGCTGCATATCACTCTGCGCCGTGGGTCGGGAAGATGGACTGAAGTGCAGATACGGAGCCGGAAAATGGACGATATCGCCGAGCTTGGATATGCCGCCCATTGGAAGTACAAGGATGGGGTGCAGACCGATACGGAGAGGCTCGACAATCTCGTCAACTCCGTGAAGGAGATTCTTGCCAATCCTGAGCCCAACGCGGTAGACTTCCTTGATTCTCTTCGCTTCAATATCTTTGCAAAGCAGATATATGTCTTCACTCGTGAAGGTGATTTGATCGGCTTGCCTTCGGGTGCTACTGTCCTCGACATGGCATACGCAGTCGATGAGCGACTTGGAGATCACTGTATCGGTGGAAAAATCGACCGCCGCCTCGTGGGGCCTGAGCATCCACTTGAGAGTGGAGACCTTGTGGAGCTTATATCCGTACGCTGTGTCGAGCCGCAGAAGAGCTGGCTCTCCTTGTGTAAGACGGCCCATGCCCGAAACATTATAAAGTCAAGATTATGAAACTTACCGACCTTATATCAAATGCTACAATCTTGAAAATCGCTGTGGCCATCACAGCCTCGGTGATTGTGGTGCTACTCCTGATGAAGAGCGACCATCAGAACTTCAGTTATGAGCTCAATCAGCCTTGGCGTTATCCCTTGCTGACGGCGGAATTCGATACCCCCATCATGCGCGATTCTGTATCCGCTCAGTTGATGCGTGACAGTATCGACCGAGCTTTCATTCCCTTCGTCATCCGCGACACACGTGGATCTGCGCGCAACGTAGACCGTTTCGTCAAACTCGCCGGCAACTACGTCGGTGTTGGCGACGCGACTTTCCTCGGGAAAAAACTTGCTGAAGTATACAATAGGGGAGTGGTGAGCGCCGATATGTACGACCATATTCACTCTTTCTCCCATTCGCAGCTCCGTGTTAGCGATGACTCAGAAGATGCAAATGCCGTAAAGGTCATCGACGCCTCGCAGATGATGTCGCCCAGCATGGCTTATAAGGCAGTAGACTCTGCCTATGTAGCTGCAAAGTCTACCGCAAAGCATGAGGCACGCCTTAGCGCTGATGTCGCTAAGGCTCTCAATGCAAGCCTGCAGCCCAATATTGTGGTGGACTCCGCTGCTGATTCCCGTTTCCGAAATCAGGAGTATCTCAATGTAAATTCCGCACTCGGTGTCAGTTGAATACAATTTAGGAGAAGTGCATCTCAACACCAGCAATCCCTAACACCCTTAAGATAGCAAAGTACTTACAAGCAGAAGCTGCCACTCTATAGAGGAGAC
>WFLX010119160.1_pt1 | contig 12673 bp, 11 predicted proteins | sample 4967041 | NCBI WGS metagenome assembly WFLX01 (sample SAMN12857096, study PRJNA449069) | gut metagenome | isolation source: stool from male and female vole | host: Microtus ochrogaster | place: USA:Florida | collected 2017 | reverse complement strand
CTCTAACCGGGAAAAAATGCTATACTCATGCCATTATGGCGTATCCTTTTCAGCACATTGAGCCAAAATGGCAGGCATACTGGGCGGAGCATAAGACGTTCCGCGTCACCGAAGACCCGCGCTTCCCCAAAGACAAGCGCGCCTACGTGCTCGATATGTTCCCGTATCCGAGCGGGGCGGGGCTGCACGTGGGGCATCCGGAAGGCTACACGGCCACGGACATCTACTGCCGCTACCTGCGCATGAACGGCTACAACGTGCTGCACCCGATGGGCTACGACGCGTTCGGTCTGCCCGCCGAGAACTATGCGATCAAGACGGGCACGCATCCCGCCGAGACCACGTTCAAGAACATCGCGCACTTCACCGAGCAGATCAAGGCGCTCGGTTTTTCCTACGACTGGGACCGCGAAGTGCGTACCTGCACTCCCGATTACTACAAATGGACGCAGTGGATTTTCTTGCAGCTGTACAAGCGCGGGCTTGCCTACGAGGCGGAGACGCCGATCAACTGGTGTCCGTCCTGCCTCACCGGGCTTGCGAACGAGGAGGTCAAGGAAGGACACTGCGANCGCTGCGGCGCGGAAGTGACNCACAAGACTATCCGCCAGTGGATCCTGAAAATCACCGCCTATGCGGACCGGCTGATTGAGGATCTTGACGGGCTTGACTGGCCGGAGAGCGTCAAATTGATGCAGAAAAACTGGATCGGCCGCTCGGAGGGCGCGGAGGTCGATTTCTTCATCGCCGACAAGGACGGGAACGCCACCGACAAGAAGCTTACTGTCTACACCACGCGCTGCGACACGCTGTTCGGCGCGACCTATATGGTCGTCTCCCCCGAACATCCGCTGGTGGACGCGCTCACCACGGCAGAACAGCACGCCGCCGTGCGCGCATACGTGGACGAAGCCGCAAAGAAATCCGACCTTGAGCGCACCGACCTTGCAAAGGACAAGACCGGCGTGTTCAGCGGAAGCTACGCGATCAATCCCGTCAACGGCACGCGCATTCCCGTGTGGATCGCGGACTACGTGCTTATCTCCTACGGGACGGGCGCGATTATGGCAGTCCCCGCGCACGACACGCGCGACTGGGAATTCGCCAAGAAATTNGACCTGCCGATTATCGAAGTCCTCAAAAGCGGATGCGACGTGCAGCAGCAGGCATGGACGGAGGACGGCATCCACGTGCATTCGGGCTTCCTCGACGGGCTGAACAAAAAGGACGCGATCGCGAAGATGCTCGATTTCCTCACGGAAAAAGGCATCGGCAGGAAAGCCGTCAACTACAAACTGCGCGACTGGGTGTTCAGCCGCCAGCGGTACTGGGGCGAGCCGATTCCGCTCGTGCACTGCCCGAAATGCGGCACTGTTCCCGTCCCCGAAAGCGAGCTGCCGCTTGAGCTGCCGAACGTCAAGACGTACCAGCCGACCGGCACGGGGGAAAGCCCGCTCGCCGGCATTTCCGGCTGGGTGAACTGCACGTGCCCGCAGTGCGGCGGCAATGCCCGCCGCGAGACGAACACCATGCCGCAATGGGCCGGGTCGTGCTGGTATTACCTGCGCTACCTTGACCCGCACAACGACAAGGCACTGGTAGACCGCGACATCGAAAAATACTGGATGCCCGTCAACCTGTACGTGGGCGGGGCGGAGCATGCCGTCCTGCACCTGCTCTACAGCCGGTTCTGGCACAAAGTGCTGTACGACATCGGNATCGTAAGCACGAGCGAGCCGTTCACGCGGCTGATCAACCAGGGCATGATCACGAGCTTTGCGTTCCAGAACAAGGCGAAGTCGCTCGTTCCCACAGACCAGGCCGTGGAGACCGCGCCCGGCGTGTTCGAGGACAAGGACACGCACGAGCCGCTGGAGCGAATCATCGCCAAGATGTCAAAGTCGCTCAAAAACGTGGTGAACCCCGACGAGATGATCCGCCAGTACGGCGCGGATTCCGTGCGGATGTANGAGATGTTCATGGGACCGCTCACTGTCTCCAAGCCCTGGAACACGCAGGGACTGATCGGCGTGAACCGATTCCTCGACAAAATCTGGGCAATCAGCGAAAAGCCAATGACCGACACTGACATCACCGGGAAACTGGACAAAGAACTCGCCGCGCTGCGCAAGACCTACGCAAAAACCGTCAAAAAAGTGACCCAGGACACGGGCAACCTCGACTTTAACGTGGCGATCAGCCAGATGATGATTTTCATCAACGAGGCGAGCAAGGTCGCCGCGCTGCCCAAGGCGATGTGGTCGGGATTTGTGCTGATGCTTTCGGCTTACGCGCCGCACCTCGGCGAAGAACTGTGGCAGAAACTGGGCAACACGGACACGTGCGCCTATGAGCCGTGGCCGACCTTTGACGAACGCTACGCCGCAGAAGACACCAAGACCATCGTCGTGAGCGTCAACGGCAAAGTGCGCGCCCGGTTCGACGCTGCCGCAGGAACGGACAAAGCGACGCTGGAATCGCTCGCCCGCCAGAACGAGGACGCGCAGAAATACACGGACGGCAAGGAAATCGTCAAAGTAATCGTCGTGCCGGACAAACTGGTGAACATCGTGGTGAAATAGCCGACGCATAAAAACAACCCCGCGCAGCAACGCGGGGTTGTTTCGTTTCAGCCGATGGCGGTCATCGTGCCAGACACGCGTCCAGCTCGGCAGAAATCTTCTTCTTGTCCAAATGCTGCCCGATGATGCAAAGCTTGATCATGCGGTCGCCCACTTTTTCGTCCCATTCGGCTTTGATCTGCGGATTCGCGTCCAAAATCTTTTTCTGCTCCGCCGCAGGAGCCGCCGCCACCCACTGTCCGCTGTAGCCCGCCTGAATCTGCCGCCCGCTCGTCTCGAACACGTAAGCCATCTCTTCTTCGTCGCTGAACCACAACAGCCCCTTGCAGCGGATGATGCCGCGCGGCCAGGTGTTGGCGTAGTCGTCCAGTTTCTTGCGGTCAAACGGAACGCGACGGTAATAAATGAACGTGCCGATGCCGTATTCGTCCTCGCTTTCGCCTTCATGCCGGTGTTCATGGTGATGATGTCCGTGCCCGTCATCGTGATGATGTTCCTCGTGGTGATGACCGTGCTCATCGTCATGGTGGTGTTCCTCGCCGTGATGATGTTCGTATTCATCATCGTCGTCCGCTTCGACTTCATCCTCTTCCAGATGCTTGCACCAGCCCGCGCTCGCGTAGACTGCCTCAAAGTCAAAGCTTCCCGTCGCAAGCACGTCGCCCACCGGAACGTTGCCGTGGTCAGTCTCAATGATTTTCACGCCAGGATGCAGCGCGTCAATCACCGCGCGCACTTTCTTGAAATCGTCCTCGCTGACCAAATCCTTCTTGTTGATGACGAGCGTCGAGCAGAATTCAATCTGCTGCACGAGCAGCGACGCAATGTCCTCCTCGCCCATCGATTCCTTGCGCAACAGCGCGTCGCCGCCGCCGAATTCGTCCACGAGCCGCGCCGCGTCCACCACGCCGACCACGTTGTCAAGCCTGCCGTTCTTGATAAGCTCCAGTTCCTGCGCAATCGGCATCGGCTCGCACACGCCGCTCGCCTCAATCATAATGNAGTCGTATTTTCCCGTCTTGATCAGATTCTCAATGTTCTTGGCAAGCTCGCTTTTGAGCGTGCAGCAAATGCAGCCGTTCGTGAGCGGCACGATGCTCGACGTGTCGGTAATCTTCGCGCCGTCCGCAATCAGCTTCTCGTCCACGTTCACCTCGCCGATGTCATTCACGATGACCGCAACCTTGTAGCCCTGCTGATTGTTCAGCACCTGATTCAAAAGCGTCGTCTTACCCGCACCCAAATACCCGCACAGCAGCGTCATCGGAGTCACTTGCTTCGCCATTATCACACCTCGATTTTTCCTGTCTTTTTTTAGGACGATATGCATCGCCCGCCGCGAAAAATCAACCGGCAGACCGTCCTTGCGCGGCTCGGTAACCCTCGGTGCTCCGCACTTGCTGCGCAACCGCTCCAGCACGGCGTAAGATTGTCTGCCCCTGTCCTTTTCGTTTCTTTTAATATAGTACATTTTCGCAAAATCGGCTATAGTTTGGGCATGACAATCGACATAAAAGATACGCGCGACCTGGAAAAACACGAACGGCGCGCGCACCTCATGGGCGAGCTGGCAGAACTCTACCACCGCAACACGATTTTTATCCGCCTGCGCGATCCCGACGATTTCTACAACCGCCTTGACCCCGCCCCCGAACACGAGCGCGCCCTGAACGACGACGTGGAAGCCTACCTCTTCAACGAACTGGCGCACATCTCTTCCCAGGCGCGTATCGGCGTGACGTTCGTGGTGAGCGGCGTGTCGCTGTACACGGCGGAACTGATGCGCAAGGCGTTCGAAAACCATTTCAAAATCCGCGCGGAAGAACAGCTGATCAAAAACCGCAAGTCGCGCAACCACTGGCTGGTCACGCTGATCGGCAGCATGATGGCGCTCGCGCTCTTCCTGTTCCTCGCGCACGTGTTCCGCACCAACGCGGCAGGGCATCCGTTTTTCAGCATCCTGAGCGAGGGATTCAGCATCATCGGCTGGGTCGCGCTCTGGGAACCGGCGACCTATTTCCTGTACGGCAGGAATCAGGAAATCAAGGCACTGTACGACTACATGCGCCTGCACCGCGCCACCGTGACCATCCGGCACGACGACACCGCACGGAGCGCGCCATGAAAAAGACCAACGCGATGCGGATTCTGGACGGACTGAAGATTCCGTATGAAACGCTGTCCTATAACGACGACGGCGAGCACGAGCTTTCGCGCGGCGCGGCGGAACGGACGGCAGCGACACTCGGCATTGACGCGGGCGCGGTGTTCAAGACCATCGTCATGCGCACGGACAAAAAAGAGACCGTCGTGTTCTGCCAGGACGCGCTCCATGAGATAAACCTCAAAAAAGCACGTGCGGCGTGCGGCGCAAAAGAAGTGTCGCCGGTCAAGAGCGACGAACTGCTCGCGCTCACCGGCTACGTCCGCGGCGGATGCAGCCCGCTCGGCATGAAGCGGAAATTCCGCACGTTCATTGACCAGCGCGCGCTCGCCCACGAAAAAATATTCGTGAGTGCCGGAACGCGCGGCGAACAGATTGCGCTCGCCCCGTCAGACTTAGTGCGCGCCACGTCCGCGCAGACGGCAGACCTCGCGCTCGACCCATGATTCGCGGCGAATGAATGCTGCGGACGTGGTAAAACGACTCGCAGAGGCAGGCGGGAACACCGCAACGGGCCGCAATTCGTCCGCAGCAATGGGCGGGAACGAATTTGGCGCGGATCATTCGTTGTCCGCGACCGCGTTTTGGCATCCCGTTGCCGCCCGTGCTACCATGCCGCAGAAAAAACGATACCAGGAAGGAAAATCTGAGCATGAAGAAGGCAGTCTTTGTCGCAATCGCGACAAGGCTTGCGCCGTGTGCGGTATTCGCACTTGTCGATGGTTTTTGCAAAAACGAGGACAAGACGGCCGCGCTCATTGAGGCCGCGAGAGACAATGACGCTTTTGAGGCACGGCTGCTCATCTGGACAGGCGCGGACGCAAACGCAAAGAACGAAGAGGACAAGACCGCGCTGGCGATTGCAAAAGAATACGACGCGCCAGACGTGATAGCATTGCCCGAAGCCGCAGGGATACAGTAGCACGCAAGCGGTACCGCGCAGCGCAGAATCATGCTCCCGCAAGGCGAGGGGAAACGCTCCACCAAGGCGTAGGGAAGCACTCCCCCAAGACGTAGGGAACTGCTCCCGCAAGGCGAGGGGAAGCACTCCCCCAAGACGTAGGGAACTGCTCCCGCAAGGCGAGGGGAANTGCTCCCGCAATGCGAGGGGAANCGCTCCCGCAAGGCGNAGGGAAACGCTCCCACAATGCGTCGGGAANCNCTCCCGCAAGGCGCAGGGAAACGCTCCCACAATGCGTCGGGAAGCGCTCCCGCAAGGCGCAGGGAAACGCTCCCCCAAGGCGTAGGGAACTGCTCCCGCAAGGCGTCGGGAACTGCTCCCGCAAGGCGTCGGGAACTGCTCCCGCAAGGCGTCGGGAAACGATCCCGCAAGGCGCAGGGAACTGCTCCCGCAAGGCGAGGGGCGTTCGCTTGCGGCGGGAACGCCCTGGTTTATGGGAGCCTTGACGACTGGTGATTTTTTCATTGACGACAGGCACACATTTTGGTATCATATTCTATAATTATGGGTGTCACGACTAGCCAACAATTAACACGGTATTACGATCAGTTCCGTGATACGGAAATCACGTTTTCAAAGGAGATTGTCCGTATCATACACCTTGACCCGCGGCAGGTATACATCAAAGCAAACGGCTCGCAGTGGCCGTGCATCATCAATTCCGCGTCGTTCCAAATGGCTCGCATTTTGGTGGGCACGAAAGGCGGCGCATACGAGATGCTCTCGCAGAAAGACGCGCCTACCTGCCAGCTGCGGCTGAACTTTCAGGACCGGGACGCGCAGGAAATCAACCTGTTCTTGACGGGAAAAGTGGGGTCGATAGTTCCCTACACGAATTCGCAGGAGTTGGCGATCGTGACGCTCGAATACACGCAGCGTCCGCCGGACGATTTCATCGAGTCAATCGGGCTGTTGTTGGAAGCGAACCAAAATACGCTCACCCGCCGCAACGAGGCGATCGTCCTCAACGAGGAGAACAAGCGCAAGCTGGGCCTGGTGCGCGAGCAGACGATCGTCACTATTGCGAACGTGCCGCGCCACTGCATCCTGCGTTCGCTTTCGTTCTCCGGCGCACAGTTCGTCCTGCAAGGGCTGGCGCAATTCCTCAACGGCAAGGAAGCCATATTGCAAATGGATTTTGACAATCCGCCGGAGCGTGTGCAGGTAAAAGGAACGATTGCCGCCTCCAACCTGATTGAGGGGCGCAAGGATATCTCGCTGGTCAACATGCACTTCGACGACAAGCAGATTCCGTTGCCATACAAGTTGCAGATCAACGCATTTTTGACGCAGCAGCGCAAGCCCAAGTTGTCCGCCGCCGACCAGTTGGCTCAGCAGCGGGCGCAGATGCAGAAAGCGGCGGGAAGTGTACCCCCTCCCGCCACAAATGAGTGAGCTGCCCGAAAAGGAAGCCGATGAGACCAATAAATCCACTTGAGTCGGTCTATTTTGTTGCGCTGCCCGAAGGCTTTGCATTGAGCGGGCGAGCCATGCATATCGACCCGACCATTCCCCTGCCCGTGCAGAAAAAAGACGGCGACACGGCAGAAATGCCCGATTTCAGCAACCTTGCGCCTGAGCAGATTCTGTCGGGGCTGCTGACCGTCATGGCTTACGACGCGAAGCATCCGCACATAGCGTATTACCGTTCGGTACTCAAGGAAGCGCGTCCCGACATCAAAAAAGAGTTATGCGAGGCGGCAATCCTAAAAGCCAAGAACGAGGACTTTGAGCTTGCCGAAGAGATGTTCAGCGCGCTGCACGGGTTTGCCCCCGACGACATGGCAATCGTGCTGAACATGGCGATTTTCTTTGACCAGCGTGCCGATTCCTACCGCCGTTCCGGGCTGACCGAGGATGCGGATGCCTACGACGACAGTGCGCTCCAATATTACAAAGAGGCGATGCAGGCGGAGCCGGAAATTCCCGACGCATTCTTCAACGCCGGTTTCTTCTATCTGAAAAAGCGCGACTACACCGAGGCGAAAGGCTGCTTTGAGACGTATCTTGCGCTCACCTGTGACACGAGCGACGACGATTTGGGCGAAAACGGCTTGTACAAGAAAAACCGCGCACAGGAAGTGCTGAACGACATCGCCAACCTGAACATGGAGGACGAGCACTTCAAAGCCGCATACGACCTGATCAACCGCGGCGAAGAAGAAAAAGGCCTCGACGAAATCCGCATCTTCTTGCAGAACAATCCCGGCGTGTGGAACGCATGGTTCATGCTCGGCTGGGGACTGCGAAAACTCTGCCGCTATGACGACGCGTTGCAGGCCTTTGAGAAATCGCTCACGTGCGAGGGCGGCGAAGGGCAGGTCGATACGTACAACGAGCTTGCCATCTGCTGGATGGAGCGCGGCGACACGGCAAAGGCAAAAAAATGCCTGGAGACTGCGCTCGCACGTGACCCGGAGAACACCAAAATCATCTCAAATCTGGGCTATCTTGCGCTCAAAGAAGGCGACCCGTCACTTGCCGCACGGTATTTCCAGATTGTCCTTGAATATGCGCCGGACGATAAAATCGCGCGCGCGGAACTAGAAAGGCTGGACGTTTAAGGACACAGCACGACATCGCCCACGCGGACACCGGCTTTTGCGAACCAGCCCTGCGGCACTTCGAGCGCGTAACGCACGCTGACGGTACTGACGACAGGCGCAAGGCTGAACGGGTTCATGTCGAATATATCCCGGATCGTGCCGTCGCGGTCAATGTAGGCGATTGAAAGCGGATGCGGCGTATCTTTCATCCAAAAATGCAGAATTTGGTCGTTCTCAAACACGAACAGCATTCCCGTACCGTCGGGAATCGTCCGCCGCCCCATGAATCCGCGCTGACGCTGCTCGTCCGTCACTGCCAGCTCGGCGGCTACGGTGATATTGTTGCCGGAGACAGTGCGGATTGTCACCGTCTTTACGGGAAGTTTCTGCGGCCTGCACGACGCAAAAGCACAGACAAGCAGGCAGAGCGCCACAAGGAAAAACGTCCGCCGCATCACAGCCCTTCCAAAAACGCGTCGCGATTCTGCTCGCCGACGGTTTTCTGCACGTTCGCAGCGTCCTGCCGCGCGTTGAACGTCTTCGCGTCGATATATTTGAGCGAAAGCGGACGTTCCACGCTCATCATCACGTTTTCGTCGTTCCACTGAGATTTCCGGGGGGAAAGCTGATCCGGCTTGCCGTATTTTTCGCACAGCGTCTTGAAAATCGAATAATGGTCGATTTTTTCCTGATTCAAGTTGACGGTGATGATGTACAGTTTTCCGTCCACGAACTGAAACCAGCACCGCTCAAAATAGGAGAACGGCGCGAAACGGGCATCCGTCTCTATCAGCGTCTGCCCGTCGCTCGGAGAAAACGAAACGTCGCGGTCGCCCCGGTAGCCGAATTCGTGATTCTCTCTGAGCGCGGCTTTCACCTCGTCAAGGCTCATGCCCAACGCGATGCCGCCGATTCCGTCGGGCAGCGCGGTCGTTCCCTCCCGCGCGGCTGTCGGTTCCGTAGCAAAAAACGGGACTGCAAGACACCAGACCAAAACAGAAAAAAGAAACCGTTTCATCAGTTGAATGTCGGCAAAAAAAAGAATGCCATTGAGGGATTTATGCGGCAAACGCTCACGTGCCNGGGCGCGACACCTTGCTNCGCGCNAACGAGGCGTGCTTAATCAGTTCCTCGCAATTGCCGATGACGATTTTNCCGCCCNCGCCGCCCAAATAATCNATTTTAATATGGNAATCCTGCTTGAACACGAACAGGCACTGCTCTTTTTCTTCTTCGGAAAGGCTGCACATATCGGCAACATCCTCCACCGACAGCCCCGTCTTGTAATCGCGGATAAAATCCGGCGGAAGCTTCGCCTTCTCCACCTGCAACGCGAGCATATCGAGCATCCGCTGAATGGGATCGACAATGCGCGCGTTGATAAGCTGGCGGGACATTGACCACAGGCGCTCCGCGAGCGTTGTCGTGAGCCGCGCGATCATCTGCGGCTGCGTGGTGACCATCTGCACAAAAGTATGCTTATTGACCACCATGAGCGTACAGTCCTCGTTTGCAATCGCACTTGCCGAACGGGGCTTGTTCTCCAGCAACGCCATTTCGCCGAACATATCGCCTTTTTTGAGGATGGCAAACGTCACTTCGTTGCCGCCCACAATCTTTCCGATTTTCACCTGCCCGCCCTGAATGATGAACATCTCCGCGCCCGGCTGCGCCTCCGAAAAAATCATCGTGTCCTGCGGGTACTTGCGGAGCATATCGGCATTGGAATCAAAATAGACCGCGTGGCTGTTCGGCTTGAGCGCAAGAAAACGCTCTTTTGCCATTTCGGCATTCGCCCCGGTCGGAGCAGTCTTGAGATACTGATAATATCCGAAAATAGCAATGTCCGACTTGCCCGCCACATCATAAAAACGAGCCGCCTTGAAAATCTGCTCGGACGTGTCCTCCGCGACGGTGTTGGTCGTGCTGAGCATGAGCAGCCCGTTCACGTTGCGCATCCGCGCGGCAAACGTGCGGATTATCTTCATGGCGATAGGCGTATTCTGCTTAATCAAATCGGAATACTGCTCACGGCGCACCGCAATGACAACCACGTCGGTGACGGCGACCGAATTCTCAATCTGGGACATTCCTGCCATGCACGCGACGACTCCCACGAAATCGCCCGGTCCGAGCATATCAAACCCGGCATCAGATGCCGCGTCCCGCCGCTCACAACGAACCTGCCCCTGCTGAATAATATAGAAACGATCCTCGACCTTTCCTTCAATAGTGAGATATGATCCTGCTTTATAATTGGCACACGAAAGCTGTAACACAACCGCTCCTAAAAATGCGCCGTTGCAGAAAACGTAAGTTCCGAAACTGGCGCACCCGCCCGCACAAGCGGACGCGATACGTTCTAGTATAAAATCCGCGCCTGCTTTTGTCAATCTACGAAAAAGCAGCAAGGATACTTTTTCGATTGAAAGCAGCGGGCTTCTTGCATTAAACGGCATTGCCAGGGATNCGCCCCCTGCTTGTGGCGGAGTTTTTCATACCGCCNCAGAAACCGCGTCCGGCGGCGGAAAAATGCCGTCAAGACGANGGCATTTTTTTGTCTTGANGGACGANTTTTTTCATCTTGATAAACGAATTTTTTTATCAAGATAAACATATAGCGTTTATCNNGATAAACGTAGTACATTCATCTTGATGAATGGGGTATGTTCATCAAGATAAATGTACTCTGCTCATCAAGATAAAATGCCGGAAAGCCCCCGATGTTTCTTGACAAAACCGGGCAAAAACGGAACAACATTGCCCAAAACAGGGGACGACAGATAGGGAAATGGGGATAAACATTTTTGTGCCGCCGTCCGCAGGAAGTACGCGCCGTTTGTCGCAGGGCAGCGTTTGCATTGGCGAAAAACAGTCTTCCATAAAATAACCTGAATTCGTGATGCAGATTTGAGGATTTCCCTCGCACGACTGGTGACTTTACAGCAACCCGCTTTATGCGCCGTTGTTGCTGACTAGTTTTTAAAGGTATTGCCATCCTGGAAAAAAGTCCCGACGAAAATAATCTCGCACGTCAGCATGATGCCTTTCCGTTCCCCGACGATTTTCTGCACCAGACGCACCAAGTCATGCACGTCCTGCGCCGTAGCGTCGCCCGTGTTCACGATGATATTGCCGTGCCAGTCGGCGACCCGCGCGCCGCCAACCTGCAAGCCTTTCAGCCCGCATTCGTCAATGAGTTTTCCCGCGACGATACCGTTCGCCGCGTCATTCTTGAACACGCTCCCCGCGCTCGGCGCACGGAAATGCCCTTTTTCCTTGCGACTCGCAACACATGCGGCAGCTTTTTCCGCGTCAAATCCCCGGACGAGCGAAAACTGTGCCGACAGAACGACACAATCGTTTTGAAAAGGCGACGATTTGTATGCCCAGTCGCCTGCCCGCTTTTCGTCCGTCATCGTGTACGTGCTGATACTGCCACCTGCCGCAGCAACGGAACGCACGCTCACCAGACGGTCGCACGCCGCAAGCCCGAAACACGAGGCGTTTATGCACACCGCGCCGCCGACCGTGCCGCTCAACCCGCTGAAGCATTCCAGTCCGCCCGCGTCATGCTCACGGCAGACAAACAGCACGCTCCCCCAAGCCGCGCCCGCGCCGCACGTCAGCACGCCGTCCGCGAACGAAACGCCGTTCAGCCTGCGTGTGCAGACAACCGCGCCGTCATATCCTGCGTCAGAAACAATCACGTTGCTCCCGCCGCCAAGCATGACATAAGGTACGCCGTTTTCGCGCAGCATATCCAGCGCGAACAGCAGCGACGGCTCATCAGACGGCTCAAGCAGCAGCGCCGCGTTCCCGCCCACGCGCATCGTCGTGCGCGCAAAAAGCGGCTCGTCACACAAAACGCTCCCCGCATATCGGCTGTCCGCATTGCACTTTTCGGCTATTTCTCGTATAGTGTACATACAAATTATTGTATCAAAAAGTGCGGGCAGTGTCATTCCCGACAAGGAGCGTGTATGGCGTTACGGTTATTCAACACGATGGGACATAAAATGCAGGATTTCAAGCCGATTGCTGACGGACACGTCGGCTTCTACGGTTGCGGTCCGACGGTGTACAATTATGCCCACATCGGAAACCTGCGCGCCTACGTCTTCCTGGACATCCTTGACAAGACACTCACGTATCTCGGCTACGACATCACGCACGTGATGAACATTACCGACGTGGGACACCTGACGGGCGACGGCGATGACGGCGACGACAAAATGGTCAGAACTGCCGAAGAACGCCAGCAGTCCGTGCTTGAAGTCGCCCAGTTCTACACCGACGCGTTCATGAAAGACATCGACGCGCTCAATATCCGCCACCCCGACATCATCTGCAAGGCGACCGACCACATTGCCGACATGATCGCGCTGATCCAAAAAATCGAAGCGAACGGACACACGTA
>WFLX010172537.1_pt1 | contig 12678 bp, 14 predicted proteins | sample 4967041 | NCBI WGS metagenome assembly WFLX01 (sample SAMN12857096, study PRJNA449069) | gut metagenome | isolation source: stool from male and female vole | host: Microtus ochrogaster | place: USA:Florida | collected 2017 | reverse complement strand
TGACAGATGTATTGGAAAATGCTCTCGTACATTCATATCAAGGATATTGAGAGGTAAGAGGTTCCGTATTTCACGAGTAATTTTTCTGATGTGACAGGCACAGATGAGGAGAAATGAAAGGGGAATACGCCGAAAGAGGAGATTACCTGTGAATCAAGTCTTGGGGATATGGTTAAGAGCCATATAACTGTCATCTAGAAATAGATGGGGCGCTATCAAGAGGATATGTTTTTGTATATCATTCGCCAGCGCCATGTGCGCTGGCGTTTTTGATGTGTTATATGGCTGCGGCATTAAAAGTGTCAGGCAGCTCGGGAAGCCTGTTTGCCAGACCTCTCAGATACTTAAAGTGATAGCCTGTGAGAAACAGGCAGAAATGGAGGAAACGTATNTCAATTTTTAAAGGAGCAGGTGTGGCGATTGTAACGCCCATGAAGACAAACGGAGATGTTGATTATGAACAGTTNAAGAAGCTGTTAGATNTCCAGATTGAAGAAGGTACNGACGCTATTATTGTATGCGGCACTACCGGAGAGGCTTCAACACTGACCCATGAGGAGCATTTGGAGGTTATCAGGTATTGTGTGGAGGTGGTGGCAGGCAGGATTCCTGTTATTGCGGGAACCGGCTCTAACTGTACCCAGACAGCTATCTATCTTTCCAAAGAGGCAGAAAAATACGGGGCAGACGGTCTTTTGCTGGTAAGTCCTTATTATAATAAGGCGACACAGAACGGTCTTTATGAGCACTTTAAGGCGGTTGCACAGTCCGTTAAGGTGCCTGTGCTTTTGTATAATGTGCCCAGCCGGACGGGCTGCAACATTTTGCCAGAGACGGTTGTCCGCCTGTGTAAGGATGTGGAGAATATTGTTGGCGTAAAAGAAGCCAGCGGCAATATCAGTCAGATTGCGCATCTTGCAGCTATTGCAGGAGATGAAGTGGATATTTATTCCGGTAATGATGACCAGATTGTACCCATTCTTTCATTGGGGGGCTTAGGGGTTATTTCCGTGCTTTCAAATGTGGCACCGAGACAGACCCACGATATTTGTGAGAAGTTCTTTACGGGAGATGTTGCTGGCAGCCGTAAGCTGCAGCTTGAGGCGCTTAATCTGTGCAATGCGCTGTTCTGTGAGGTAAATCCTATTCCTGTGAAAAAGGCTTTGCAGCTTATGGGAATGATCGGTGGAACCCTTCGTATGCCTCTCACAGAGATGGAAGAAAAGAATGCAGAAAAGCTGCAGGATGCAATGAAGCAGTATGGCATCCTGAAATAAAGCACATGATGTTAGTAACTGGCAGCAAAACACTTGAATAATCAGTGAAGTTGTAGACTCTGCCAACTTATGAATGGCATGGCTGGACCGGTACCAGAATGAAAATACATGGAGAGAGGACTGAGAAAATGGTTAGAATCATAATGCACGGATGTAACGGTAAGATGGGGCAGGTTATCAGCGGCTTGATAGCTTCCGATTCTGAGGTAGAAATGGCAGCCGGTGTTGATGCAAGGGATGAAGGACATAATCCTTATCCGGTGTTTACGGATATCAACAATTGTGATGTGGAGGCGGATTGTCTGATTGATTTTTCTGCCGCAGCAGCAATAGATAATATGTTGGAGTATTGTGTGGCAAAAAAACTTCCCTGTGTGCTTTGTACCACAGGGCTTAGCGAAGAACAGCTTAAGCGGGTGGAGGAGGTCTCAAAAAAGATTGCCATCCTTAGGTCTGCGAATATGTCATTGGGGATTAATCTGTTGCTAAAAATGTTGAAGGAGGCGGCAGGGGTTTTGGCTCCGGCGGGCTTTGATATGGAGATTGTAGAAAAACACCATAATTTAAAGGTAGACGCCCCCAGCGGAACGGCTCTTGCTTTGGCAGATTCCATTAATGAGGAATTTAACAATGAGTATGAGTATGTTTATGACAGGAGCGCCAGAAGAGAAAAAAGACCGGTCAAAGAAATCGGTATCAGCGCAGTGCGTGGAGGTACCATTGTGGGTGACCATGATGTGATTTTTGCCGGCGCTGACGAGGTGATTACTTTTTCTCACACAGCTTATTCCAAAGCAGTATTTGGAAAGGGTGCGGTGCAGGCGGCAAANNTTTTGGCGGGAAGAACTGCCGGTATGTATAATATGGCTGATGTTATTGAGGCGAGTATGTAGTGCGGGTAAGAACGTAATACAAGCAATGCATGCAGAGTTGTCATGCAGACGTATTTGTCATGCGGATAATTCAGTAAAACAAAAAGGAAGCTTAAGAAAAATGCAAGCTTCCTTTTTTAATGGACGTAATTCCCTTATTGTCCGGCTGTACCTGCGCCTGCGCCGTTACCGGCACCGCCCGTAGTGCCGTTGGTACCTGTGGTACCTGTACCATTGTCACCGCCTACTAGGTCATTGGTAATATCGGAAATACCGTTTGCAGCGTCATCTACCATATTGCCAATGGTGTTGCCTGCATCGTCAAGCAGAGAATCGCCGTTACCACCTGTGGTATTGCCTATATCAGTACCATTTGTAGTACCGTTTGTGGTGTTGTCGTTTGTAGTACCGTTATTCGTAGTACCGGAATTTGTATTGTTGTCATTTACGGTGCCGGAATTATTTCCGTTGCCAGAGTTGCCTGTATTGTTTTTGTCGGTTTCGTTTTGGGCGCCGCTTCCGGCCATACTGCCGGAATTCTTGCCGCTGTTGTTGTCATTGGTACATCCGCTTGCAATACACATGTAGACGATTACAAGCCCAAGCACCAGAAGCTTCTTTACGCTTTTTAAAGATTTTGCTTTTTTCATAATTCTCCTCATTTCTGCGCAGCCTGATTACATGAGCCTGAAAGGACATAAAAGCTTGTGAGGGCTGCGCGAACACAAGCTTATATTAATTCAGCAAAAAAGTAAGCCGAAACGGTTACAGGTGCTTTTGCTGACTTGTTAGTAGTATGTGAGAGTTTTTTGAATTTATACAAATTGAGTTTATAAATTTTTTTTAGCAAAATGTTGGAAATTATAATAATATAATTTATAATAGGTAAAAAGCATTCCGATTTAAGAAAGCGAGAGAACATTTGGAATTCAGACCTTGTATTGACATACATAACGGAAAGGTTAAGCAGATAGTAGGCGGCAGCTTACGGGATAAAAATAATCATGTGACGGAAAATTTTGTGGCAGAGCAGGATGCCTCATATTATGCTTCTTTATACCGTGAAGCCGGTATTAGGGGCGGACATATTATTTTATTGAACTCGGCAGAAAGCGAATATTATGCGGCTACAAAGGAGCAGGCGTTGTCGGCGCTCTCGGCATATCCGGGCGGACTTCAGGTGGGAGGAGGGATTACGCCGGAAAACGCGAAACAATTTCTGGATNCCGGAGCCTCCCATGTCATAGTGACNTCCTATGTGTTTAAAGACGGTCGTATTCATTATGACCGCTTACAGGAAATGGTAAAGACTGTGGGCAGAAAACGTTTAGTTTTGGATGTAAGCTGCAAAAAGGCGGAAAAGGGGTATCTGGTTGTGACTGATCGTTGGCAGAAGCTGACAGAGGAAGTTGTGGATTATGGATTGCTGGACAGGCTTTCGGTGTATTGCGATGAATATTTAATTCATGCCGTGGATGTGGAAGGGAGAGCAGAGGGAATCGAAAAAAATCTTGCCGTGCTTTTGGGAGAATGGAGGGGTATTCCCATTACCTATGCAGGTGGTGTACATAGTTATGAGGATTTGTATATTTTGAAAGAGCTGGGAAATAACCGCTTAAATGTAACGATAGGCAGTGCGCTGGACTTGTTTGGAGGCAGCTTGAGCTGGGATAAGGTAGTTAAGCTGTGTGACGGCTGTGAGTGAGGTTCGTGTACTGACACGTTGATATTTGGTAAAACCACACTGGATATATGTGAGTCGTGTAAATATTAGTATACAAAAAAATGCTGCCTGAACTTAGGCAGCATTTTTTTCCGTAATCCCATAAGACGATATTGCAAATTCTAAATATTGTATATTTAAGAACGGGTACATCGTGCTACTGATTAGAGGGAAAATTATAATTTGGTTACGTTTACAGCCTGAGNCCCCTTCTCACCNTTTACTACNTCATATTCANCAGCAGCGCCTTCNTCTANAGTCTTAAAGCCTTCCATGTTAAGCCCCGAGTAATGTACGAATACATCATTGCCTGCCTCATCGGAAATGAAGCCGTAACCTTTTTGGTTGTTAAACCATTTTACTGTACCTTTGTTCATAACAGATACCTCCAAAAAAATATATCATGTCAAAATTGAGAGATTTTCCTTCAACCTTGAAACACCATTATAATAGCATAATACTTTGTAAAAGTAAAGAGTTGTCAGAAAAATTACCCCGTAGCCCCAAGAAAATTAGTAACCGCTCAGCAAAACCATTCATAAGTTGGCGGAGTATACATCTATTTCTGCATGGCTGAACTGCTGCGAAAATTATATGTTTGTAGTTTTGTCTATTGACCGGGAGTGAACAACAGTAAATTATTTGCTTGCTTAATATAGAAATATATGTTAGATTATATGACAGCTGACAAGACAGCTAAATATACATATAATATAAGCGGCTGCAAGCATTGCTTTTACGGCTATTTTGCCCCAGTATGGCAGACAGTATGTAGCGTGAGAGAATAGTACCTGATTATGGTATGTAAGCTTGTGAGCAACAGAAAGGTATGGTTGTAATAATGATGAAACAGGTAAAAAAATGGTTGAATGAGATTTTTATTGACGGTTTGAGCGGTATGGCGCTGGGCTTGTTTTCAACTCTGATAATCGGCACGATCATAGCGCAGNTTGGAGGCTNGATAGGTGGAACGGTAGGAAGCNANTNGGTGGCAATCAGCAATGTGGCAAAGAGTCTTACGGGAGCCGGTATCGGTGTGGGTGTGGCATGCAAGTTTAAGCAGGGTCCGCTGGTAACAGTTTCCGCTGCGGTAGTGGGAATGATAGGAGCTTTTCCGACGGTAAAAACGATGGAGGCGTTTGCCCTTGGAAAGCCGGGAGAGCCGCTGGGAGCTTTTATTGCGGCGATTGTTGCNANAAANATCGGNAAGCNGGTNGNAGGTAAGACCAAGNTAGATATTATTGTAACGCCCTTTTTATCCATTATTACAGGCGCTGTAGTAGGCTTTGTGGCAGGTCCTCCCATTTCTGCGTTTATGGCATGGCTGGGGCAGCTGGTGAATTTTAATGTAGAAATGCATCCGATTATCGGAGGCATTATCGTATCGGTTTTAATGGGAATGATTTTGACGCTGCCAATCAGCTCAGCGGCAATTGGTGTTTCCATGAGTATCAGCGGATTGGCTGCGGGAGCGGCTACAGTGGGCTGCTGCTGTAATATGGTGGGATTTGCGGTGGCAAGCTATCGTGAGAATAAGTTGGGCGGGCTGGTGGCTCAGGGAGTGGGAACCTCCNTGCTTCAGGTGCCTAATATTGTGAAAAAGCCTATTATCTGGCTGCCGGCAATTATATCCAGCGCAGTTTTAGGTCCCATTGCATCGGCGGTGTTGGGTATGACAAGCACACCTGTGGGTTCGGGTATGGGTTCCGCAGGGTTTGTAGGACAGTTTGCTGCTTACGCTTCCATGACTGAAAACGGAATGAGTGCGGCTATGGCACTTCTGCTAATTGCGGTAATGCACTTTATTTTACCCGCTGCTTTAACCCTGTTGGTATCTGAGCTGTTGAGGAAGAAGGGAATTATTGCACAAGGAGATATGGCTTTAGAGGTTTAGATGATTCAAAAAATTAGTACATTTGAACAAAAAAAAGTAATGTTTATAAGCATTTTAATAGATAATTAAGAAATCCGTTGGAGAAATGTTACAAAAATGTTAACACATCGTTGATGAAAGGGGTCACTTGTGGTAAAATGATATAGTTTACCGGAGGTGATTTCTTTATGCAACGTAAAAAACATAAGCGTAAAACAAATCATGTATTGATTGTTACATCCGATGCAGTTGACGCCAATGTAAAGCAGTATAGAATCAGACCATGGATTTTGGAAACGGTTATCATTATTTTATGTGTGGTGATTGGGGCAATGATAGGCTATCTTGCCTATGAAGAAAAAATCTGGGAGGCAGCTGTTCAGAAAAACAATGTTCAAACCGAGGCTATGGAGACACTTTCGCGAGAGAAAGAGGATTTGGAGGCTGAGATACAAAGCTTAAACAATAAGATTCAAATCTTGAGTGAAACAGTGAATCAGAAGGTTGAGAGTGAGAAGGAGCTGACAGAGCAGCTTGAAAAGCAAAGTACCCCCACAGAATTTCCGCTTACAGGCTCTGCGTCCATGGAAGAAGGAATGGCAGAGGAGACGCCCATATGTATTTTTACGGCATCACAGGGAACTACCGTTGTGGCTACGGCTAGCGGAACGGTAATTGCAGTAAACGATGATGCGGAGTACGGGCATAATGTATGGGTAGATCATGGCAACGGCTATGTAACCATATACAGAAATCAGGGAGACCCTTCTGTAAAACAAGGAGANTCAGTAGNACAAGGANCAACGTTGTTTCTGANTGGNGAGTCTAATACAAGACTTGGTTACCAAATNATGAAGGATGANTTGTATATTAATCCTATGGATATGCTGGCTATCAGCGGTTAAGGGAGGAAAAGATGATGTCAGGTAAAAAAGATAAGGAAATCAGAATAAGTACATTGTTGGGGAAAGGAACCGAGATAGAAGGTGATTTTTCCGCAGAGGGTTCTGCAAGAATTGACGGTACGATAAGAGGTAATATCACTGTGGAGGGCAGCTTGATCGTTGGTGCAACAGGCAGTATATTAGGTAATATATTGGCGAAATCAGTTTTGATTGGCGGAGAAGTGATAGGTAATATAGACGCTCCCGAGAAGATAGAGCTTGCGGCAGCGGCAAAGGTTTTGGGAGACATTACCACCAATTTAGTTGTAATTGACGAGCATGCTGTTTTTCAGGGAAGGTGTGATATGAATCAAGCTGCACCGGATAGAAAAACAAGGAGTAAGGCTGTACGTGCCAGTAAAAAATCGGCAAAGGCGGCTATTGCGGAAGCGTTAAAGGAAGTGGAAGCGGCAAATCAAGAGGCGGAACAGACTATAACCGAATCGGGGGATAATGATCTTTTTTAAGGATTTGGTCAGATAAAAAACACATCATGACTGCGTGTAAAATCAACGAAGGCATGATGTGTTTTTCTATTTGCCTATTCTTTTAAAAACTAAATCGTATCCGTCATTACCGTAATTAAGGGAGCGGTTCACACGGCTGATGGTGGCTGTGGAAGCTCCTGTTTTTTCTGCGATATCTAAATAGGTCTTATGGTCTTTCAGCATAGTGGCGACCTCAAAGCGCTGAGACAGGGATAATAGTTCATTTACGGTACATAAATCCTCAAAAAAGCTATAGCATTCTTCTCGGGTCTTGAGGCTTAAAACGGCATCGAATAGGGAATCCACAGCCTCTGTTTTAATCTTTTTATTCATGATGGTCCTCATTTCTGCGCTGCTAATAATGACCCTGCCTACTGAGACGATGCGCATGGGCAGCGACATTTGCGCTTCTTCTATACTTTTACACTGTAAAATTTTATTGTGTTAATAAGAATATTTTAACATACTAAATTTGTAAAGTAAAGGGAAAACAGAAAACTGTTGCCATGTAGTTTTGAATACTATATAATAAAATTGTTCTGAAATTATAACATCAATTATGCTTAGAAAAAGCTTCGGAATGGAGGCAATATGACAATCAACACAGAAAATTTGTTAAAAAGTATTTTGGAAAGCTTGGAGAGAATTGAATATATTAAGCCGGAGGATATACCGGCCATTGATTTATATATGGATCAGGTTACAACCTTTATGGATACCAGATTAAGATCCACGGCACGCTATCCGAGCGATGATAAGATACTGACTAAGACAATGATAAATAATTATGCAAAAAATGATTTGCTTCCCTCGCCAGTGAAGAAAAAATATTCCAAGGAGCACATCCTTTTGCTGATTTTTATTTATTATTATAAGGGCTTTTTGTCTATTACGGATATACAAACGCTTTTAAAGCCTATTACGGAGCAGTTTTTCCAAAACGGTCAGGAATTTAATCTGGAGAGCATTTACAAAGAAGTGTTCAGCATGGAAAAGAGACAGGTGGAGGAACTAAAGGAAGACGTGATTGAAAAGTTTAAAGAGGCGGAGGAGACATTTGCGGATGCGCCTGAGGAGAACAGGGAGCTGCTGCGCAAGTTTTCTTTTATCTGCTTACTGAGCTTTGATGTCTATGTGAAGAAGCTGATTATTGAGAAAATGATAGATGAGTTTGCCAAGGACAGTTCAGCCGACAAAAAATCAGGCGTCCGGAAAGAGGGCGGAAAATCGCAGGGAGGGGCTAGACCTGAATAATTATTACATTCCTATGATTAGATTGCCCGTTGAAGAGAAAAATGGAGCACAGACAAGAAAAAAACAGCTAAAATGGAGGCGCTGGAAATGAATATATACATGGACTTACATACCCATACCACGGCAAGTGGTCATGGGTATAGTACATTAAAGGAAAATATAGAGGCGGCAAAAGAGCTTGGACTGAAATACTTAGGATTAAGCGAGCACGGACCGGCAATGCCGGGTGGACCCCATATTTTCTTTTTTTCAAACTACAGATGCATTCCCAGACAATATGGAGATTTGCGTCTGTTTTGCGGTGTGGAGGCAAATATTCTGGATTATGAGGGAAATTTGGACATGGAGGAGAGTCTCCTTAAAAAAATGGATTATGTAATTGCAAGTATGCATACTCTTTGCGTGAAGCCGGGAAGCATGAAGGAGAATACGGAAGCTTCCGTCAGGGCTATGCGGAATCCCTATGTGAAAATTTTAGGACATCCCGATGATTCCAGATTCCCTTTGGATTATGAGATGTTGGTACAGGCGGCGGTAGAGGAGAAGGTGGCGTTAGAGGTGAACAATTCCTCCCTGAATCCTCAGGCGGCAAGAAAAGGGGGGNGGGAGAATATTATCACTCTTCTCAATNCCTGCAAAAAGTATCAGGCANCCANAATTTTGGNNACGGACAGCCNTANCTGTTATACGGTGGGCNGTTTTGAGGAGNCGTTAGNGTTGATTANGGAGGTAAATTTTCCTGAGGAGCTNATATTGANTGGCAGGCANNATAGAGTAGCGCAGATGGNGAATTGTCTGTAATGGCATTGGAAAAAGCTTAAATTCAGAATGTAAAACACATGAGAAGTTGTACAGGCACGTTTGCCCGTATGTTACATAAGATAAATCAGCAATCAAAAAAGGAGGCTGATTTATGACCTTGAGAAAAAAGGTATCGGTACTTTTGGTTTTTGTACTTACATTGCTGTGTTGCCTGACTGCCTGCAGCAGCAAGACGCAGGGAACGGCTGACGGCAAGACAAAGGTAGTACTTAACGAGGTGGCGCATTCCATCTTTTACGCTCCGATGTATGTGGCGTTGGAAGAGGGATATTTTGCGGAGGAAGGACTGGATATTGAGCTGGTGACGGGCTTCGGTGCGGATAAAACCATGACGGCTGTTCTTACAGGCGAAGCGGACATCGGCTTTATGGGAAGCGAGAGTACTATTTATACTTATTCCGGCGGCACTCAGGATTATGTAATCAATNTTGCACAGTTGACCCAGCGAGCAGGGAATTTTCTGGTGTCCAGAGAACCCATAGAGAATTTTTCATGGGATATGGTGAAGGGAAAAACTGTGCTTGGCGGCAGAGCGGGCGGAATGCCTGAGATGGTATTTGAGTACATTTTGGAGAAAAACAATATTGATCCGAGGATGGACCTTGTCATTGACCAGAGTATTGACTTTGGCTCCACCGCAGCAGCATTTTCCGGGGGGCAGGGAGATTTCAGTGTTGAGTTCGAGCCCCATGCCACGGCTCTGGAGCAAAAAGGAGACGGATATGTGGTCGCTTCTCTGGGAGAAGATTCCGGCTATGTGCCATATACTTCCTTTTCTGCTAAGAAAAGTTATCTGGAAGCTCATCCGGATACTGTGCAGGCGTTTACCAATGCCTTACAGAGAGGAATGGATTATGTTCAGTCGCACACGCCTGCTGAAATTGCAAAGGCGATTGCCCCGCAGTTTAAGGAGACGGATATAGATACATTGACAACGATAGTAGAACGTTATTATGAGCAGGATACATGGAAGGAAAATTTGGTTTTTGAGGAGGAGGCATTTTCGCTTTTACAGAATATTCTGATAGATGCTAAGGTGCTTTCGGAGCAGGTTCCCTATGAGGAGCTGGTAAATACTGATTTTGCAAAAAAGGCAGCGGAGTAACACCGCTGCCTTACATTGTATAGGGTAATTAAGGTTGTTTATCGTTAAGCTTCAAACGGATATTNTTCANTGCCCAANGCTGTNATGCCTTTGNATTGGTGCTGATTTTTTCGNGAGANTCANGGANTTCCTGAAATGCAGGCTCCTCGCTCTCGTCAATGACGCCGTCCTCGGATATGGCGATCAGGGAGGCGCGCAGGCTGTCGATATCCTTTAAAGAACCGAGTACCTTAAGCGCAAGTCTGTCAAAATCATCGATAGTGACCTCTTTTACATTGTCGCGACCGATGGGGCATTCCTTGGCACAGTAGGAATTACACAGCTCGGGAGTGTTATAAACCGATGCCATTGCCTTAACCTCCTCGGGATAAGGAGAGATGGCGTCCAGCTCAATGCGGGCAAGCCTTGTGCGGTCGATTCCGATAATTTCGGCTGCTTTTTCACGGCTGCTCAACTCAGGATGGCATGCCTGTGCCTCGGAACGTGCAATATAATACATGTTGTCTGCTGCTTTTGTAGCTTTTTTTCCCATGATAAAACTCCCTTGTATGCTATAATTTTATTGTCAGTCATCGGATATTTGACGCAGTCTATAATACAGTTTATGCAAAAAGAAGTTCTTTGTAAAGAAAAATATGAAAATTACAAAGAAATGTTGAGACAAACATGAAAATTTGGTACAATACCACTATACGTGTTCATAAACTGGTAATATTAGAAAATACAATATTATGGAGGAAGAGAAATGGGTTTAATTAAGGCAGCAAAGGATGCGCTTGGAAGCCTTGTGGCAGACCAATGGCGTGAGTATTTCTACTGTTCATCCCTTTCAAGCGACGTGCTGGTGGTAAAGGGTGAAAAAAAGGTTACGGAGGGGCGTAACAGCAATACCAAGGGAACCGATAATATTATTTCCAACGGCTCCATTATTTCTGTTAATTTCGGGCAGTGTATGATAATTGTGGATCAAGGTAAAATTGCGGATTTTTGTGCGGAGCCGGGAGAATTTGTCTATGATACATCGACAGAACCATCTTTGTTATACGGAGACTTAGGTGAGAATATAAAGAACAGTTTTTTACAGTTTGGAAGAAGATTTGCCTTTGGCGGTAATACTGCGAAGGATCAGAGGGTGTACTATTTTAATACCAAGGAAATCATGAACAATCTGTACGGAACAGCGACACCTATTGATTTCCACATCGTTTCCCCCAGAACAGGATATGAGCTTGAGACTACCGTAAAGTGCAATGGCGAATACAGCTTTAAAATCATTGATCCTCTTGTGTTCTACGCCAATGTCTGCGGAAATGTAGATGAAAAATATACAAAATCCGGCAGGGGAGCAGAGGTGATCAAGCTGATGAAGGGTGAACTTCTCAGAAAGCTTCCCGTTGCTTTGGCTAAAATCGCGGCTCAGGGCGTTCTTCCTTATCAGATTCAGATGCATACGGAGGAAATAACCCGGTATCTGAAAACAGAGCTTAGTGAGGAGTGGACAATCAACCGCGGTATAGAAGTGGTATCCATTACCATAGCCGCTACCGTTCCTTCGGAAGACCGTGACAAAATCAACAAGTGGAACGATATGGTTATGCTTGCTTCCTCAGATATGCGCGCGGCTGCCGAGACGGAGGCTATGACTACCTTTATCAAGAATTCTTCCCTGAACGGTGCAAGCGGCGAAAATGGCGGCGCTACCGCCATGGACAGCATGATGGGTATGATGGCTATGAACATGATGAGACAGAATATGGGTGGAATGGGCAACATGGGTGCCATGAACGGAACAAACGGCATGGGAAACGTGAACGGAAACGTACAGCCTATGGCACAGGTATCCGTACCGGAACCGGTACAGCAGCCTATGATGCAGCCGGCAGGTACGGTAGCGGAGGGAGCTGTCCTTGGCTGGACCTGTACTTGCGGTTATGGGGACAACAGAGGGAAGTTCTGTGTGGAATGCGGTCTGCCCAAGCCTGCCTTAGACGGCTGGACCTGCAGCTGCGGACATGTAAATCAGGGTAAATTTTGTCAGGAATGCGGAAGGAAGAAACCGGAGGGCGCGCCTATGTATAGATGTGATAAGTGCGGCTGGGAGCCGGAAGACCCTGCGAATCCACCGAAATTCTGTCCTGAATGCGGTGACATTTTCGACGAAAATGACATAAAATAACGTAACAGTTCAGCCATGCCATTCATAAGTTGGCAGAATATATCTTTTCACTGATTATTCAAGTGTATTGCTACCAACTTATTTCATGTGGGGAGTCCGACCTATGCAAATGCTTGGACAATTTGCTCTCTTAGGGTGCAAATT
>WFLX010002577.1_pt1 | contig 12678 bp, 10 predicted proteins | sample 4967041 | NCBI WGS metagenome assembly WFLX01 (sample SAMN12857096, study PRJNA449069) | gut metagenome | isolation source: stool from male and female vole | host: Microtus ochrogaster | place: USA:Florida | collected 2017 | reverse complement strand
AAAGGGTGGTAAGCCTTGATAGAGCGGTCGGTCATCGCCATATATGGGCAGACGGTTCTCCCGGTTTCTCGCCGGGGAAATCAGGGGAGCGATATCGGGGATGTCGTTACTGAACTCAGGGTTATAGGTGAATACAGTGCGCCTGGTGGCCGCATCCCACACGAGCCGACCAATCTCCTGTCCCCACAGATTTACTTTCAGTTGATTCATAACCGGTGCTTTTTTCATTTGTTTTTGCGGTGGCGGATGCGCTGGGCTTTCTTGCCTTTGTCGTCGTAGAGGTAGGGGTCTTCGGGGAGCTCGGGGAGGAGGAAGTCCCCGTGTTCGGCGAGGCCTATGGCTCGCAGGAGGCGGAGCAGCGTGCCAAATGAGATGTCGGTCATGTTGCCCGTCTCAAATTTGTATATCGTGGTCATGCCCACGGCCGCGGCTTCGGCCACCTCCTTGCGGGTCATGCGCTGACGCATTCGGTAGTCGCGGAAGCGCAACCCGAGGTTGCGGACCACGTCGGGGGTACCAAGAGAGCGAAGTGGAAGTATCAGCATAGTGATAATTAACCTTGATTTCGGGCGATAATATTCCGGATATTGATATTTACAAAAGTAGGAATAAATCTGAAAACNNNCAAATNTTAGCTCAAGTTATTACGGAGACCACNCANCTTCNGCCGTCAGTGGCTATCGGGCNGAATTCCGGCGGGNGNATTGGTGGATTTTGGAAGAAAAAGGGCTTTAGGGGGAGATTTATGGCGGATTTTTGGTATATTTGCCGAAAATTGCATCAGTTTATGGAAAGGACGGTCTTTTTATCGGATCTGGAGGTGCTCGCAGACTATTCGTCGGAGTTCAGCAATTTCGGCAACGATTATCTCTATGCCCACCTTACCCGCAGCGGGTTGAGGGAGCGGGTAGGGGAGAGTCCGGTGAGGGTCAACGGGCTCACAATCTTGCTCACTGTNGGGGGCGAGATGGAGGTGGAGGTAAATCTCGCGCGCTGCACGGTGAGGGAAAACACTCTGCTGACCGCCGGCCCCGACAGCCTGCTCTATCTCCGCACGGTGGGCGAGGGTGCGCCCGATGTGTATCTGCTGATGATCTCGCCCGATTTCATGAGGAATATCAATCTCGATGTCAACCTGCTCTATTCGGTGAAATTCACCCCCGACCCGGTGCCTACGATGGAGCTTACAGCCGGGGAGGTGAAGCTCATGAAGAGCTATTTTGACCTGATACATTTCAACACCCTCAATAATGCCGACGCCATATATGTGAGAGGCATTTCGCGCAATCTCATAGCGGCGGCCGTCTACCAGCTGATGCAGTTTGTGAAGAATCATCAGGGGGAGAGTGCGAAGAACGACCGCCAGCGGTCACGGCGGTCAAACTATGTGAAGGATTTCATGGCGCTCGTGCACCAGCACCACCGCCAGGAGCGGTCGGTGGCTTTCTATGCCGGGAAGCTGTATATCACGCCCAAATATCTGTCGCTGCTCATCAAGGAGGCCACAGGGCGGAGCGCGGCCGACTGGATAGATGAGTTCGTGATACTCGAAGCAAAAAATCTGCTGCGATTCTCCGGAAAGAATGTGCAGCAGATCGCTTATGAGCTTAATTTTTCAAATCAGTCGTCGTTCGGCAAATATTTCAAGCACATCACGGGGATGAGCCCTACCGAGTATCAGCGCAGCTGAGAGAGGAGAGAGGCTGGGGTTACTCTTCGCCGAATGTGATGCTCGTGCCTTCGCCGGGCTTGCGCACCACGGTGTCGCGCCGGGCGGCCTGAGCGGCTGTGGCTCGGCGGATGTCTTCGATGATTTTCTTCTCGCGGTTGAAGGCGGGTATCTTCTCGAGCACGTCGATAATCATATCGTTGTCCATCTCGCCGGGATTGAGTATGATGTAGTTGGTGCGGTATTTCTCCACGCTCGCTCCATACTCCTGGCTGATGCGGTCTCTGATGGTCGACACTATGGGCGATTCGGGGGCTTTCTTGGGCTTGGCTTTGGGCTGCGACTGGCGGAGCTCGTCTTCCTCCTCGCGGATGGTCACTTCAAAGCCGGCGGCGAGAATGGTCACCTTCACCTGGTTGCCGAGGGTTTCGTCGAACTTCACACCCCAGATTACTTCCACTCCGTTATCGATGCCCTGCACGAAGTCTGTGAACTCCTGCATCTCGGACATGAGGAATTCCTGCTCGGCCTCGTGCGAGAAGTAGAGGTTGAAGAGCAGGCGCTTGGCTCCCATGATGTCGCGGTTGCGGAGCAGGGGAGAGTAGAGAGCGTCCTTGATGGCTTTGGTCACACGATCCTCACCCTCGCCGTAGCCGGTGGAGATNATGGCGGCTCCACCTTTGCGCAGGGTGGTGTTCACGTCCTCGAAGTCGAGGTTGATGTANCCCTCGCCGGTGATGAGCTCGGAGATGGAGCGGGCGGCCATGGAGAGGGTCTCGTCGGACTTGGCGAAGCCGTTGATAAACGACAGGCTGCCGTAGATTTCCGTCAGGCGCTCGTTGTTGATGATGAGGAGCGAGTCGACATACTTGCGCATCTCGTCGGCTCCCTGCATAGCCATCTCGATTTTCTTGTCGCCCTCGAAGAAGAAGGGTATGGTGACTATGCCGATAGTGAGGATATCTTTTTCGCGGGCTGCCTGGGCCACAACGGGAGCAGCTCCGGTGCCTGTGCCTCCACCCATGCCTGCGGTGATAAACACCATGCAGGTGTCGTCGGTGAGCAGAGCGCGGATTTTGTCGATATCGTCCTCGGCGGCCAGACGGGCTTTTTCAGGCACACCGCCCGCACCGCGTCCCGAGCCGATGAGCACCTTGTTGGGCACCGGGGAGGTGAGCAGAGCCTGGCGGTCGGTATTGAGCACTATGCACTGCAGCTGGGCGATGTCTTGCTTGTACATGTGGTTGACGGCATTGCTTCCGCCACCGCCCACACCGATAGCCTTGATCACTATCTTGCCGCGTTCTTCGTTGGCCAGACCATTGTCAAATTTCTCTGCGAGGTCTTCGGCTCCGAGGTCGTTATATATGTTGTTTTCGTCCATTGATAGTCAGTGTGAAGAGGGTTTCTGTAACAGAGTGAGATATAGGTGTTAATGCGGGTTATGCGTCATCGTCGTCACCGAGTTCGGCGCCGTCGGGGTCGGTGGGTATGTCGTCGATTATCACTTTGCGGACATTTTTCCATATCCCGCTCATGAAGCCNGAGCGGCGTCGCTGGGGCTCGGGTTCGGGCTCGGGTTCGAGCTGCTCCTCCACGGGGAGAATCTCGGGCTCCGACAGACACTCCACGGGGTCGTTCTTAGCCGCATGGAGCAGTATGGAAATCACGTCGACATTCTCGGTGGGAGCTATGCGGCCCTCGACAATACGCACCCCCGGGGCCACGGCNTTGCCCTGACGCACGGGCATCTTNGTGGTCTCCTCAAGGCGGCGGTTGAAGCCGTTGAGCTTGGCTCCGCCTCCCACTATGATGATGCCGGCGGGGAGCTCGGAGTGAGTGAATCCGGCATATTCGAGCTGCTTCTGGATATTCTTGATTATCTCGAAGGCGCGGTGGGATATGTAGTTGTTGAGGTCGGCGAGCTTCACATCGTCGGAGGCCGAAGGGGCGTCGGGATATGCGTTGCCGTAGTTTTTCTTGAGGTTTTCGGCATCCTCCTCCACACAGTTGAGGGCCGTGATGTCGCGGGTGATGTTGCGTGAGCCCATCGGGAGGGTGGCGAGATATTTGAGGCTACCGTGCTTGTAGACCGACACTGTGGTGGTCTCGGCTCCGAAGTCGACGAGCATGCAACCGAGCTTGCGCTCGTCGTTGCTNAGCACCAGGTCGGCTATGGCAAGCTGGCGCACCACGTAGGTGTTGACCTTGAGCTTGAGNTTGTCTTCGAAGAGTCGGGGAAGATTGTTCTTCATCTGCGGGCGGCAGGCAATGAGATTGGCCACCATGCGGATATTGGAGCCATACATGCCCACCGGGCGGTCGGCGCGGGTGTTGTCGATTATAAATTCGCGNGGNTCCACGCAGAGCACCTCTCTTTCGGGCACTCCCGCGCCGTGGGCTTCGCGCTTGAGGGCGGTGATGATTTCGGGTGTAACCTCCGAATCGGCCGGGAGAGAGCGGTTCACCTCATGTTCGACGGCAAACAGCGAGCGTCCGCCCACAGCCACATAAACCCTCTCGACCTTGCGCGGCGAGCGGCTTTTGTCTGTGGCGGCCATGCGGTTCTCTATTTTCTGGATGATATTGCGCATGGTGTTGGCGGCCATGGCCACATTGCTGAGCTGGCCGTAGCGCACGCTTTCGCTGAGCGGCATTTCCTCNACGGCCTTAACGGTGAGGGTGCCGTGTGGGTCAACGCTTCCGATAGCCCCTTTGATCTTGGAGCTGCCGATTTCGATTGCGATAAGATTTATGTCGTCCATAAGGGGATGTATTTTTTTAGTCTTGTTTTTTTGATGCAGGGATGGGTCGGTCGTTCTTGGCTTTCTTGCCGGGGAGAGCCTGACCCGGAGCGACGTTTTCGGCCACCTGCATTGTGGTCACGTCGTCGGCGTCGTCCTCGGTCTCGGTGAGAAACCTCGGGCGCGCAAGCTGTTTGTGGCGCCGGGTGGCTACTATCTGTCCACCCCACTTCACAGAGATGGTGTCGTAGAAGTTCCAGCCCTTGACCGGGAGAATCTCAGTGTAGGCACGCTTCAGGCGCGAGAACTTGCTATCGAAGTCTTTGGGCTCGCCGAAGTTTATCACCTGGCCGCGCACTATCGGCACGAGGAGGATGTCGGTAGGCGAATCGACCTTTATCATCGACACGAGAGAGTTCCAGAGCGAGTCGGCAGCTATGTAGTCCACCAGCGGGAGCACCTGCAGGGGTGAGAAAACCGAGTCGTCGAAGTGGCCGAGAATCAGNGGCACGTCCACGTGGTAGCGGGCCGAAGCCGATATGCGCTTGCCCTGACGGTTGATGTAGTAGGAGGAGTTGCCGTCGAATATTCTTGCCACCGGGTGCATGGGATTGACCGTGATGAGCACCTCTCCGTCGGAGAGACGCACCACCTTGGCATCCTCGATCTTGTCAATCGCTGCCAGAAGCTGCTCTATGCTGTCGGTGTCGATGTCGAGAAGCCTCATGCCGGTTGCTGTGGCGGGGAGGTCGCCCAGTTCGTGGGCAAGCTCGCCGGGGGTCACGAAGCGGAAGGCCGCTGTGTCGTTGACAGCTATACGCAGCCCGGTGCAGGTGCGCTCGGCACCGGCCCGGTTGGCGAAAACAAGCGCAATCACCAGATAGACAGCCAGCCCGATCGAGAGCAGACCGGGTATGATGGAGCCCTTGCGCAGAGCGGGGCGCTGACTGTCGGTGGTGGATTTGCGTGATTTCATTTCCTGGCGTTATCTACTATTTCGGGGAGCAGGTCGACAATGTCGCCGGCTCCTGCTGTAAGCAGGATGTCAAAGTTACGATTTTTTAGCGTATCAATCAATGATTTCTTTTCAATCATCACTTTATCGGCGCATTTTATGTGGTCGAAGATGATTTTTGAGGTCACTCCGGGTATCGGAAGCTCTCTGGCGGGGTAGATGTCGAGCAGTATCACTGAGTCGGCCATGGAGAGAGCTTCGGCAAACTGGGGGGCGAAATCACGTGTGCGCGAGTAGAGATGGGGCTGGAAAGCCACCGTGAGGTGTCGGCCGGGATAGAGAGCCTTGACCGAGGTGATGGAGGCCTTGAGTTCGTCGGGGTGATGGGCGTAGTCGTCGATTATGGCGCGTCCCTGCGGGCCCTCTTCGCGCAGATGATACTCGAAGCGGCGCTTCGGGCCCATGAACGAGGCCATGGCAGTGCGCGCGGTCTCGGGGGTGAGCTCACCGGCGAGATATACAGCGGCCAGGGCAGCCACGGCATTCTCTATGTTGATTTCCACCGGCACTCCGAGCTCTATGCCGGGAATCTCGCCGTCGGGGGTTACGAAGGTGAATGTGATGTGGCCGTCGCGGCGCGTGATGTCTTTGGCATGGAAGTCGCCCTCGTCACGCGAATAGGTGTGGACCGTCACACCTTCGCCCGGACGGGGACGCAGTTTGAGCCCGGTGTGGACTATCAGGTGCCCGCCGGGCTGAATGAGCTCGGTGAAGTGGGCGAAGCTTTCGAGATAGGCCTCCTCGGTGCCGTAGATATCGAGATGGTCGGGGTCGGTGGAGGTGATTACGGCGATGTAGGGGCGGAGATGATGGAAAGAGCGGTCATATTCGTCGGCCTCGATCACGCTCCAGGGCGATGTGGGGCTGAGCAGGAAGTTGGTGCCGTAGTTGCGGAGCACTCCGCCGAGGAAAGCGTTGCATCCTGCGGGGGAGGAGTGCAGCAGATGGGCTGCCATCGACGAGGTTGTGGTCTTGCCGTGGGTTCCTGCGAAGCAGAGCGCCCGCGAAGTGCGGGTGACCTCGCCGAGGAGCCGTGCGCGCTTCATTATCGTGAAGCCATTGTCGCGAAACCACTTGAAGAGAGGCAACGACTCGGGCACAGCGGGAGTGTAGACCACCAGAGTGGTGGACGGGTCGCGGAAATCGGCGGGTATCTCGTCGGGCTCGCCGCCGAATGTGATTTTNACACCCTCGGCGCTGAGAGCTTCGGTGAGGGGGGAGGGGGTGCGGTCGTAGCCGGCCACGGCAATGTTGCGGCTCAGGAAATATCTTTCGAGCGCGGCCATGCCTATGCCTCCGGCACCGATGAAGTAGATGTGGGTGAAATTATTAGCGGTAGAGGTCATTTCTCTTGCGGGGTGATGATGGAAAGAAGGGTGTCGACAATCAGGTCGTCGCTTCCGCGGCAGGCCATTGCCGAGATATTGGTGGCGAGATTATGGCGCCGGGCTTTGTCGGCTATGAGGGCCACGATTTCCTCNCCGAGTTTCGCGGGCGCCTCGGCATCGGGTATGAGCACGGCGGCATCTCGGGTGGAGAGGGCGAGGGCGTTTTTGGTCTGATGGTCCTCAGCCACGTTGGGCGAGGGGATGAGTATCACCGGCTTGGCGAGCAGCTGGAGCTCGGAGATGGTTCCGGCTCCGGCGCGGGCCACCACGAGGTCGGCGGCGCGGTAGGCTGTGGCCATGTCGGAGATGAAGGCCATGGGGCGAACGTCGCGATAATCCTCCGCGCGGCGTGCGAACTCGTCGGCATAGAGGCGTCCGGTCTGCCAGAGGAGCTGTATGCCATGCTCGGCGAGCAGGGGGAGGGCAGCAGCCACGCTCTCGTTGACGGTGCGGGCGCCGAGGCTTCCGCCGGTCACGAATACGAGGGGTTTGCCGGGGTCAAACCCGAGGGCTTTCTTGGCCTCGGCCTGAGTGAGGGTGCACTGCAGCAGCTCGGAGCGGATAGGATTGCCGGTGACGGTGATACGGTCGGCCGGGAAGAACCGCTCCATGTCGGGGTAGGCGGTGCAGATAGCCTTGGCCTTGGCCGCGAGGAGCTTGTTGGTGACTCCGGCATAGGAATTCTGCTCCTGGAGCATTGTAGGGATGCCCTTGCGCTGAGCCTCCTTGAGCACCGGGCCGCTTGCATAACCACCCACTCCCACTGCCACATCGGGGCGGAAGTCGGCCACTATGCGCGAGGCCTTGCGCATGCTCTTCCAGAGTTTGACAAGCACGCCCACATTGCGCCAGAGCCGGCGGCGGTCGAATCCGGCTACCGGCAGCCCGACGATTTTATAGCCCGCGGCAGGCACTCGCTCCATCTCCATGCGCCCTTCGGCGCCGGCAAAGAGGATTTCTACGGAGGGGTCGCGACGCTTGAGCGCATTGGCGATAGCGAGGGCCGGGAATATATGGCCTCCGGTGCCTCCTCCGCTTATGAGCACGCGGAGAGGACGCTTGGCGGGAGTGGATGTGGTGGGTTGTTTCTTCATCAGTGGAGCATTGTGGGGTTGTCGGCGCGCATCTCTTCGGGGAGNGCGTTCATTTCGTCGGTAATCTGCTTGCGGGTGCCCTTGCGCACGGCGAATCGGCTCACGCTGAGCATTATGCCAAACGCTATGGAGGTAATCAGTATCGAAGTGCCACCTTTGGAAATCAGGGGCAGCGGCTGACCCGACACAGGGAAGAAGCCGCTCACGATAGCCATGTGGAACATCGCCTGGTAGGCTATCATCACGGCGATTCCGAGCACGAGCAGAGCCGGGAGGGCGCGTTTGCACCCCATGGCAATGGCNGCGGCGCGGCCGAGCAGCCACAGATAGAGGAGAAGCACCACGAAGCCGCCTATGAGCCCGAGGTCCTCGACGATGATGGCGAAGATATAGTCGGAGAATGCCAGAGGGAGTCGGGCGGTCTCACGCGAGTTGCCGGGGAACACCCCGATTATGCCGCCGTTGGCCTGGGCCATGTAGGAATACTGTTCCTGGCGGTTTTTGGCTGTGATNGGCTGCTCGTAGGGGGGCACCGGGTTGAAGTGGCGCGAGATACGGCTGCCCCATGTGGAGCTGCGGTTCACTTTCTCGCCCGAGGCGTTGACCACCGGTTCGCCCGACGAGCTCACCTGCTCCACGGCGGGAGTGGAGTCGTCGGAGCTGCTGGCGTGGACTATGCCGTAGGCCGCGAGGGCGAATACGATGTAGACTCCCACCACTATGCAGATTTTCTTGAGCTCTATGCCGCCTATCAGCATCATGGAGAAGCTTATGGCCATCAGGAGAATGGTGTTGGTCATGCCCTGCTGTATGAGCAGGCCGCCGAATATCATCACGGCGAGAGCCGAGATAATCACGCCACGGTTGTGGACACCGCCGTTTTTCTGCATATAGAGCGAGGTGTAGCGGGCTATGATGAGCACTGCCGAGAGCTTGAGGAACTCGGAGGGCTGGATGGTGATTCCGGCAAGATTGAACGAGCGGCGCGCACCGTTGACCACATCGCCGAAGAGCATCACATAGAGCATCATGCCGGCACTGAGGAGGATGAACAACTTGCTGAAGCCCATAAGCTTATTGTAGGGCACACGCTGCATCAGCAGGATTATGACGCAGCCGGCCCCGAGCATCATCACGTGGCGGAAAATCGGCCCNAGCACTCCTATCGACGACGAGGCTACCTCGCGCGAGCTTGCGCTGTAGAGCTCTATGATGGAGATGAGGCAGAGGAGTATGTAGATGCCCCAGATGTGCTTGTCGGGGGGAGCCACAGCCTCGAGCTGCTTGACCGGTTCCTTGGCAGGGGTGACCAAGGGTGTGTTGAGTTCCATTGTATCCACTGTATCCATGGCTTAAGAGGGAAAGATTTGTTTATGTTTTTATAGATGTGAGGTTATTTTTTCATGTTTCTTACGGCTTCCTTGAATTGCTCTCCGCGGTCTTCGTAGCTCTTGAAGAGGTCGAAGCTCGCGCAGCAGGGCGAGAGGAGCACGGTGTCGCCCGAGGTGGCTATCCGGGCGCAGGTGGCCACCGCTTCACTCAGCGAGTGNGTGTCGGCGATTGTAGCCACCTTGCCNCTGAAGAAGTCGAGCAGCTTGGTGTTGTCCTTGCCCATGCACACTATGGCCTTCACCTTCTCGCGCACCAGAGGCTCTATCTCGGTNTAGTCGTTGCCTTTGTCNTTGCCGCCGAGTATNAGNACCACGCCCGATGAAGGCATGCTCTCCAGAGCATACCAGCAGGAGTTGACGTTGGTGGCCTTGGAGTCGTTGATATAGCGCACGCCGTCGATTTCGGCCACAAACTCCAGGCGGTGTTCCACTCCCTCGAAGTCGCTCAGGGCTTTGCGGATATCNTCCTTGCGGATGTCGAGCAGGCAGGCGGAGAGTCCGGCGGCCATGGAGTTGTAGAGGTTGTGGAGGCCGTTGAGCGAGAGCTCGGCNCGNGGCATGCGCAGCTTGGTGGCGGGGGTGTCGAGGATGAGGAGGTCGTCGGNGTCGACGTAGGCAGCCGCTCCGGGCTCATATTTCTCGGCAAAGGGGAAGAGCTGTGCCTCGGTGACCACATGCTTCATCTGGGCGATGATCACAGGGTCGTTTTCCCAGAAGATGAACGCATCCTGGGGGGTGAGATTCTGGATGATGCGGAACTTGGCGTTGACATAGTTCTGCATCTTGTATTCGTAGCGGTCGAGATGGTCGGGGGTGATGTTGAGCAGCACGGCGATATTGGCCTTGAACTCATACATGTTCTCGAGCTGGAAGGAGGAGAGCTCTATCACGTAGACATCGTGGTGTTCGCGGGCCACCTGCAGAGCGAGGCTGCGGCCCACATTGCCCGCCAGACCTACATTGAGCCCCGCGTTGCGGAGTATATGGTAGGTGAGCAGCGTGGTGGTGGTTTTGCCGTTGCTGCCGGTGATGCACACCATCTTGGCGTCGGTGTAGCGTCCGGCAAACTCTATCTCGGAGATTACGGGGATGCCTTTGGCTATAATCTCTCTCATCACAGGCACTGTGGGAGGTATNCCGGGGCTCTTCACCACTTCGTCGGCGGCGAGGATACGCTCCAGAGTGTGGGTGCCCTCTTCCCATTCTATCCCCTCGCTGGCGAGCATATCGCGATAGCGGGGTGCGATGGTGCCCATGTCAGACAGAAACACCTCCATGCCCTTGTCTTTGCCGAGTATAGCAGCTCCTACGCCGCTCTCTCCGCCTCCGAGCACCACGAGGCGACGGGGCGAGGATGATGATGTTGAGTTACTGGTCATTTATCTGATTTTAAGCGTTACGAATGTTACTGCGGCGAGCAGGATTGCCACAATCCAGAAGCGGGTGACNATTTTNGACTCGGGGATGGCCCGGATGGGAGCCTGGAGCAGGGCGTCGATGCCGCTGTTGCCCGGTTTCTGGAAATGGTGGTGGAGGGGAGTCATCTTGAAGATGCGCTTACCGGTGCCGGTGCGCCGCTTGGTGAATTTGAAGTATGCCACCTGTATCATCACCGAGAGGTCCTCGATGAAGAAGATGGCGCAGAGCAGAGGAATGAGCAGCTCCTTGCGGATGAGGATGGCAAACACGGCTATGATGCCGCCGAGAGTGAGGCTGCCGGTGTCGCCCATGAATACCTGGGCGGGGAAGGCGTTATACCACAGGAAGCCGATGAGGGCTCCGATAAAGGCGGCCATAAACACCACAAGCTCCTCGCTGCCGGGGATATACATGATGTTGAGATACGACGAGTAGATGATATTGCCNCCGAGATAGGCCATGATGGCGAGAGCTGTGCCGATGATGGCCGACACTCCGGTGCAGAGTCCGTCGAGTCCGTCGGTGAGGTTGGCTCCGTTGGAGGTTCCGGCTATGGCGCAGATTATCACGATGGCAAACACTATCCAGCCACCCGTGGCGGCATATTTGCCGGCCCAGGAGGTGAGATAGGCGTAGTCGAAGTTGTTGTTTTTCACAAACGGGATGGTGGTCTGCGTGGTCTTGACGTTTTCGGCNTTATAGGTGACGGTGACCTCGGTCGACTCCACGTCGANGGTCTCCACATTCTCGCGCATNACTATGTCGGGGCTNAAATACATGGCTCCCGCCACCACCAGGCCGAGGCCTATCTGGCCGATGATCTTCACCTTGCCGCTCATGCCGTCCTTGTTGTGNCGCTTGATTTTGAGCCAGTCGTCGAGAAAACCGAGCAGGCCGAGCCACACTGTGGTGAGCAGCATCAGGGCCATGTAGACNCTGCCGAGATTGCCTATGAGCAGGCAGGGGATGAGGATGGAGATGATGATGATGATGCCTCCCATGGTGGGGGTGCCTTTTTTCTGCATCTGTCCCTCCAGACCGAGGTCGCGGATTATCTCGCCCACCTGCATGAGCTGCAGACGGTCGATGATGCGGCGTCCGAACACCATGGCTATGAAAAGAGCGAGCACAAAGGCTGCTCCCGACCTCACGGTGATATAGTCCATGAGTCGTGCTCCGGGGAAGCCGAGGGTATCGAGGTAGCCGAAAAGATAGTAGAGCATGATTGAGTGTGGGGTGGTGGGTTAGAGGTCGGTTTCGCTGAAAATCTCCTTTACGGTCTCGCGGTCGTCGAAGTGGTGTTTCACACCCTTGATTTCCTGGTAGTCTTCGTGACCCTTGCCGGCGATGAGAATCACGTCGCCCGCCGATGCGAGAGCCACGGCGGTGCGGATAGCCTCGCGGCGGTCGGCGATGCTGATGGTCATGGCGCGTGCGCGTGCGTCGAGCCCCTCCTCCATGTCGCGGATTATGTCGGCCGGCTCCTCGAAGCGGGGATTGTCGGAGGTGAGAATCAGGCGGTCGGAGCGGAGAGCGGCTTCGCGGGCCATGATGGGGCGCTTGCCCTTGTCGCGGTTGCCTCCGGCACCCACCACGGTGATGATATTGCCTTTGGCTCCGACGATGTCGCGGATGGCGGAGAGCACGTTGACCACCGCATCGGGGGTGTGGGCGTAGTCGACTATCGCGGTGACACCCTTCTTGGAGCGGAAGGCCTGGAAGCGTCCGGCCACCGGCACGAGCAGGCTCATGTTGACGAGCACCTTCTCAGGGTCCCAGCCGAGGAGTATCGAGGCACCGTAGACCGCGGTGAGATTGTAGGCGTTGAAGCGGCCTGTGAAGAGCACCTCCACCTCGTGGCCGTTGAAAGCTATGAGGGTGCCGTCGAGGCGGCTTTCGATCACGCGGCCGGTGAAGTCGGCATCGGTGCGGAGAGAATATGTGTAGCGTCGGGCGGC
>WFLX010123675.1_pt1 | contig 12679 bp, 14 predicted proteins | sample 4967041 | NCBI WGS metagenome assembly WFLX01 (sample SAMN12857096, study PRJNA449069) | gut metagenome | isolation source: stool from male and female vole | host: Microtus ochrogaster | place: USA:Florida | collected 2017 | reverse complement strand
AAGCCGCCGGATTCGGTTAAAGTAACTATCCATATACTTATGTTCGCAGGAGAAACTCTTATTAATCAGGGATGTATCGGCAATCGGAAAAGAATTTCCAGAGGAAGGGAATGGTGTATGTATAGATGAAATATCCTATGGCTGTGCGACTGAGCTGCAATATCTGCTCACCGTACTTGCTCACGATGGACGGTCCGTCACCGTCTCCTCTCTCTTGGATTGAGAGTGTGTCGCCTTGCATCACGGCGAACACCTCGCTATGGAATTTACCGTTAATGAAAAGGTTCGGTACGTTGTCGGGGCGCGGTTGAAGCATCAGCATCACTCCTGCGGTAGGAGGTGTTATGTCAAGCTTCCATTGCTTATAAGCTTCGCTTTTATGATACCACGGACCTTTCTCTTCAAAATATGGATCGTTATCGTATGTAGGGTTGAGAAATTTATCTTCGCCATCAAGACCGCTGTACATCTGTTCACGCACCGCATCTTCGGCAATAACCGCATTATCGCCGAGACATTGGATAATCGCAGGCTCAAAGCCGTCAACCATCCGAACAACCATATCGCATACGTCAAATATATCAGCCATAGATTTTAGAAAAAAGGCGGAGTGACATCGCCACCCCGCCCGATTAATTATGTGTCAGCCTTGACCGGAGGAGCCATCAAGTCGTAGGCTTTGCCGAGCATCTTGCTCCGAGCTGATTCCTTTCGGTCCATCCAGAACACGTTAAGATGCTGTTTGATGAAATCCTCGCGGCTCAATTTGGCGCATTCGGATTTTACGAAAGTCACGCCTTCAAATCTCAACTCGTTCATACCGCCTGCTCGACGCCTTTAATGCCGGCTTCATAGAGTTCGGCAGGTGATTTAAGAGAAGGCTCAGAGTCTCCGGATGCGATTGTGATTGTCTCGGTCTCCGCATCGTAAGCCACCCCCGTAGCGGAACCTTTGAGTACAGCTGTGGGAGTCTTGCTGATGATATCGCCGAACTCTGCTGTGCGGTCAAGTCCGCCGATCGCTTCCACGAGCTTATATTTGTTTTCCTCCACTTTGAAGAACTTGACCGGAGTCAATCCATACACAAAAGACGCCACATTGAAGTCAAGTTGCTCGTAATTGGATTTTTCAAAAGCCGCTCTGGCATCTTGATGGCAGAAATTGACAAGAAGCGTCGACTTAGCTCCAGAGGTGGGGAACTGCGTGATTGTGGGATATATGCTCGACATCGGGAATCCGGCAAGAGTGTCGGTGCCGTCTTCGACACCGAAGAGCACATTGTTCCTGTCTACGAAATACACGTCAAAGGGCATATTCATAGTACGGGAGAGCGAACGCGCAAGCACGTCGTTGAATGTGTCCATGGTGAACGTGTCGGTCAGAGCGCTCACGTNGCTGACCTGATTGGGACCGTAGCCAATGGTTGACACGTTTGGATCGCCGCCGCCCTTGGCATACTCTACGAATTGCGCAATAGGCATTATGCGAGCCGGTCGGTCGGCGTGGCACAACTCTTCAAGTTTGTCGCCGGAAAGATCAGCGGGAAGCTTCTGACCGCGGGTCACGACTATCGCCATGATGATTTTCTCCCTGTCATAGGGACAGGCGGATACGCCCGTACTGAGGGCGTTGCCTTTGCAAGTTCTTACTTTCATTGTATTCTGCAATTTTGATGTGTGATTTTTAATTCGAGGTTGCGAATGTCTATGGCATCTATGGGTTCGCTCACCTCATCCCCGGTGGAAGTGAACGCCCCATATTTGCCGTAGGAGTAGTTTTCCGAATAGCTGTGCCTTATATTGTCTTTATATCCGAAATCCAACCGCCCGTCGGCTTTCAGCTCTTCGAGGAAGCGTGCGTATATCGGTCGAAGAACGCTGGCGAATGAGTAGTCGCGGCGTTGCTCGTTGCTCCAGTCTCGATTGGTTTTGCAAGCGATGAGAATGTTGACCTTGACGACTGCATGATAATCGGGATTGTTCCGATCTTCCACTATAGGAGTGAACAATGCTATCATCGGCAGTTTTTCATCGGCGCCGTATTGCCCCTTGCTCATTTCGTCCAGATAAGCCTTGATGTATTGGGTGTTGCCAAAAACGTAGCTGATTCCGGGTTCTTGCTCTTCGCGGGTTTCCTCGTTGTAATCTGTGTAGACCACGACAAGCCCAGAATGGACTTTCGCAACGACATCTTCAATAATCTTGGTGATGTCACGGCTTTGCGGAGTTTTGGGTCTCGGCTTCATAAATTGAATCGGTTGATAGGTTCAAGCATATATTTGTCAATCATAATGCCGGGAACCGGACATTCGCCACTATCAACCCATTCGGCGAACACGTTGAGACTATTGACCATCCTATTCCATGTCGACACCTGACGAACGATTGGCTCCACGTACTGATTGGCTGCTTTGAGCCTAACTAATCCTGTAATGGTTGCTGTCTGTCCGGAATCGCGGAGTATGTAGAAGAACACATAATCGGCGAACGGCTTACGCAGCTTGGAGCACACTGCATCCATATCCTTATCTGTATCAGCTTCGGGGTCGCAGTCAAGATTATCCAGATACTTTTGCATAGCATCGCCGGCATCTTCGCCGAGCACACGGCAAAGGAACTCCTCCTGATATTCCGCGATGTATTGCTCAATCACGNCATTCTCTTTTGGAGTGCCNTTGCCGAGCGTGGCATTGAGGATTTNCCGCGGTCCGGCTGTGAAATAGGAAACATCAATAAGCATGGCTATTCAGTTTTCTTGGGTCGTTTCATCTTGGGCGTTTTGGTGTCGGCTTCGGGAAGAGCTTGCACGTCCTTGCAATCTTCCAATTCCAATTCCTTAGAATCAGATTCCGACAGTTCCTTGGTGTCGGCTTCGGGTTCTGCCTTCACATCGGCTATCTCTGTTGGAGCATCGAGGATGAGGTCAATGTCAACGCCTGCATCTTTGAGCCGGTTGATAATGATCTGAAGTTCATTAGCTCGGAAACAAGCGGCGGAGAGTTCCTCGCTCATGGCTGTGTACGATTTCTCCAACTCTGCGAGTTGAGCTTTGAGCGTTTCAACCTCTGACTCATCGCTTGTGTGAAGTTCATCGCAAGGGACGGCATCAGCCGCCAGGGGAGTGAATTCAATCACTCCACGCTGGATGCGGATGCGGTTCTCTTGGATTACCTTCTCAACGTCCTTTGGATTGCCTGAAAGAATGTAGTCCATGGGGCTTAGTCTTTTGCGATGGCAGTTTTCAGAGCATTGATGTTACCGTATGCGAAAGCCCAAGGGCATTCCACCGGAACGATGAGTTCCTTCTGAGCGATGAGCACAATCTGGTTTTTGAGCTTGCATTCCACATCGTCAGCCCAGTCGATTGTCAATCCGGTATAGTCGATGATTTTGGCTCCGCGGCGAAGGTCGCCAAGGAAATATCGTCCGGGGGGAACCGTTGTCAACGGCATCACACGAAGTCCTCCAATAATGGGATTGCCGTTTATATCCTTAACGACATCCAATCGATTACCGTCTGTTGCCTTTTCACAACGGATGCTGTTGATGGTGATTGGGTTCAGAGCAAGGAATGTAGGCGCGAACTGAGCGTAAGTCATCACTGCTACTGCGGTTTCGAGAGCATCGATTGAGTTAGGCGCCTCAACGCTCTTGAATCCGGAGTTGTTGAGCTTAAATGTCATGTCACCGACAGATGTCTCTTCGCCCACGAACTCGGCTCCCATAACAAGAAGCTGGGTGTCGTTCATCTTTATCACATCGTGAGTGCCGTTGAGGTCTGTATTGACCGTGGCTCCGGAGAATGATATTTTCATTCCATCCATGAGCAAGTCATGAGCGGCAGCAAGTTCCACAACAATACCGTTAGCTGCTTTGCTGACCGCCTTGATGCTTCCTGCGGCACCAGATATGATCACATCATTGACGATGGTTTCCACGGGAAGAACGCCTTCATAAGATGTGATGCCCTTGAGGTTATNGCCTGNNCCGTNTCCATNNAGTATGNCGNAGTCNTCCNCATNGAGAANAGCCTNNACCACTATGNTAAGAATGAGTGAANGTANANNANCGCGGCTCNTGANCATTCNCNNCGACATAGGTATGTGTGTACCTACACGCTTCACACCAGTCTGTTCTTCCTTGATTTTGAAAGAAGACTCAGGCAGACGTCCGTTCTCGGCTACATATCTCGCATTCTTGTTCACCTCGTAGATCATCTGCCATGAGAACATCGGATACGCGGGATCACCCTGAAGAACAGTTGCGAAATCGCGGACGTGGACTTGCTTGTCCCTCTGCTGGCTTACAACATCGGATGACTGATCAGTGAGATGGACTGTGCCGGAATAGTTTTCGGTCAGAGACACATCCTTGATCTCGAAACCGCGAGCTTCCTTGTAAATGCCGCTCTCAAATGACTTGAATTTGTCGCTCTCGAACATTGCGTCAATAGACTCATCAATGCCTTTGAACTTATCCATGCCAACACCTTTCTGCTTGAGTTTTTCAATTCCATCTGCGAGGTTCCTTACTGTTGCACGGAGTTCGTCATTATCCTTGACAATCTCAGCAAACTTCTCGGAATCAAAGCCTTTGAGTGAGTCGCTGACTCCTTTAAGCTTGTTATCAACATCCTCCGAAGAGATAGCTCCTTCGAGGGCTTTGTTGCACACGTCCACTACAATGTCGCACATCTTCTCAAGGAATGCGCGCTGCTCGCCATCGAACTTCTCATAGCTGATGCCGAGATCTGATTTTGTAACTTTCTTGAACATAATTTATTGATTGGGTTAAAGATTTTCGTTGAGTTTCGCCCAGAATGAGGGCTTCACGTTTTTGAGTTCTACATCGTCGTTGTCATCCTCCTTTGCTGTGGGTTCAGGCGTTGACAGATCTTCAGTCTTGATGATGTTGTTTGCGCGATATACGCGGGAATAGCAGTGCGGACAGCGCACGAAAGCGGCAATGTCAGTGATTGACTTCTCGGTGATGAGAGCGCGGTCTCCTTTGAATTGGTCGAGCAATGCAAGCACTTCCTGACGGATTTCAGGTGTCAGCCGGTTTATCTCTTGCTCCACGATGTCATCAGTAATCCATCTCTGATACATGGCGGCTGCTTCGATTACCTGCTGCGCGAATGTCATCTCGGGCTGTTGGTCGTAATCGAACTGATAGCCGCAGTGAGGGCAGCTTACAATCGTGCCGCCGTCAAGTGATTTGAGTAGCAGGTTCAGTTCCATATCGTATTGTTTAAGACGCTCGTCTGAATATCCGTGTTGCTTAAACGCTCCACGGATTAAGTCTACGGCATCTCTCACCTGCTGGGCGGTGGCGCTTTTAAGGTTCACCAGGAATGTCTGAGGATTGCTTCCCCACGATGTGAGCGTCGAGAACTCAAACATCTTCCATTGAAGCACCTTGCGGCGGTCTTCGCCATCTCGCTTCATGGCGCGCACACCGATTGAGTGTTCAAGGGTGCGTCCGCACTCTGCAAAGAGCTTGTAGTCCTCCAGCGTGTCACGCCCTATCTGCTTCTTGAGATTGAGCTGCGACACCATTACAAGGTTGCCTGATTTCTCCGCGCCTTCCAACGGGCATCCCAATAACTGCGTCGTGTCGTGATTGAGGAAATGGCGCATACGCCCGATATCCTCTTTCAAAGTCTGGTCAAATGAGCCTGACACTGAGATGTCGTGCTGACTATCCTCAATGCCTATACCGTTCACGGCTACCGTGACGATACCCTTCTCATCAACGTCATTCGCTTTCGTCTGATAAATCAGGCTTTGTTTCGTCTCGTTCATGATTACTTTCTCCTGTTGAGGGTTTGTTGGTTAATATTGATTGGTTGTTAAGTATCTTGGCTACTACCGCCAATTCTTCATCGCTCATTTGGAATTTGAGCTTACTGAACAGCGGCATCTCTTCCTCATCAATTTGGCTCTCGTGAATTTGGGCCCGCCAGTCGTTGAGGGAGATCAATCCGTCATTGAACTGCTGACGGCATCGGTCATTTGTGAGCTTCTTAACCTGCTCCGCCTCTTTGAGCCCCAACTGCAAGCAATCCACATCGCTGAAATTGCAATCGAGATAGAGTCCGTCTTTGTCAAGCCCGAGGAACGAGGTGAGGTCATTGCAGAACTTTTGAGCCATTGGAATTATCACGCCGCAATAAGCGGTCTTTTCCGCATTCGCCTGATTATTGAATGTGCTATGGTCCTTTCTTGGCACAAGCACATCGGGAATGCCAAAGACTCCGGCGATGGTGATAGCGTCCTGTAAGGTTTCCTCAAACGGTTGCAGTTCCGAAATTGAAAGGTTAGTACGCACAAAGGACAGAGGCACGTCAGTAACTCCAATAGGGGTCTGACCCTCTCCGATGCCGTAGTTCGCAGTGAGGTAGTCTTTGATTTCTTTTTTCTCCTTTGGATCCATCGCCGTACTGCCGGTCTCATCACTCTTGAGCGACACCAGAAAACCTATACCGCCACGCTTTACATAGATCACATTCCGAGCTTCATAGACTGCCACAAGGTTGCTGATAGCTTTCATCACGGATGCGAGCCTACTCTTGCTCTTCAGGTATCGGGTGCCGGTGTGCTGAAGGTCGGCAATCAAATCACGGTCATGCCATATCTGATATGTCGGCACTTTGAGCATGCCGGTTGTTGAAACATGAATCTCGTAATGGTCAACTAAATCATCAATATCGCAGATACCGTAAACAGGCAAACGATATGACGGAGGGACAGCGACAATATCACTTGTCATTATCGGCCAGAAATGATCACACCAGCGGTATTTGGCATTATCTTTTGCGGCATCGCTCATTGCCGCGCGGACGAAAGCGTTTCCGGTAGCAAGCCTGTACACGAAATGCGAATAAATCAACTCCGACCATCCCATAATGCAATTCGGATTGGCGAGTATCTTGTTCATGCGGCGGTTACACCACACTACGCTGTCATCTTTCATTCGCTTTATCTCGAAATGAGCTTTCGCAATTCGGGATGCGATGAAATCAATTGGAAAGAACACCTCCGGAACTGTCATGAACAAGCGAAGAAAATTGGCATCCGCTACATAAGGCATCGCCAATTCCCGCTCATAGATGACGCGGTTGGACATACCAATCTCATTAGCTCCTTTGACAGGAGCCGCCGACTTGGCTACGTCGTCTACCGCAAATAACTTCTTTAAGAGGTTCATGTTCGTCTTGATTTGCGAACAAAGTAAACTCATTAATCAAGCGGTTTCTCAAAATGGAAAATTCTTTGATTTTTAGAATCTGCGATTTTAGAACTTATTTTATTGATATATCGCCACTTGCACGAATTATCCGTTTGAAAAGAATTTTATTGCGACTTTTATAAAGCCGCTCAGTACAGCGCTTGCCTCCTTATTTTGGGAATCCTTGTTGTAGTCCAGAAGCGAAGTCATGAAAGCTGAATACTCTTCGCTCTCCGACGCTTTCCTCTCGTTGAATTTGATATTCGACTTGACAAAATCTGACGTTGCCGCTATACGCCGGTCTATATCTCCATCTTCCGGCATGACTTTGACCGTGTACTCAACCTCACTCCTCAGCTCCCTCACGAATGGGTAATAAGGTTTCCCTGCCTCAAGATAGGTCGGCGAGCAGGATATGGCGTTAAGGCGTTGTTTGATGTCCTCAGTCGATGAGGTCTCAAAGAATGCGACATCCACTATGTGCCAATGCTCGCCGCACTTCTTGCCGTGGACCATAACGAACTTGTTAGCCACATTGGGCATGCAATAGACAAGCTCGGCATTGTAGGTGTTTTCGGCGGTCGGGTTGTAAAACTGAATGAGGTTATCTTTGGCATAGAGGTTACGCTTGCGCTTGTTGGAGTATTCCACAAACTGCGTGTTCAAGATGTCGCATACCACGTACCTCTTACAGTCACTCAAATGCCCGTGTTCCTCATAAGTTTGCATCGTGATCTTGTTCTTGACTTTGGTTTTGAGGATAGCACCGTTGGCATCCTTCTGCACCGACATATAATCTTCGATGGAGTTTGCGCAGTTCTCATCAATAAAGATTCTGATATCAGGAAATTCGCACTCATAAATCGCATTGATGAACTCGCCTGACATCGGAACGGATGGATTGCTCTTGCTCACCTTATCCACAACCTCAAATCCCTCATCGGTCAGAGTGGAGATCACTTTGTCAAGGAAGCTGCGCCCCTCATCGTCTATGGTGTTGCTGTTGCGAGTGGTACAGTCGCCGTGGAGATAGATTTTATCCTGATAGCCTATAGAGCGAAGATACTTTGCGACCAATACCGCCGACTTCTTTGCCGAGTTATCCGGGCTTGTGGCGCATATTTCGTGGAACTGACGGAGCTGAGTGCCATTGGAGTAGTCAACTTGCCAAAAAGTGTAAGAGATATAAGGGAGCCGGTTGTTATCGACGGAGATGTGAATGGACAATGATGGGTCATACTCCACGACTTTGCAATGATGACCACGATTGAAAGCATGGAAATATTCACTGCCGGTGCGGATAACGCCCCATTCGCCTAAGGCATACACGTTGTAATAGTCGGGGTCATGTATGCGGTCATGCTCAAAGGTGGCGATTGCCTGATCATCATAATAGCCATAAGTTCCATCCGGAGAGCCGACAACCCAAAAGTTATTGAGGTAGGTCGTCTGGAGCATGGCAATGTCGGATGGATGCTCAATTATTTCGCCTGTACGCTTGTGCATCATCGTTTTTGGAGCGTTCATTCGGTAGGACTTCACCTCCGTGAGTTCGGCAGGGATTGTTATACCTCCCAATTCTACAGTCATCGGAACATCGTGCCACTCCTCCTTATCAATTACGGTCTTTTTAATCCAGTGNGTTTCCTTGATGGGATTGNAAGCGAACACGAGCTGCTGACCTTTCATGCCACGCAAACGGAGCTTNATCTGCTTGTAGTCCTTTTCCTCATACTCGTTCCATTCATCCATGAACACTCGNTTGATGNTCTCCAACCCTTTNATCTTTTCGGGGTCATCGAGACCTTTGAACTTAATCTCGGCACCATTCACCTTGCATTTGATTATTTTGATGCCGTCCTTGTACTGAAACAGATCGGAAATTCCGAGATGTTCAGTAGCAGCTTTGAACGAGGCATAGATCGAGTCTCTGATACTCGCCCCGACCTTACGCATTACAAGCTGGTCAATGCCCTCGTGAAGGCTCATCAACAAAAAGTCTTCAGCTACACCGAACGATTTTCCTGAAGAAGATCCACCAATAAGAATAATTTGGCGAATGGTGGGGTCCTGGAATAATTTCAGTAGATGGAATCCAAGTGGGTTGAGCTTCTTAAAGTTGATAACCATGCAATAATGACAGTTTGTAAGGTTTGATAGCGGTTTTACTTACTCAGTTTTGTATTTCCTCGGGGATTTTTCCNCATCAAATGACAATTTGAAACAACATTTGGCGATTTAGCTTTCACTACGTCACATGGCGTCATCGTCAAAACCTATGCGGATTTCCCCTAACATACTCCCTCGATTGTTGACATTTACCTCCTGGGCGGCGTTGAGTCCGTTGATGGCGGCATAGGCTTTTATAGCCTCGACTTTCCCATGAAGCTCGTAAGACACCCTTCCATTGTTGTTTGTCATGCGTTTTACGGCATTGCGGGCACGCTTGGAGAGTTGCTGAGGTGAGCGTGTCTTCATCTTGCCGGTCTTGGGATCGGTGTAATAGAGGTCATCAGTAGTAGTTTCCACGATGTCAAGGAGTGTGTTGTTGATGATGTCTCGCCCTCGCTGGGCGCGGTCGGAGCGTGACTGCTTGATAGCTTCAATCCTTAGTGTTACCTTAGTGTTATTTAACAGTCTGCTCGCATTGACCCAAATTGTGCTTGGCTGCATTGAAGAGGTATCATAACAAACACGGTAGGCTTCGGAAGCGTTGCCTCCGTTGTCTACGTATTCGATGCAGAAACGCTCCTGCTTTTCTGTGAGTCCGTCTGCTGTTTTTGTTGATCGTGCCATAGTTTGATGCGGTTATATAATCTGTTATGGATATTGTATATAATTCGGGAATGAAATTGTATTTTACGATATGAGCCATTGAAAAAGAAGCAAGAACGGATTGCTGCTTTTACAGATATCGTGAAATCGATAGAGTTTGTGACGCTGATTTGGCTTTCTCCCGCTTTTGAAAAATTTTTGGAGAAAGGCGGTGAAATAGCCATAGTAGCCCGATAGGAGCCGTTTTAAGCCTTTCCCCGCTCTCAGCACAGGGGCGATAGTCCTGAAATTGCAGTCTGTGGAAGCCATTTGTCAGTTGTCTTTGGAGAGTTTGCCTTTGTAGAAATCAATCGCGACTTTGAGCAGTCCGTCATGAACCGAGGTATAATCCAATGGAACTGTCGGAATCTGTGTGTCAATGGCTTGCTCGAATCGGTCTTTCTCCCGAATTTCCGGAACGAAATTGAGGATTGCGCGCATGCCGCTGACGCCGCCGATGTTGAGCATCCGGGCTTCATGCAAGGCGGTGTCAAGACTTAGAGCATAGTGGAATACCGATATCTCTTCAGGATTGGCGATGTTGATGAGCGGCAGATTGCACCCATAGGCATAGAGCAACCCCTCCATCACATCGTCAATGTAGGTGAAATGGCGCACGTTCCTGCCATCGTTGTATATGGTTACGCTGTCTTGATTCATCAAACACCAAAGAAGAGTACCTTGACGCGGATTGGGACCATATACGTTATGCAGGCGCGCGCCGGTGGCGGAGGGCAGGTAAATTCGGGCATACTCCTCGGCGAAATGCTTCGTGATGCCGTAGAGCGATGTCGTGTTCGGCGGGTTTGCCGTGGATGACGAAGCATACACCAGCTTCGGTTTGTTCGGATGCTTGGCGCAGGCTTCAACCACCGCCATGAACGTGTCGATGTTGTCCTTTCGGATCTGAACCAAATCCCTGTTGAAAACGGAAGTCTGGGCGGCGAGGTGAAACACCGCGTCAAGGTCATCGGGCATATATTTGGCGATGTCGGCGGCTTCCTGACCTTTTTTCCGGTCGATGCCTATGACCTCGATGCCTCGCTTTTGTAAGGCAAGCGAGAGGGCACTGCCGATAAATCCCTCGCTGCCGGTGATTATTACTTTCATTTTTGATAATATTTTGATTTATTGAACTGTATGTTATAAAAAAGTGTTATATTTGCGGTAAGATATAGCGTTTGTAAGTAGAGCGCATGATAGTTTGGAACGGAGCATTGTTGCCATTGGCATCAACATGAGGGCGTCGATAACCCCGCTTACTTTCGCATTACCAATAACTTCCGAATTTACGTTCGGAAGTTTTTTTATGGTCTACTCTATCTTATCATATCGTCTTCCGTTAAAAATCTCATTTGGGTGTAGCTTCTGAGCGGTTAGAAATGCTACTTTTTTCGTCTTTCCGCCTCTGGTCTTTATCACCTCATTCGGATACAGGATATATTTGTTCTTTCCATCGGAATATGTGAAATTTTTTGTTTTGTTATCGTAGTATAACTCCATTGACCGCCGATTTTTCGCAAATTGAGCAAGTTCACTTGGGCTGACAGTCTTTCCGGCTGCGACTTTTTCATCCCTCAGCGCATGTGCGACGCTATGATTACCATGTGCCGTCATATATATTTCATCTGGTAAATCCATTCCATGTGCCGCCGCATAATCTTCCATGCGTTTCTCTATTTTACCGATTGAAAAGGGCGGAACGCGAGAAAAACCTTGAGTTTGTAAATCGGCACAAATAGACAAGACCTTTGAAGCTGCAACGTCTCCGCCACCTCCCTTAAGAAGTCCCGAATCTTTTGGACTACTCACAGCGTACCTCCTTCCTAAGCTCTCGGCGTACGTTCATAATCTGCTCCGCATAGATTAGTCCATAATGCCTGCAAAATCGTTGTGCGTTTTTACCACCACCATAAACAATCATATTCGGATTTGATAATCCTGAAATAAATTGAGCTATCTCATATTCCTCCTCAAGACTCTTTATGTCATCAGAATATCCTCTTGTCGCAAACGCATTATATCCTTTTGGGACTCCAAGCTGATTGAGATCACGATATTTAGATGACACTTTCAAGTCAACCCACACTTTAATACCAAAATCTTGAAGCCAACGAGCAATCCAACGCTTTTTGTAGATTAAATGAAGTCCATAGGCAATCGGCATTGCCAGATGAAGTGTGTAGTTAGGCTCTATTATTTCCTTGCATCCACTATGTATCAATCGTGCAGGGTTCTTCCACAACGCCTCAAATCGGTAATCGTCCACATAGAAGTGATATGTGGCAATCCCTTTTTTACAACGTGGAGAGGAACCCCACCCGGAAAATGGGAGAAGCAGTCCATTGGAGGGTTGCTGGTCTAACAACAATGTCGGAATTCCAAATTCGTTGTCGCTTGGATATATCCTATCTTCGGCATGGGTCATATCTGATGATGTTTATTGATGATGACCGCAAATATATTGCTAAAAAGCATCGAATATCCAAATCGGCAAATTCTTGAAATCCCGAAGTGTTTCACATTCCGATAGCCTTGTGGACATGATAAGGGATAATTCGGGAATGGATGTTACATTTTTTTACGGGGATAGAAGAATTATGACTTCCGCGCTTGATAGCAATGGCGATCGGATT
>WFLX010171613.1_pt1 | contig 12680 bp, 13 predicted proteins | sample 4967041 | NCBI WGS metagenome assembly WFLX01 (sample SAMN12857096, study PRJNA449069) | gut metagenome | isolation source: stool from male and female vole | host: Microtus ochrogaster | place: USA:Florida | collected 2017 | reverse complement strand
AGTATGCGGCTGCTGCTTGCGATAACCGTGTTTATGATATGCGTTACGATAAGCTCCATGCTGATTTCAGGTGTAAAGAATTTGATCATGGCGCGAATAAATACAAAAATGGACATCTCCGTTCAGGCGGCAACGATGTCGAGAGTGATGTCGCTGCCCGCAGGTTTCTTTAAGGATTACAGCTCCGGCGAGCTGTCCGCGAGGGCGCAGAGTATCAACTCGCTGTGCAATATGCTGGTATCGACGCTTTTGTCAACGGGACTCACCTCGATTTTTTCACTGGTGTACATATCGCAGATTTTCGTATATGCGCCCGCACTGGTAGTGCCGTCGCTTATCATTACGCTTGTGACGGTGGTATTCTCGGTGCTCTCGGCGTTTGTACAGATGAATATCAGCAAACGGCAGATGGAGCTTTCCACGAAGGAAAGCGGTATGTCTTACGCGTTGATCTCGGGGGTGCAGAAGATAAAGCTGTCGGGCTCGGAAAAAAGGGCGTTTGCGAGATGGGGCAATCTCTATGCCAAACAGGCGCGGCTTACCTACGATCCGCCCGCATTCATCAAGATAAACGGTGTTATTTCCACGGCCATCTCGCTCACAGGCACGCTGGTGATGTATTATTTTGCGATATCGTCGGGCGTTTCTGTGGCGGACTATTACGCCTTCAACACCGCCTACGGAATGGTCTCGGGAGCGTTTATGTCGCTGGCGGGAATGGCGCTTACAGTGGCGCAGATCAAGCCGGTCATGGACATGGTGAAGCCGATTTTGGATGCCGTTCCGGAAATCTCCGAGGGCAAGCAGATGATAACAAGGCTGTCGGGCGGCATTGAGCTGAACAATGTCTCCTTTCGCTACAACGAGAATATGCCCCTCGTGGTGGATAACCTTTCGCTGAAGATACGCCCCGGTCAGTATGTAGCGATCGTGGGGGCAACCGGCTGCGGAAAGTCTACGCTGATGCGGCTGATGCTCGGCTTTGAAACGCCGCAGAAGGGGGCAGTGTACTTTGACGGGAAGGATATTTCCACGGTGGACTTAAAGTCTCTGAGGCGCAATATCGGCGCTGTCATGCAGAACGGCAAGCTGTTTTCGGGTGATATTTTCTCGAATATCACGATCTCCGCGCCGTGGCTTACAATGGACGATGCGTGGAAGGCGGCGGAGCTTTCGGGCATTGCCGAGGATATCCGACGTATGCCCATGGGGATGCACACGATCATCTCCGAGGGCAGCGGCGGCGTTTCGGGTGGTCAGCGGCAGCGGCTTATGATAGCCCGTGCCATTGCGCCGGGTCCCAAGATCCTAATGTTCGACGAGGCGACCTCCGCGCTTGACAACCTCACGCAGAAAACTGTTTCCGAATCGTTGGACGGATTAAAATGCACGCGGATCGTTATCGCACACAGGCTTTCCACGATAAAGCAATGCGACCGCATTATCGTGCTTGACAAGGGCAGGATCATCGAGGACGGGAAGTACGAAGAGCTGATAGAAAAGGGCGGNNTTNNTNCNGAANTAGTCGCCAGNCAGCGGCTGGACGATACGGCGAAAAACGGAGCTTGAAAATTTTAAAAAATATCTTAGCTCTTGACGGGGTTGGATCGTATAAAGGAATGAAGGCACAGATCGGCAGTAATCCGCAATGCGGTTTATACAAAAATAAATATAAGGGGAAATGATTATGGCGATTTCAAACGAAGAACTGATGGCAAAGGCAAGAGGGGCAAAATCCGCAGAGGAGCTTTTGGCGCTTGCAAAGGAAAACGACGTCGAGTTTACCGAGGAGCAGGCGAACGCTTATTTCGAGCAGATGAATAAGACGGGTGAGCTTTCTGACGACGAGTTGGACAGCGTCGCGGGCGGCGGTTGTCATAAGAGTGACGGCAGGCTGGTAGTCTCGTATTGTTATAAGTGTGAACGGTGGAAATGTAAAAAGTGTGGTGGTGGGACGAAACCCCACCCGACAATACGTAATCTGAATGAGATGATTCACAATTGTCCAACATTTGCGTGCAACCTGACAGAATTTCATTGTACTACCTGTAAACAGTGTTCCTACGAAAAGGGACTGTGGCTTTGCAACGATTACTACAACCGGAAATAAGCCGTAGATACNGTCTTCAGGAGAAAACGNTTATGACANTCATTCTGAATCCGAATATCGCGCNGCGTTCATGGCGGCTGGTGCCGTTCGCATATTACATAAAGGNTGTCCGCGACGCAAAGGGCTTNNAGCGGGACGAGTTTGAATTTCTCTTAAAGTGTGACGGGAAAACGGAGCTTGAGGAANATTCCCCGCTCGCGAGNAAATTCCTGCAAAACGGCTTTATCACCGCAGCGAAGGACGGCGATACGCTCTCCGAGTGGCAGAAGCACCTTGACTGCGACAACCGCTATTTTCCTGCCATGAGCTTTACGATCACGGGAAAGTGCAATTATAACTGTCTGCACTGCTTCAACGCCGCCGACAACGCGCCGCTGATGAGCGAGTGGACGCTTGACGAGGCGAAAAGCCTGATCGAACAGGCGCAGAAATGCGGCATAAACGCCATTACGATAACGGGCGGCGAGCCCATGCTGCACAAAAATTTCTTTGAGATCATCGAGGAAATTTACAGGTGCGGAATGTATGTCAGCGAGATCAACACCAACGGGCATTTTATCGATCAGGCCGCGCTGGACAGGCTGAAAGCCATGGGCTGTGATCCCATTATCAAAATATCCCTTGACGGAATCGGCCATCATGATTGGCTGAGAAACCGCAGGGGGGCGGAGGAAAGAGCGCTCTTAGCGCTTAGGCTGTGCAGGGAAAACGGATTCCGCGTATGGTCGCAGACCAATGTGCACAGATTGAACATCGATACCGTGCTCCCGACGGCACGACAGCTTGACGACATGGGCGTCAACGAGATGCGCATCATACGCACTTCGGAGTCGCCGCGCTGGGAGAAAAACGCGGGTGACGCGTGTCTGGGCGTTGAGGAATATTACGATAAAATGTACGAATTTACCGCCGAGTATGTCAGGGAGCCGCATAAAATGGAAATCGATATCTGGCAGTTCCTGACGATCTTACCGGGCGACAGGGCATTTCGTGTCCGCCCCGTGGAGTACGCTGAGGGCGAGTATCGCGACAGCCTGCCCGTGTGCCGTGGAAACCGCGGAAAGGTCACCGTCGCCGCAANTGGGAATGTGTATCCGTGCATGCAGATGTCGGGTTATTACGACGCTCATAATGATTTTCTCGGAAATGTAAAATCGGACGGGCTAAAGTCCCTGCTCCAAAAAGGCGTGTACTTAGACGAGATCTGTGTCTCTCTGAAGCAGCTCGCAAATGCCAATGAAAAATGCGCGGAATGTAAGTATTTCAGGTATTGTGCCGGCGGCTGCCGCGCGTTGGCGCTGGCGTTGACGGGAGATAAGCTCGGCAGTGATCTCGCAAAGTGCGTGTTCTTCAAAAAAGGCTATTATGAGAAGATAACAAAACTGCTGGACGGTTGGGAAAAAATTGCGCCTATCGGGAGTGAATGATGGAAAAAACGCTGAAGCGATTGCTTGATTTTCAGAAATTTTCGGGAAATCCGTTATCGATTATTTCCGCAAGACAAAGTGTTTCTGCGAAATACCTGGTGAGCTTTGCTTAGAGGACGACACCGGGGAAGGACTGCTGAACGAGGAAGCGCTTGACAGGATGAAACAATGGATGGAATCAGACAAAAAGACCGCCATATCAATTTTTAACAAAAATAAAAGGATAGAGAAAGGAGTAGGTAAAACATGAAGAAATTTTTGGAAGAACTGGAAAAGAATCCGGAGCTGAAGGCGAAGATGGAGGAGTTGGATAAGAATCCGGCAAGCACCCCGAAGGATTTTATCAAAGCAGCGGCGGAATACGGGGTAGAGCTCACGGAAGAAGACTTTCAAACTGCGGGCGCGAAGGAAGAGCTTCAGGACGATGAGCTGGACGCCGTGGCAGGCGGAAGTATGTGCTTCTGCGATCGTAACGGAGGCGGATTAGAGGATGAGTATCATGGGACCTGTGTCTGTGTGTTTGTCGGAATTGGAGAAGCTACAGATGATTATTATATGGGATGTCATTGTGGATATGGCGGCGTTGGTGATGATCGTAGTATGGATTCCTATTGGTCATAAGACGGAAACGAAATGTTTTTCGGGGGATGCAAAGCGTTGATCGCAGCATGGATTCTTATTGGTGAGCCGGGTGCTGTGGCAGGCAGAAAAACGTGTTTTTGTATGGTTGGCTGGCGGTTCTGATCCGTACGGCTGTTGATAAAAGAAAGGAGAAAACAAACATGAAGAAATTTTTGGAAGAAATGGAAAAGAATCCGGAGCTGAAGGCGAAGATGGAAGAGCTGGATAAAGATCCGGCAAGCACCCCGAAGGATTTTATCGAGGCAGCGGCAGAATATGGGGTAGAACTCACGGAAGAAGACTTTCAACCTGCAGACGCGCAGGGCGAGCTAGCGGACGATGAGCTGGATGCCGTAGCAGGCGGCGATGAGTGTGTATGCGTTGTTGGCGGTGGCGGAACGGCGGGAAAATATGATGGCACCTGTGCCTGTGTGATCGGCGGTTACGGAGAATATTCGTCGAAATCTGAAAAGAGTGGCGCCAGATGCGGCTGTGCGGTGGCAGGCGGTGGGTATGAAGCGTATTATTAAGCGATAGATTGTTAAATAAGAAAGGAGAAAACAAACATGAAGAAATTTTTGGAAGAAATGGAAAAGAATCCGGAGCTGAAGGCGAAGATGGAAGAGCTGGATAAAGATCCGGCAAGCACCCCGAAGGATTTTATCAAAGCAGCGGCAGAATATGGGGTAGAACTTAAGGAAGAAGACTTTAAACCCGCAGCCGCGCAGGGCGAGCTTAAGGACGATGAGCTGGATGCCGTAGCAGGCGGAGGTACGTGTGCCTGCGTGATTGGCGGAGGCGGAACAGCGGATAATCATCATGGTACCTGTGCCTGTGTGCTCGTCGGATATGGAGAGGGTAACTCGTATTATGATATGGGATGCTACTGTAGCGCCGCTGGTGGTGGTAGCGATGGGCGTGTAGGGTAATCATAAGCGATAGGTTGTCAACAAGCACCCTGAAGAGTTTTATTCAGGCAGCGGTGAGGACATCTAAACGAAGTGAATGGTAACAATGAAAAGGAGTACATAAGTTATGGGATGTTATCGGTTAAAGGAATCCTACGTCCTGCAGGGATGGGAAAAGCTGCCATGGGCGCTCGTGCGGCGGCCGCGGAATACGGTTAGTTTTTTGAACCGGGAGGAATTTGACGCGTTAAGTCTCTGTAACGGCAAGTGTGACTGCGACTTAAAAATCGTGCCGGAGCGGACAAGGGAGCTGATCCGTGCCGCTGTTGAAAAAGAGATCGTGCAGCCCTGCAGTTATGGGGAAGGACTGACACCGGATCAGGAATACCGTAAATATCACAACCGTTTTATCCGTACTGCCCATTGGTCTATTACGGGAAAATGTAATTATAAGTGCAGGCATTGTTATATGTCTGCACCGGAGGCAAAGTACGGGGAATTGTCCCATGAAACAATCATGGATATCATCGACCAGCTGGAAGAATGCGGCGTGATGTCGGTAACCCTTACCGGGGGAGAGCCGCTCATACGAAAGGACTGGTGGGAGATCGTAGATGCCTTGCTTGACCGTCATATCGACATTCGGACCATTTATTCCAATGGCGCGCTGGTAAATGAAGCATTGCTTCAGGAACTTTCCCGGAGAGGGATCAAGCCGGAGTTCAATATGAGCTATGACGGGGATGAAGGATGGCATGATTGGCTCCGGGGAATTCCGGGTGCGGGTGAAGCTGTGCTCAGGGCATTTGATCTATGCTACGAAATGGGGTTCCCGACCGGTGCCGAACTCTGCATCCATCAGGGAAATAAACATCTGCTGCGCCAGAGCATCCGCACGCTTGCTGATCACCATTGTACGCACTTGAAAACGAATCCGGTATCGGAGACGGAGCTGTGGGAACGGTTTGGCGGGGATTATTCGATTTCGATGAAAGAAACACTGGAACTCTATCTGAAATACATTCCGGCGTATTTTGAGGATGGAAGGCCATTGTCGCTGATGCTCGGCGGGTTCTTCTCCTGTAACGGAAAGAATTCACGCGGCACAGAGAAGGTGGAATGGACAATTCCGTTAAAAAAGTACAACGGCGGGGATAAATGCCTGAACCAGACCGTATGCGGTCATGCAAGACAGGTGATGTACCTGTCGCCGGAAGGGCGTATGCTTCCGTGTATGTCTCTTTCCTCTTATGATATACAGGAGGAATATCCGCTCGTCACAGAGGTGGGATTGCAAAAGGGACTGACGGATTCGGTCTATATGAAGCTGATCGATACCCGTGTAGACGAATTTCTGGCGCATACAGAGGAATGCGGGGNCTGTGAATATGCAAAGATCTGCGCAGGCGGNTGCAGNGCAAGCGCCCTTTGCTATGACAAAACGGATATTATGGCGCCGGACCGCGCAGCGTGTCTGATCTTCCGTGAGGGATATGGAAAACGGCTTGAGGAAGTGTTAAAAGAGTTACATATGGAATGATCAAGGCTTTTGAAGGCTTTGGTGAGGGTCTGATGTTCGATCAGCCCCTTATTGGGCGTTAGATAGGGAAGGAGTGCTTTGGCATGAACCGTATATTGGATAAGGAGCCTGTCAATACATCAAGACAAGGTGAATTTGATTATTTAAAAGGATTTTTTATGGTGTTTATCTTTTTGGTACACGCTTATCAGGCAACATTGAGCAACGAAGATATCATAATCAGAGTCATATACGGCTTTGCCACCTTATCCGGTGCAGCCATATTCATTTTTGTCATGGGCATGGGTACCGTATACAGCAGNCNNTCAGAACCNAANACACTNGCNAAAAGCGGTATTGTGATGGTTGCATACCAATACTTGAGCAATATTGCTTATGTTGCCGCCTTGTCCCTGCCTTATTTGTTTGTAAGGAACAGACTTGTAAATAAGCAGGTATATTATGATCTTGTGGCGGAATATCTGCAGTTTATCAATATATTTTTTATAACCGGTATCATCTATCTGGCGCTTGCGCTGGCTAAAAAAGTAAAGCTTTCCGCTGTCGGATATGCGGTTGTCGGTTTGCTGTTCGCCATCGCTGCTCCGTTTATATACGGAACACCCGTGAATATTCCTGTGCTTGGCTACATCGTAAAAATTGTGATAGGCGAGGATTATTTTGTCACTTTTGCCGCAATTTACTTTTTATCCTACGCATTTTTGGGCGTCGCATTCGGACATTTGCTGCAGAGAGTAAAGGATAAAAAATCGTTCTATAGATTGGTCATGCCGATATGTGCGGTAATTGCTTTGGTATGGTGGGTCGTTACCGTAATGAAGTACGGGTTTGGCGACGAATTGTACATGTATCTTTGCATATCGTATAGCGAGCCCGACCTGTTTCATGTGATCGCAAGCCTCGCGCATGTTCTTTTTCTGGCGGGGGTGTTGTACTTTGGCGACGGGGTAATGAAAAAAAGCGGGGTGATCGGAAAGCAGGTGCTTTATTACAACAGACATATATCAAAATATTACGCGATCCATATCGCCGTTTATCTTGCTATTTATGGCTTTCATAAATACGAAGGATTTTCACCGCTGNAATGCTGGCTTATGACTGCCCTGTGCATGATCGTCACGGGTGCAATCGTAAGGCTCTATGTAGGTCTNACCGAAAAAAATAAAAAATNAGNTGTTTTTTTCAAATGAATNNTGTATGNNTANCTNGTAGGCTTNCAGCGGGGGGCATGCTGGGATTTTTCGGGTAGGAAAAGGTGAGATGGTACATTTATATGCAGCGGATATCGGCAGTCTGCCGGATCCGAAAGAAGCTCCTGCACTGCTTCATGAATTAGACATTGAGAGAAAATGCAGGATCATGAAATATATGAAGGCGGAAGACAGAAAACGGAGCCTTGGGGCAGGTCTTTTATTAAACAGGGTCCTGCCCCGCTATGGGGTTTCGCCTGACGCGGTCCGGGCAGGGGCGGACGGGAAGCCGGAAGTGGAGGGAATCTTTTTTAATCTGTCTCACTCCGGTCACATCGTCATCTGTGCGGCAGCAGAGAAGGAAGTAGGCTGTGATGTGGAAAAAATCGTGAAAGCACCGGAAGGAGTGGCGGAGCGTTTTTTTCACGCCAGCGAATCCGCGTATGTCAATGCATGCATGGGAGAGGAGAGAGACCACAGGTTTTTTCGGATCTGGACAATGAAAGAAAGCTATATCAAGATGACCGGGGAAGGAATGAGCCTTGCCTTTGACCGTTTTGAACTGCTTCCGGGTCCCGAAAAAACAAATGTGCGCCGGGACGGGGAGCTCCTTTCCTGCCACATCATGGAATATGATATTCCGGGATATAAGGTGTCCGTGTGCGCGAAGGAGGAGTTTTCCGAACACATGGAGTATGTCAGCTTTGGATGGTCAGAAGGTTAAGGAGACACGGATCAGATCAGTATTTCCTTAGAATAAAAAACATTACAAAATGCTTTGAAATGGAGGAGAAAAAAATGACGATCACAAAAAACACAGAAAATGAAGTACTTACATTGGCGTTGGAAGGAAGGCTGGATACCAATACAGCGCCGGAGCTGGAAAAGGCGATCAGCGCAGATCTGACAGCAGATGTGCAGTCCCTGATCCTGGACTTAAAAGACCTTGAATATATTTCATCTGCCGGACTGCGTGTTCTTCTGGCAGCACAGAAAAAGATGAACAAGCAGGGCAATATGGTTGTAAAGAACGCAAATGACATGATCATGGATGTATTTCAGGTGACAGGATTTATCGATATTCTGACCGTTGAATAAACGTAATTGTTACGAAGAGACAATTCTTGTCCGCAGACCTCATAAAGATGTATCAAGGGGGATATGAAAGTGAAGGAAATGATAGTTGATGCGACGATTGAGAGTATACCCAAGGTAACGGCATTTGTTGATGAACAGTTAGAACAGATTGCATGTCCGATGAAGACGCAGATGCAGGTTGACATGACGATTGACGAGCTTTTCAGCAATATCGCATATTACGCATACAATCCCGAAATCGGCAGCGCGACCGTGCGCGTTGAAGTGACGGAAGATCCGCTTGCGGTAGTGATCACCTTCATTGACAAGGGTGTTCCGTATGATCCGCTGGCTAAAGAAGACCCTGACGTCACGCTTCCCATTGAGGAGCGCGGTAACGGAGGCTTGGGGATTTATTTGGTGAAGAAGACGATGGATGATGTGTCGTATGAGTANAAAGANNNNCAGAATATTTTAANGATCAAANAGAATATTCANGNNANATAAGAAAGCTTTTGGACATGGAGGCGCGTGTATGACAATTACAAAGACGGTGGAGAACAACATTGCGATTCTTTTTGTGGAAGGATGGCTTGATACACAGTCATCGCCGGAACTTGGAAAGGAAATTAAGAGTCTTTCCAATATCAACGAACTGATACTGGATTTTGAAAAACTGGATTATATTTCTTCATCGGGTCTTCGGGAAGTTGTATCTGCTTATAAGAAAATGAAAAGCGAGAACGCAGCCTTTTCCGTAATAAATGTAAGCAGTGAGGTAATGGATGTCTTTAAACTGACAGGATTTGATCAAAAACTGGATATACGGGCAAAGCAAAGCATAAGAGGGGGCAATTTATGAATAAGCGAAACGATGATTTTACGTATTTTAAGGGCATAATCCTTGATTCCGAGGTGGATTCTTCGCCTCTCGCGGATTTTGAAGCAGAAGGATTTGAGGAGGGAGAATACAGCCATGCGGTATCGGATGCTGTGTTCCAGAAAGTTGAAAAATTCTGTAGTAACAAAGATACAGACTTGATCACGCTGGCAAAGGCAGTATGCTTTATTTTATGGGAGAAATATACGAATAACACGGCATCTCTTGGAGGAGTAACGGTTGACGGACGTTTGATTCCCGTTTTCTTAAGCAGTGAGAAGGACAGCAGCTTCGGAGTTTATATGGACTCCCTTCGGGCACAGATGAAAGCGGGCCGGGATCATATGGAAGTGGGGTTTGAGGAATTATGCGCTGAATTTGAACTGCGTTCGCTGCCCCTTATTACAGATGAGCCTTCCTTTTACGATTCCTTTTCTCTTTCGGAATATCAGGATGTAGAGGTAAAGCTCTGCGTATTTCTCTCTCTGGAAGGAGGGCAGCTGACTGCAAAGGTAAAATATAACAAAATGCTATACAGTCAAAAGACCATGGACCGGATATTCCAGTCTTTTGATGCGCTGTTAAAGGAGATTTCATCGGGAACGGAAGAAATCGCAAAGATAGGAATCCTTTCGGACGAGCTTTTAGAAGAGTTGGAGGCTTTCAACCGGAATACATTTTCTTACGATAACACTGTGTCGGTTGTGGATCAGATCAACAGTGCAATCGCCAGATATGGGGAGCACACAGCGATTGTTTATAAGGATAAAAGGATTACTTATGAGCAGTTCGGGGATCTGACGGACAGGGTTGGCCAGTATGTCCAGTCTCTCGGCATAGGAAAAGAGGGCGTGGTATCCATATTAATGCCCAGATGCGAGCATTTTCCTGTTGCGGCGGTCGGCGTATCAAAAGCCGGAGCCGCCTATCAGCCTTTGGATCCCAGTTATCCGCCGGATCGGTTGAAATTTATGATGGAGGATGCGGACGCAAAACTTTTGATAGCCGATAAGGAACTTCTTTCCCTCGTGCCGGATTACAAGGGTAACATACTGACACTGGATGAGATGGCAGAGTTGCCGGCATGCGGGACAAAGCTTCATGGTCCGGCAAAGGAGGATTTGTTTATTCTTCTTTATACCTCCGGTTCTACGGGAGTACCCAAGGGCGTGATGTTAGAACACAGGAACCTTGTGTCATTTATCAGCTGGTTTAGGGATTATTATCATATGGCAGAAGAGAGCCGTGTGGCGGCATATGCATCCTTTGGTTTTGACGCAAATATGATGGATCTTTATCCCACCCTGACCAGTGGGGCGGAGCTTCATATTATTGAAGAGGACATTCGGTTAGATCTTCTTGCCCTCAACCGGTATTTTGTGGACAATCAGATTACGCATGGGTTTATGACAACCCAGGTTGGAAGACAATATGCGGATATATTTTCCGACAGTGAATATCCTAAGTATCTTACCACAGGCGGGGAGACTCTTGTACCCATTGAGCCGCCCGTATACAATTTTTATAACGCGTATGGGCCTACGGAGTGTACCGTTTTCATCACGGTTTTCCCCNTGGACAGACTGTANCGGAATGTACCGANCGGAAANAACCNNTCTATTACAAAACTGTATGTNGCTGNCCGTCATGGAAACCGTCTGCCGGTAGGTGTGCCGGGAGAATTGTGGGCAGCGGGACCGCAGGTTTCCAGAGGATATTTAAACCGCCCGGAGCAGACCGAAAAGGTATTTATTAAAAATAACTTTACCAACGACGAGAAATACGGCAGGATTTACCGGACGGGAGATATCGTGCGTTTTCTTCCGGACGGGTGTATCGAATTCATCGGCAGACGGGATTCGCAGGTGAAGATTCGCGGATTTCGGATTGAGCTGTCCGAAGTGGAACAGGTGATCCGGGAGTATCCAGGCATCAAAGACGCTACGGTTGCCGCTTTTGACGAGGCAGGCGGAGGAAAATACATAGCCGCGTACATCGTCTCTGACGAAGAAGTAGACATAGATGCGTTAAATGCATTTATTCTGAATACAAAGCCGCCTTATATGGTTCCGGCTGTTACCATGCAGATTGACGAGATACCTCTGAATCAGAATCAGAAGGTAAACAAACGCGCTTTGCCGGCTCCTCAGAGAAAGAGCGTTGATATGGCGAAACCGGAAAACGAAGTGCAGGAGAAGATCTGCGACTGTTTCTCTCAGGTGGTCGGACATAAAGATTTCGGAATCACTACAGATTTTTACAGTGCAGGACTTACCTCTATTGCGGCAATAAAGTTTGTGGTTCTTCTCTCACAGGAATTCGGCGCTGCAATCAGCGTCAAGGATTTGCAGCAAAACAATACCGCACAGAAACTGGAAAGTTTTCTTTCCAGAGCAGAAAGAGATACAAGAACAGAGAAACGTGACAAGTATCCGCTTACCCAGACACAGCTTGGAATTTATGTGGAATGCATGATGAACCCCGAAGCCGTCTTTTACAATCTTCCGGGATATTTTGCATTGGAGGCAGGGACTGATGTAGAAAAGCTGTGTGAGTCCGTAAAAAAGGTGGTCCATGCTCATCCTTCCGTGAAATGCAGAATCTGTACCGAGGAAAGCGGCGATACCTTTATGTATCCTCAGGATGACCGGGAGGTTTCGGTGGAATGTCTGACCGGCACAGAAGAGGAGTTTGATACCTTTTTCAAAAATTATGCAAAGCCCTTTGATATGGAAAACGGTCCTCTTTACCGACTGGCAGTCTATCGGACAGACAGTCATGTTTACCTTGTGACGGATTTCCATCATATTATCAGCGACGGTACGTCTGTTGCCGTTTTTGCGGAAGAACTTGACCGGGTATTAAACGGGCAGGAGCCTGTGGGGGAGTGCTATACCCAGTTTGATCTCGCGGTGAGCGAGGAGAAG
>WFLX010086719.1_pt1 | contig 12689 bp, 5 predicted proteins | sample 4967041 | NCBI WGS metagenome assembly WFLX01 (sample SAMN12857096, study PRJNA449069) | gut metagenome | isolation source: stool from male and female vole | host: Microtus ochrogaster | place: USA:Florida | collected 2017 | reverse complement strand
AAAATGTGCCAAGAGCACGGTATCTAAAGACAGATAAGTTGCGGCAGCCTTGATTTTTTATCCTGCCGGTGTAAAAATCTCAAGTTTTTTATGTACTTTTGTCCTCGGTGAGCATAGCGATTATTGTTTGTAATACTTTGTAATTGGATACTATAAAGTTACAACAATTTTCGCTAATCACCAACTTTTCAGATAATTAATTTCGTCGAACTCACGTTATTTAATCGATTTTAAGATCAAAGAATTGGCTTTATCGACGAGGGAAGTGTCCAATGAAGCCAAATAAATTCGGGTGGTTGCCTCGCTGTCATGCCCCATTCCTTCGCTGATGATACTGATGGGGATGCCTTTGGTGTGGGCGGCCGATGCCCAGCTGTGGCGGGCTACATACAACGTCAGAGGAGCGGTAATACCAACCATTTCTGCTATTTTTTTGAGATTNCTGTTGATNTTATAATTGACATTGCGGTAGGTACTTCGNTNGTTAGCGTCNGCGGATTTAATGATAGGAAGNAAATATTCGCTTGTGGTTTCTGGATATTTGTCGAGAACCGCCTGCATCTCTTTTGTCCACTCGATAATAAGTTGTTGGCCTGTCTTTCGACGGCGATAGATGATATAGCCGTTCTCAAAATCGGTTTTCTTTAAGAATGCCATGTCAATGAAACTCATTCCCCGCAGCATAAAGCTAAGGATGAAGATATCGCGGGCGAAGTCGAGCGTGGGCGACAAGGAAAGGTCAAGATTTTTGATTTTTCTAATGACCGGAAGCGGAAGGGCGCGCTTAACCGTCTTGTCGACTCCGGTGTAGACATGACGGAACGGACAACGGTTTTCAATGATTTCATTTTCGACGGCACGGTTGTAAACGGCACGAAGGATGCGGGTATAGAAAGAGATGGTGTTGGAGGTATTTCCCCGGCTTTTGTGCCATGCCTCATAGGCTTCCATGAGATCCGAATCNATGGCATCCAACATGATATCTTCGTTTTTCCGAAACNTCCTGAAGCTATTGAGNGCTGAAGTGTATGTTTCAGAGGTCCGNATTTTGCCATTGCATTTCATCTTGANGATAAGGGNCTTCATGAAATTAAAGAGCGAGTANTCACGGGTGTAGTGATTGAATTTTTCGATTATGACTTCTACATCATAGGGGAGTCCTTTGCTGTCGAGGTTTCTGANAATTTTAGCGAGTCGCTCCATATCCCGATCTATCCGCTCTCGCANGGAGAGAAGAAAAGGCTGTCGAGAAGAAGTGGTCGCGGTCCTGATCTTTTCCCGCTTTTCATTCCATTCGGAGGAGAAAAGATGATAGTCCGTAACAATGTAACGTGCTTTACGATCATGAATGACTTGGTAATAAATAGTACCCTCTTTGGCTTCAACAGAGGAAGTACGAAATTTGATTTTGATGGATGCCATAAATTATAAAGTTAATGGAATAGAATGCGACAAAGGGAACAAAAAAGACAGCGTGATTCCGATGTGTATATGNAGATCGGTTNCCGTAACTTCCGCAGAAACCGGCAAGATGAATATAAGGCAAAGGAGGAATAAGAAAAGAATGTTCCCTGTGGAGATAATGAAAGTTCGTTGGCAATTTCATAGCGGACAATCAAAAAAAGCAGGGCAGGGTCATACCGTATACANTGCAAATATAATCGAAATATNCTGCAAGTTCCAAGANCACTATATATATTTATTCTNGAGCGGTAGACTTTAACAACGGGATAAGACNTGGCGACATANTGACAGGCGCGGCCATTATGTGGAAAACGAAAAGAGGGCGATATGGGGAAGCCNGCAAATTGNAGCGCGTTAAGAAGGTGTACTATTCCACNGTCTGAATCTGTGCTTCGTTAAGNTTTAAAGAAGTGCTCCGTTAGAGTGTAACGGAGCACTGGATGANGGGTTGATGAAGNACTTTTNAGACTTTCATTCGGCGCTTCATTGGAGTTCCTTGAAGACGTCGGCCAAAATCGATTATCTCAGCGCTTCTTCGACTATCAAAATAATGTAGATGTTTATTTTTCGATAATGACGGTGAAACCTCCGCGGGCCAGGCATCGGATACTTTGAGGAAGAACGGTCGCGCTGCCGGTGCATTGTTCTATATCCCAAGGCATAGTTTCGTCGGAGTTGTCGCGGAACCAAGTGAATGTATATTCTTCGTCGCCTAAGAAAGACCAGTCTACATTCAATTCTTTCTCTTCGTCGGTTCCGTTCAGNCCGCTTACATACCATCGGTTGTCTTTNCANCGGGCCATGATGACGTGGTCGCCGGGATAGCCNGAGAGGAGCTTCGTCTCGTCCCATACNGATGGCAGATGAGAGAAGAAGTCCTTTATTTCATCCGGTTGGGAGAGATAACTCTCCGGGCGGTCGGCCAGATGTTGCAGCGCCGATTCAAAGANTACGCATAAGGCCANTTCNTGNNCNTGGGTTGTGATGTGCGGATGCTGGGAATCTGAAAAGGTGCACGGCGTGTAGTCCATAGGGCCGATGACATTGCGCGTGAACGGCAGGGTGGCATTATGTGCGGCNGCCTTGTGGGTCAGGACCGGCGCATTGTTATACCATTCCGCTCCGTAGACGGCTTCTACTGACATGAGGTTGGGATAGGTGCGTTGCCAGCCGCGCGGGATCGTAGCTCCGTGGAAATTGACNAGCAGATGGTGCTNGGCGGCGCTTTNAAGCAGGTCGATACAATATTCCATCGTCTCCTGCGTATCGCCGGAGAAGAAATCNATCTTTACGCCGGCCACCCCTTTTTCGGCCAGCCAGGCAAATTCCTTNTCGCGGTCGTCGGGNGCGTTCAGTTTGAAGAGCGGACCGCCTGCNCCGTTGGTCGTCCATGCCGTGGAGGAGTTGTACCACAACAGGACGCGGACATTGCGTTCCGCGGCATATTGCAGAGCCTCTTCGATGGTGCCGCCGTTGCCCATGATGTCCCATTCCCAGTCTATCAGCACGTAGGGCAGTGACAGATCGTGCGCCATGTCGATATATTGTTTCACGATCTGGAAATCTTTCGATCCCCGGTTATGTGCCCAGTATATCCATGAAACAATGCCGGGCCGGATCCATTCTGTCGGGCCGATTTTGTTTTCTTCACAGACGTCGGTGATCAGAGTAGACTCGACCACGTCGGCCAATGAACCGATAATCAGCACCCTCCAGGGGGAATGCCATTCGCCGTTGATCTTCTGTAGATTCTTATCGGTAAAAACCCGGTATTCGTTTGCCGTCCGGTCGTTTCTCAATGACGATGCGCTATGTATTTTTTCGATTCCGGCTTCCGAGAGCAGGGTCCACACGTTTTCGTCGTTCTGCAGCAATGCCGGATAACCCCAGTGCCGGTTTTCGCTTTCCCCGCTCTCTGTCATCGGGAAGAAATCCTCGTATGACGGATTGAAGCGCTGCATCCATCGTTTGGTGCCNTCGTCGATACGGTAGGTCGTCAGTTCTTCCGGGATCCCGTCGCCGGCAGATGCGTGCAGTTCATAACGGAAGGCCACCCCGTCGTTGTAGAGCCGGAACACCATTTTATACTCGTGTCCGTGNTNGTCGGCAAACCGGTAGGAGTATTCATTGGCTTGATTGTGGCAGCGGCGCCGCTTTCCGGTGTTCATAGTATATTGTTCGTCGATGATGCCGGTTTTTTCCCACCCTATAAGGTGTTGTCGGTCGTCGCCGCCATCTGTGAAGCCCAATCCATAGGCCGGGAGGTGCATTACCTCCCTGCGGTTACCGTCGCAATCGCAGGTGATGCTGAACGCCCCGCTGCCGTTGTCATAAGAAAGCCCGATTTTGCCGTTCGGCGAGGTCGGAGTTTCTTCCGGCCATAGAGTGTATGCAAGAAGCGCCAGTGCCGCAACCGCTATTATGCAGATGATTTTTTTCATAACGGATTATTTAAATTCCCAATAGTCCCAGTTCAGCAGATCATTTTCAGCAGCGCCCTTGAATACGAACACAAGATCGTGTACCCCTTTGGCACCTTTGACTTTACATTTGAATGTTTCATATCGGTCCGCTGCGCTGGTGGCTTTCACCGATAAGGTTCCCGCCAGCGGTCCGTCGGCAGTATCCAGATGGATCTCGATCGCGCAGTCCCCTTTTTCCGAGGCCACTGATGCCAGGAACTGCCGCGCTCCCTTTTTTCCGAAGTCCACTCCGCGCAGGCGCAAATGTTCATTATTGTCGACGTTGGTGATATAAATGGCTCCGTCCGCCTTGACACCGGTTTTCAGACCGTAGCCCCAGGCCATGGTTTCCGCCTCCACGCGACGGTATGGGTTGAACCATTCTATTTGTTCCAGTTGGGTCTCTTTCCAGTAGGGGACCTCCTGAATAGTACCGTCTTCGTTGTATTTCATCTCCGCCACGGAGACCGAGCGACGTTCATGATGCTTGTCGGTTTCTATGCGCAGGAGGTCGTAGTTCAGGCCGAAGACGTAGCTTTTCCCCTTATAATCGATGATGCCGGGGTGGTTGCCGTTGCTCCNCGGGGTCGGACGCATGATGTAGCCCTTCGTGNTCCACGGNCCTGTGGGACTATCGCTCATGGCATAGCCGATGCCCTCCGGGCAGCAGGTGGAAGCGAAGGCCATATAGTATTTNCCGTTGCGTTTATAGCACCACGGGCCTTCCTGATAGTGCTGTTGTCTGGGCAACNGGACAATGTNGCCGGAGTAGGAAATCATGTCNTCGTTCAGCTTGACATAATANACTTCCGGATTNCCCCAGTACANGTANGCCTGGCCGTCGTNGTCGATAAAGGCGGTCGGGTCGATGTCGTTCCAATGTTCTTTCTGCCATATAAGCGGTTTCTCGATGGGGTCTTTGAANGGTCCGTAGGGTGAGTCGGATACCAATACGCCGATACCGTTGCCGTGAATCGGGCAGTACATGTAAAATTTGCCGTTACGTTCTATCACTTGTTCCGCCCAGGCTCCGTTGTCACGTTTGTTCCATGCGAAGCTCTTGAGAGAGGCCACCACACCGTGGTCGGTCCAGTTCACCATATCGGTCGAGGTGTACAGGAGCCAGTCNAGCATTTTAAAGCCGTTGGCATCNTCTTCGTCGTGGGTGGTNTAGAGGAATATCGTGTCGTTNTNGACCATCGGTGCGGGGTCGGCCGTATATTTGGTCTGGATGATAGGATCNTGAGCGTTGGCTGTGACCGCGTAGCCGCTGAGNGCTNTAANCAGCGTGGCTGTAAGTATTTTTCTCATATCGGATAAGTATTAAAGATTGTCGGTGGTTATTTCTTAAACAGATGGGGAANGAATTGTTTCAGGCAGCGNCGCCAGGTAAGCCATTCGTGGGCGGTGCCTTCCGATTCGTAATAGTCNACCTCAATGCCGGCCTCCTTCAGTTCGCGCGCCATCCTGCCGGTACCGAAATTCTCCTCTGTTCCGCANCCCATGAAAAGGTAATGCACCTGACGATTGAACTTGTCGGCATCGGCGAAGACGCCGTNATAGCATTTTTTCACATCCACGCCGAACAGCGCTCCGCTGAAACTTCCGATATAGCTGAATTTGTCGAGATTCTGCAGGGTGGTGTTGAATGTCTGGTATCCGCCCCATGAAAGGCCNGCCATGGCGCGATGGTCGCGNTCGGTTTTCGTGCGGAAGGTGGCATCGACCATNGGGATGAGGTCTTTTAACANCACATCGTAGAACGTNGCACCGTATCGGTTCCGTTCTTCGTCGACGTTTTTACCGCTTCNGGGGCGGAACGGGGCCTCCACGTCGCCGCTTTCCATGACCACGATCATCGGCACGCATTCTCCAGCGGCGATGAGGTTGTCCATGATATGCTGCATCCTCCCCTGTGTGCTCCAGCCGGTCTCGTTCTCACCCATGCCGTGCTGCAAATAGAGGACGGGATACTTTTTCTTTCTGTTGGTTTCGTATTCGGCGGGAGTGTAGACCATGGCGCGGCGATATTGCTTCTGCGATGCGGCGTAGTAAGTGCAGGAACGAACCTGGCCGTGGGGCACGGCCTGCGGACGATAATAATCACCCTCCGTTCCCTCCGGAACCTCGATGCCGCCGGCCTCACGGCAGCAGCCGAAGTAGGTGCGGCTGGCGGGGTCGACGACATTCACACCGTCGATAGTGAGGAAATAATAATGGAAACCTACGGCCAGCGGATCGGTCGTTGCCGTCCAGAAGCCGTTAGCATCTTTTTCCATATCGTATTTCTTTCCGCAGCAGTCTGCCTGTATCCGGCTGGCAGTGGGAGCGTACAGCCCGAAGTGGGCGCGACGTTGTGCATCGATGCGGGGGAAATCGTTGCCNGGGATGGTGCATTCTCCTATCAAGGCATTTCNTTCGGCAGTGTTGNGNCCGTCTTTTGTCNGCTGATTGGCTTTGTCTTCAAAACTCCACCAGTCTAAATTGAAGAGTTTGCAGCCTTTGCGGCCTTTGAAGACGAAATACAGATCGTGTATGCCCTGAACCGGTTTTANCTGGTCGGTTGAAACGGTCATCCAGTGTTCCCATCCGCCGGTGTGNGGCACGGTCAGGGNNGCAATCATTTCTCCGCCGAGGCTGTCGAGNCTGANCTCTATCGTACCTCCGCGCAACGCGCTGGCGGCCGAGGCCTTGAATCCTGTTGCTTGCCGGTTGCCGAAATCGACTTCACGCACTTTAATATAATCGTCGTTGTGTATTTCCGAAATGTACACCCCTTTTGTGCCGTTGGGCTCCGATTTTACTCCGCGGCTGAAGGCCATGGTCTCTGCTTCGACGCGACGGTAAGGATTGAACGTCTTCAAAGGCTGTACTCCCTCATTGGTGGCATTGATGATGGGGAACGTACCATCCGGTTGGTATTTGAATTCTTCGACCGCCGTGCTCCGCCCGAATCCGCCGCCGCCCGGCAACTTGCCGGTGTGATAGAAAAAGTAGGAATGACCTTTATAATCGATCACGCCGCAGTGGTTGGTGAAAGAACCGGTGTTTTGCAGCGGCATGATTTCTCCCATGTATTTCCAGGGGCCGGTCGGCGTGTCGCTCATGGAGTAGGCGATATGCTCCGGAACGCCACCGGCGGCATATAAAAGATAATATTTGCCGTTTCTTTTGTATGCCCACGGGCCTTCGGTATATATGTCTTTATACTTTACCCCTTTCTGACGCAGTTTGGGACCTGGGGAGCCGAATCCCTCGACCGATTGCTCGAATTTTTCGACCTCACCGGCAAGAGAGATCATATCATTATTGAGTTTGACATGATATACCTCCGGATTGCCCCAGTAGAGATGTGCCTGCCCGTCGTCGTCGATGAAAACGGTCGGGTCGATATTGTCCCAACTGCCGTTGTCGAAGAGCGGCTTGCCTATGGCATCCTTGAAAGGTCCGGTCGGATGGTCCCCGACCGCTACGCCGATGGCCATACCGTTGGTCAGNTTCGAGTGGGCGCAGATATACCAGAAGAATTTACCATGACGTTCAATGCACTGCGCCGCCCAGGCGCGGTCGTCGGCCCAGGAAAAGGATTCGAGGGCGAGNGGAGAGCCGTGATCGGTCCAGTTGACCATATCGGTTGTCGAATAAACGCGCCACTCCTGCATCCAGAAAAAGTCTGCCTTGTCTTCATCGTGGCCGGTGTATACATAGAGGGTACCATCGTGCTCCATGGGAGCCGGATCGCTCGTGTACCATGTTTGAACGATCGGGTTCTGTGCTTGCACCGTTGTCAGGGCTGAAAGCATGGCCCAGCCGCCGGCCAGTGCGAGTTGATAGGATTTGTTCATATTGCTTGTTTTATATTGGTGATTATTTGATTCTGTGATAAGGACTTTCCTGCAGATTCAGACGGCTGGGAACGTCGCTGCCGCAGTCTACGATGATTTTGTGAAGAACGATGGCCGGGCNGAGAGGGCGAATGGTGATCGTGTGCTCTCCACGTCTGATAGGGGAGCCGGTAAATGTGATTTTGGATTCGATGATTCTTGCCGCTCCGGCGGGATACATTTTCGAGTAATTGTTGGCCCAGGTCAGTTCGGAGTTGAAATTGATGACGTGTTCATCTCCTCCGTCGAGGCTGATGGCAAAATTGTGGCCGCCGGGGACAAATGGCAGCGTGCTGTCTAGAATGACACGCACCGGCAACCGCTCATGGTCTGAGGACAGCTTCATTTTATAAGTGATGGAGGCCCCTTCTATAGGACGCCCNTAAGGCATCAGCGTTANCCCTGATAAGGTGCGTCCCAAATCCGGAATGACGGACCAGCCGCATTCCTTGCCTGATGTAGAGGTTGCAAAACGTTCGGCTTCCATTACAACGACCCCGCGGCCCTGTTCTTCATATACGTAACCGCCGAGCCGGTCGTTTTCAGCCACGCGGGTGACTGCGGGCATGATATTACCTTCCTTGGGTTCGTCCCAGCTGGTGTAGCCGATATGGGTCTGGTCCATGATGTGGTTCCATTTTCCGCCGGCAAGGANATGGTTGTAGGTGGAGCACAGCCGGGCGTCGCGGCTGAAACAATATTCGNTCCTTTCGGCCCAGGCGTTGGCGCGGGCATCGCCCTCTTTTGCCAGTTTTCGGTTCATGGCTGCGGCGTAATACATTTCATACAAGTTGGCCATGGCCTGCACGGGAAACAGGATCAGTTCATAATAGGCGTCACGTCTATCGGCGGGAATTTCGTCGTATTGACGGAGTGCATAGGCCTCCAATGCCAGAAATTCGTCGGTAACGGCCTTAAATTCGCCGTTGTCCAGATTGTAGGTATTGGCGTCAAGCATTTCTGCGGTAACGCGGGCGCAGTATTTACAATATAAATTGAGAATGCGTGCCGCCTCTTTGGCATGTTCGGCACCGAATTGCTGGGCGCAGTAGTCTTCCATATATCCGGTTAGGTTCTTCGAGGTGAATTGTGACGGATCCCATGCCATTTTCAGGAAGAAATCTGTCGGAAATTCATTCGGCTTCAGATCGCCGACGTTCAGAATCCACATCTTATCCACCCCGTAGGTGTAGGTAAGATACAATTGCTCCCACATGTGCTGGATTTGTGTCATGTTCAGCCATTGATAGGCCCGCGGGGCTCCGTGCAGATCTACATGATAATACATGCCATAACCTCCGGGATGCCGCTTGCCGTTCAGGTCGGGCAATCTTCGTACGTTGCCCCAGTTGTCGTCGCAAAGCAGGATCATCACATCGTCCGGAATCTTCATCCCTCGGTCATAATACTCCAGCACCTCGCTGTAGAGGGCCCATATCTGAGGCGTTTTGTGGGCCGGCTTGCCTGTAACTTCTCTGATGATTTCGCGTTGCCTTTTCACAATTTCTTCGAGTGCCCGGGTGTCGGTATCCGGTCCCATCGGCTCGTCTCCGTCGCCTCTCATGGCGATAGTGACTACCTCCTCTTTGCCTTTCATCCGCTTAATGCCCTCCCGGAAAAAACGTTCGATGCCTTCGGGATTCTGCTGATAGTTCCATGCTCCGTAAGCAGAGCGGTTGCGGGCATATTCCTGATGATTGCGTGCCATGGGCTCATGGTGCGAGGTGCCGATAACGATTCCCATCTCATCTGCCAGACGGCTGTTTTCGGGATCGTCGGCATAGAACGCCGCACTCCACATGGCGGGCCAGAGAAAATTGGCTTTTAGGCGGAGTAACAGATCGTAGATGTGAACATACATTTTGCTGTTGAATCCGCCGAATTTCTCGGTCGTCCATCCGCCCATGCAGGGCCATTCGTCGTTGATAAAGATGCCGCGGTATTTTACGGCCGGCTCTCCGTCGGTGAACTGCCCGGCCTTTACATACAGGGCGGAGTGTTTTTCTGCCGGCACGTCGGCCCACCAGTGCCAGGGTGAAACGCCGATCTGGCGTGACAACTCGTAAATTCCGTAAATGGTGCCCCGTTTATCGCTGCCTGCAATAATCAGGGTCTTCTGTTTTTCATTGCCGATGGTGACTGTGGCCGTTGTGATGATGAATTTTTCGTTTTTGTTTTTTAGTTCGGAGGCATCGAAAGCTCCGTTCCTGGCAAGCCGGCGGATGGCAGGGCTTTTGTCCCAGGTGCCGACGATGATGCGGACCTTTTCGCTCTCTGTTTCTACCAGCCGGGGGGCGAAGGCTATTACTTTGAGGAAATCGTTTTGCAGGTTGCCGAGAGCAATTTTCACTCCGGTGTGTTCCGTCGGGTCGTATAGGATGGCGAATTCATCTTCGGGGGAAGCCGCCAGCGTCATGGCGGTTTCTTGCTGATGGAAGGATATGAATCTTTCTGCTGCGTCGAGTTGCAACATACATGCCGATAGCAGAATAATGGTCGAAATGAGTTTGATGAATGTTTTCATTGACGAAAAATAATACGTGATGATTTATCATTGTCTTGTTGTAACCTCCCGCGGAAAAGGAAGCATCATCCGACAGCTGCAAAGGAATATATTTTTTGCGGAATCGTGTTGCGATGATGTTTCAAATGCTTTTCATTTCGTAACATTCGCTGCAGACAGGATGCGTAGAGGCTCCGTTTGTGCGGCAAGGGGCTCTGTGTCGATAGGTGGTCGTTGCCGTGTGGCGGCAGGGGGTATTTATAATATAGGAGATGTCGAAATTTTCCCGGATTGATACCATTTGTTACATTTTTGGTATCCCGTTAGGGCGGAAAGCGCTACTTTTGCAGCCATTAATCATAAATCCGCATAATGACATGAAAAAGATTTTCTCATTATTATTAGGTGTTTTAATATTCCTGTCGGGCAGTTGTTTTTCATCTGCCAAGGCAGAATCGTTTACGGCCGATGACATCGTGGCAGCTCCCATGCGCCGCCCCATTTCGCCCGAGCAACCTCTGTGGCTCATCCACATCGATACATGGAACTATCCCGATCCTCAGAAAATCATCGACCTGGTTCCGGAAGATATCCGGCCGTTTGCTGTGATGAACATCTCGCTTTCCATCAGTCACGACGAAGAAACCGGAGAGATGCGTGTCGCCAACAACGGTTATGAAATAGCCAAATCGTGGTTGCGGACGTGTGCGGAGAATCGGATGTGGGCCACAGTGCAGTGCGCCAGCGGTGGCTTTAGCCATTTTTCAGAATATGATTTGAGTGTTTATGAAGAATTTTATCGTGACTACCCGAATTTCATCGGCTGGAATTTCGCCGAGCAGTTCTGGGGATATGATGATAAGTTTTCCTGTTCCTGGCTGGAGCGCATGGGACTGTTTGCGCAGTTGATGAAAATGGCGCATCGCTATGGCGGATATCTGATTTCCAGCTGGTGCGGTGCATTCTGGGGCGCCAATCTGAATCCTATCGCCATGATGAAGCGCAGCCCGGAGTTCGCTGCCGAGTGTGAGCGTTGCTCGGAACATTTTATCCTTTGCGAGAAGTTTACAATGACTTCCTGTTTTCACGAAATCGAAAGCACCTGTCTGGGAACCTGGCTTTCCGGTTATTCCGGCCATTACGGTATTCGTTTCGACCATTGCGGCTGGCATGAAACGTTCGGTACTTATCCGGAGGCCGCCGGCGCCATTCCGGTGCTCAGCCACATGATGCTGACCGGCGAAACCGTTACCGACGGTCCTGAACTTATCTGGCAGCAGGATTTCCGCGANGCNTGGGCCTCCACTACAGCCGACGGATATACCGCCCGTCGTTGGGAGCGTTTCCCTCAGTTCGATAACATCAGTATCGACCTGTTCCGTAAGATTCTCGACGGCTCTGTCCGCATTCTTAGCCGTAAAGAGGTGATCGACCGCACGAAGGTGGTTATCTATCAGGATATCAACAAAGGCGGCGACCGCGAGGACTATATGACCCCCTCGGGATTATTCAAGGGGCTTTATCAGATGGATGACGACGGCGAATGGCTCGATAACATCACGTGGTTTAAGAAATCCGGCCGCTATCCGGCCGTGCCGACCGTCTACAAGCTGGCCGATTCTTTGGCNCAGACTTTCGAGGTGAAGGTCCGTTCTTCCAATTTCTCCAAGCGCTGGCCGACCGTTGCCGATAAAGTCAGGGAGTTCAACACGCTTTTCCCGGAGGAATATACGGGCGATGCCTATTTCTCCCGTGTCGAGAATGCCTGGGTCGGCTACAATCCTTATGTCAAAGACCAGCTGGCGAAGGGTTCTGTGCCTTTCCTTTATAATACCTGCGAAAGAATGGACGTTGTCTTCAATCAGTATTCTTTGATGCAGTTGCGTGAAACGGCCGACCGTCTGGACTTCTATCTTACCAATTACCGGACNGATGAAACAAAGCTCCGTACAGATACCATCCGTATTTATGGTGCCACTGCCGAGCCGGAATATACATTGGTTGACCGCGCTTCGCATCAGCCGAGCCATATCGTTGCGACCTGGGCGGATGGGGTCTATACCCTTGCTGTCAGTCATAACGGTCCGTTGGATCTTTCTGTCCGCTGTGCGGGTAGCGCTACGGATCGCCTGACAGAGGTAACGCCCTCCAAGATTGTTCCTCCGGCCGCTCCGTCGGTTTATACCGGTCCCCGTCAGTATGAGGCCGAGAGCTTCGATTATAAAAACATCGACCGTTGCGTTACGAACGGATACTATTCTAATGTGCGTGGTTTTACCGGTCAGGGGTATCTTTCCTTCGGCAAAAATGCAGGGGCCGCCGTGCGTGATACGGTGACCGTGGATCGTGCCGGTTCCTATCAGCTCCGTCTCCGTT
>WFLX010375042.1_pt1 | contig 12690 bp, 10 predicted proteins | sample 4967041 | NCBI WGS metagenome assembly WFLX01 (sample SAMN12857096, study PRJNA449069) | gut metagenome | isolation source: stool from male and female vole | host: Microtus ochrogaster | place: USA:Florida | collected 2017 | reverse complement strand
GAATACACTGATGCCGACCATCTACTCAAACCAGGTAAATGGTATCATATCAAGATTACTCACGACGGTCTCCGTACACAATACTTCATCGACGGCGAACGGATCGTAGACTTCCGCGACCCGGCACCTCTCACAGAAGGATGGTTTGCTTTCCGGACAACACTGAGCCGCACCCGACTGACCAACTTCTCCTATTCCTGTGAACCCCTTCAAGAAACCGATGTGCCTCTCGCATGGGTAGGGGAAGCTCCGAAATCTGATGTCCCGGTGACTTTCGGTGTCCCATTCGATTCAGGTATAGTTTTCAAATCTACTCCTCTTACTATAGCGTCCTCCTCAAAAGCTATCCCAACCGAAAGTTGGCCATTGGCATTTTGGCCTGATGGTTCTGTGAAATGGGCTGCCGTATCAGGTACTGTACCTGCAGGATTAGAAAATCTTACCGTCAGAATCGGATACCCATCAAAAAAGTCATCAAATAAGGATAAGAAGCAAATGCTTGCACAAGATGATGGCAAGCAAATCGTTGTGAATGCCGGTAACTCCAAAGTCTATATCCCAAAAGTTACTTCTTCAGACCAAGTAATAGATAATATCATAGATTCCATTGTGACTGAAGGTGTAAAAACTGCTATAGATGGTCGCCTTGTTGGGTCAGTAAAAAACTCCCCTAATTCAGGCTCTGTCAAATCTACCGACATGAAAAGCCGTCTCCTTTATTCGGGAATAGAACGTAATGGCGCCGAACGAGCCGTCGTATATCTTAAAGGAGTCCATCGTTCAGAAGATGGGCGCGAATGGCTTCCATGGACTATCCGTCTTACAGCTTTCGGCACAAGTCCCGAAATCAAAATGACCCATTCTTTCATCTTCGACGGAGACCAAGACCGGGATTTCATTTCATCCATCGGAATAGCCTTGGATGTCCCGATGCGTGAACGCACCTATAACCGACATGTTGCATTCTCAACGGCAAATGATGGAGTTTGGAGCGAACCCGTACAACCCCTCGTAGGGCGCCGAGTACTCCGCAATCCGACTTCAGGTCAGTTCACCCCTTCCGTGCAAGAAATGCAAATGAGAGGAGAAAAAGTATTCGACTATGATGAATTTGACGAAGCTGGACAGAAGCTCATCGACGAGTGGGCTGAATGGGATGGTTTCCGTATCTCTCAAAATGGTCCTGACGGATTTACCATCCGTAAGAAGGCTACTCCTGACTCTCCATGGATTGGAACTTTCGGTGGGCATCGAGCTCAAGGTTCTGTCTATGCCGGTGACGTTACAGGTGGTCTGACAGTTTCAATGAAAGATTTCTGGCAGTCATATCCATCAGGACTGGAAGTTTCCGGTGCTCGAACCCCAACAGCAACAGTGACAGCTTGGCTCTGGAATCCGGATGCTGAACCTATGGATCTCCGTCACTACGATGACCGTCCTCATGGTCTCAACTCCAGTTATGAAGATGTACAAGAAGGAATGAGCACTCCTTACGGTATCGCCCGCACATCAAGTATTACTATCTGTCCTGACACCGGATATAAAGGCAAAGCGAATTTCGCAGCAAAGGCAGCCGCTGCCGGACTTGAAAGTGTTCTTCTCCCGACACCCGATTATCTTCACCGCCATAAGGCGTTCGGTATCTGGAGTCTTCCCGACCGAACGACCCCAGCCCGCTCCGAAGTTGAGGACCGACTGGATGACTATGTTGAATTTTATAAGGATGCTATAGAGGAAAACCGTTGGTATGGTTTTTGGAACTACGGCGACGTGATGCATGCCTACGACCCTATCCGTCATACTTGGCGATACGACGTAGGTGGTTATGCCTGGGACAACACCGAACTCGGGAGCAACCTCTGGCTCTGGTATCAGTTTCTCCGAACAGCCGATCCCGAACTTTGGCGTATGGCTACAGCCATGACCCGTCACGCATCCGAAGTTGACGTATATCATATCGGACCTAATGCCGGACTCGGTAGCCGTCACAACGTGAGCCATTGGGGTTGTGGTGCAAAGGAAGCGCGTATAAGTCAAGCCGGTTTTAATCGCATCATGTATTATCTCACTGCCGACGAACGTCTTGGCGACCTCATGAGCAATGTGACTGATTCCGACCAAAAACTCTATACCCTCGACCCCATGCGGCTTGCCCAACCGCGTGAGCAGTATCCCTGCACGGCGCCTGCCCGTCTTCGATTCGGACCAGACTGGCTTGCATACGCCGGAAACTGGATGACGGAGTGGGAGAGAACTGAGAATACCGCTTATCGCGATAAGATACTGGCTGGAATGCAGAGCATCTGCGCCCTTCCGAGCCGTCTTTTCACCGGACCTCTTGCATTAGGCTATGACCCTGCTACCGGAATCATAACTTCTGAGTGCGACTCCACTCTCCAAACCACCAACCACCTTATGACTATCATGGGAGGCTTCGAGCTAAACAACGAGTTGATGGAACTCATTCCAGATAAGGACTGGGAAAACGCTTGGCTTGAACACGCCACTCATTACAAACAGAAGGCCCGTGAAATCCTACGTAATAAATTCCGTGTCTCTCGTCTTCAGGCTTATTCCGCTTGGAAAAATGGTGACAAAGAGAAGGCTAACGAGGCTTGGCACGACCTTTTGACAACTGCGGAACATACTGAAGCCCCACGTATGTCCGTTAGTTTGATAGAGGGGAGTGAAGTTCCATCTCCTATGCACGAGGCATCACCCATAAGCACCAACGACGCTGCCCTCTGGAGCCTCGACGCAATCTACATGCAGGAAGTGATCCCCCAAGACTAAATTTCGAATGATATAGGCTTTAAAGCCCTTAAGGCCATTAAAGCCATTAAAGCCCTTACGAAAAACAATGATAAAAGCATTCATAGGCGGTCTCGGCCTTTCCGAGATATTAGTGATAGCCCTCGTAGTACTTCTATTCTTTGGTGGAAAGAAAATCCCTGAGCTCATGAAAGGTCTTGGAAAAGGTGTTCGTTCCTTCAAGGATGGAATGAAGGAAGTACAGTCGGGCCTTGATGACGATGACAAGGAACCCGTAAAGAAGGAAGACGTGAAGTCTAATTAACCGTTCTAACCTCATTATTGTAGGGACGCACGGCTCGTGCGTCCGCCTCAATAAATTTGTATATTAATGTTTGCCGACGCACGAGCCGTGCGTCCCTACGTTCAATATAAATTATTAAAATAATATGGCGAATGAAAAATCGTCAAAAAACCTCAAAGATGATTCCGGACAAACATTCTGGGACCATCTCGACGTGCTGCGGGGAGTACTTCTTCGGGTGCTTGTCGTAGTGCTGTTGCTTACTATTGTTGCTTTCATACTTAAAGATGAGGTCTTCGGCATAGTGTTGGCACCGAAATCCCCCGATTTTGTGCTTTATCGTTGGCTTTCGCTCCTTTCGTCTAAATTGGGTTACAATATTGTCGATAACTTTGATGTTAAGTTAATTAATACCGGGCTTGCGCAGCAATTTATGATTCACATGAAGACTGCTTTCTGTGTAGCCCTTATTGTCGCATCCCCTTATATCCTCCATGAGCTGTTCGGGTTCGTGCGTCCGGCCTTATATGCCAATGAAAGGAAATATTCTGTCCGTCTTCTCGTAAGTGGTTACATTATGTTTCTAATAGGGGTTGCTTTAAGCTATTTCGTCATATTCCCCCTTACATTCCGTTTCCTGGGTACATATCAGGTTTCTTCAGAAGTGACCAACCTTATATCGCTCGAATCATACATGAGCGTTTTGATAATGCTCTGTCTCTTCATGGGCATAATGTGTGAGCTTCCGGTGCTTTCGTATATAGCGACGAAAGCCGGAATCATCGATTCCGGCTTCCTGAAGCGTTACAGGCGTCATGCGATATTGGTCATTCTGATAGTCTGCGCAATCATCACACCGACATCCGATGCCTTCACATTGCTCATCGTGTCTCTCCCCATCTGGCTCCTCTACGAAGCCTCCATCCTCATTTCAAACCGAGCTTAGTATTAGACAGGAGTACAGTGGAAACAGTAGATTAATGTCCTACTGTATCTCCTGTCCTCCTGTCTAAAAAAAACAAACGACCCTCCTGTATCCCCTGTCCTCCTGTCAAAAATCACTTGCTCGCTTCTTCCTTAATCTTAGTCAAAGCCTCGATAGGAGTGTACGTATTACGTGGCGTCGGATTGAACGTGATTGTCACCGTGTCGCCGCTAACGACATAATTCACATACATATTAGTGCTGTCATTGCCTACTACGACTGGAATCCCTGTCTTATCAGTTGCTGTGTAAACACTGTCGTTCTTCTGGAAAGGCTTGTCCAGCATAAGGATATGCTTGATCTTGGTACGGTTGCCATTTTCATATACAAACACTGCTGATTGCTCCGGGCTAAGAGCATAAATGATTCGGCCGTCGTATGAACCCTTGCGGCTATCCTTTCCCTTGATATCATAATATGTAGCCTCATATAGGCCGCTTTCTACCGGTTGTTCTGAATAGAACGCTTCATTGGCTGTTTCAGCTTCAGCCTCTGATTCTTTCTCTTTGTTTGCATTGCCTCCGCAAGATGCCATCACAAAGGCAAGTCCGCAGAGACCTAAAAATTTAAATGTTTTCATGTCTTTTAATTTAAGTTTATTCTCACATAGTTATAACATTCTATATCTATCAAAAGTTATAATTAACACGAATTAGGCTGAGAATAACCCATCGATCCCGGAGGGGTCAGACTTTTATATTGTTTGAAACTTTTGACCGCCCTATGTGTTATTAATGTAAAGGAGGATTTTATGATGGAGTGGGGGAGTTCTCTCCGGTATTGTTTAACCACCTTTAAATCTCATTGACTATGGACGTTAAGATCAAAGCAATTCACTTCGACATCAGTGACAAACTTGAAGCCTTCACCAACAAGAAAATCGATAAACTCGTCCGCAGGTTTGATGCCATTGGCGGCGTAAACGTCAACTATACCCTTGTAAAGCCGGAAACTAACAACAACAAGGAAGCCGGTGTTGAATTAATCATCCCCGGCGCAGCATCCATCTTCGCTTCTAAGACCGCCGACACTTTCGAAGAAGCACTCGACCTCGCTCTCGTAGCCCTCGAAAACCGTCTCGAACGCAACAAAGAAAAGAAGTGAATTTCTTAAATCTCGCTGACTCTAACAGCCCTTTTATGGCTGAACTTGAAGCAGCCGCTTCTAAGGTAATTAGAAGTGGCTGTTATCTTCATGGCCCCGAGACAGAAGCTTTTGAAAAGGAACTGGCTGAGCAATGTGGTGTGAAATACGCAATTGGAGTCAGCAACGGCCTGGATGCCCTGCGTCTCATCCTCCGAAGTTATATCGAACTCGGTCGACTTCATAAGGGGGATGTCGTCATGGTAGCTGCCAACACATTCATTGCCACCGTCCTCCCTATCACAGAATTTGGACTCCTTCCCTTGTTCGTAGAGCCCGATTCCGACACGATGAATTTCAGTTGGTGTGAGGCCCTACGTATTATTGAAGAAAACGACGGATCCGAGTATCCTCTCAATATCCGATGTGCGATGATCACCCATCTCTATGGCACTCCCTGCTGGGATCTCANTGCCGCAAANGANCTTCGTCGTCGTGGANTCTACATAGTGGAAGACAACGCCCAGGCGATTGGTNCTCANGCTGCCGNNGATGGTTTCAATGAANTCCGATTTNCAGNCAATCTTGCCGATGCTTCCGCGATTAGTTTCTATCCTACGAAAAATGTTGGTGCCCTCGGCGATGCTGGTGCTGTGCTGACCAATGACGCAGATCTGGCCGTTACAGTGAAGGCCTTGGCAAACTATGGGACGGATCGTCGCTACCATAACCTCTATGCCGGCTACAACTGTCGTCTTGACGAACTGCAGGCTGCGATGCTCCGCATAAAACTCCGCAATCTGCCGGAGGAGATAGAGCGTCGAAATAAGACGGCTTCTATCTATTCCAATGAGATAAAAAATGAATTGATTAAGACTCCGAAGATATTTCCTGATATGGTGCAGGTGTGGCATCAGTATGTGATTGCTGTTCCTCCTGAGATTCGCGATAAAATGCGGGAATATCTCGACGAAAACGGTATTCAGACCGATATCCATTACCCGGTCCCTCCGTATCTCCAACCTTGCTACATAGAGGAATATGGACCCAAGGCAGAAACTAAAGCAGCTGTTATGGCAAAGAGCATCATAAGTCTTCCGATTGCTAATATAAGCGATAAGGAAGCAATTGAAATTGCCCATCTTATTAATGATTTTAAAATATGACGGACAATAAGAATAAGAAGAAAGCCTCCTCGGCTAAAGGAAAAGAAAAGCAATCAAAACGCCTCGCCATTGTGATATCAATTGTGGCGGCAATTGCCATAGTCGTTTTTGCCGTGATGTATTTCATCCTGTCGGGCATGGCTCCTTCAAGCGCAATTGTCAGGATTCCTGCTGGAGCCTCCAAGACGCAACTCCAAGACTCCATTTCAAAATATCTTGGCGACGGATATGCTAAGAAAGTTACCCGTCTTGTCAGTCTACGTGGTACTGACCTCAATTCTCGTCATGGTGCCTACCTCATTGAGGCTGGAATGAGTCCGTTTAATGCTATGCGCCGTCTTACCAGCGGTCCGCAACAACCCCTTACCATTACAATCAATGGCTTCCGTCTTCTTCCCGTTCTCGAAGAGAAAGTGGCGGCTCGCTTTGATTTTACTAAAGATTCAATATCCGAAGTACTCTCCGACCCGGCATTGCTTAAAGAATATGGGTTGACTCCCGAAAAGGCTCTCGCTCTCTTTATAAATGATTCCTATGAATTTTATTGGGATGCTTCCCCTGAAGATGTTGTCAAGAAAATAGGTGAACACTATAATGATGTGTGGACCTCAGAAAGGAAAGCGAAAGCTAAGGCTTTGGGAATGACCCCAGCCGATATAGTGATTCTCGCTTCCATTGTGGATGAAGAGTCAAACAAGCTCGATGAGAAGGGTACGATTGGGCGGCTTTACATCAATCGTCTGAACCGTGGTATGAAGTTGGAAGCAGATCCAACAGTCCGCTATGCCGGAGGCGACTTTACGATAAAGAGAATCATAAAACCCCGTGAGGTGCCGGGCGCTTATAACACTTATCTGCATCACGGATTGCCCCCGGGTCCTATACGCACAACCTCCGTAGAAACCATCGACGCTATCCTGAACAGCAGTCCTCACAACTATATATTTATGTGTGCTAAAGAAGATTTCTCAGGCTATCACAACTTTGCTTCAACATATCCCGAGCATCAGGCAAATGCGAGGAGATATAAACGGGAACTCGACCGTCGGGGTATCCATTGACAATAGAAATAACTAATGTTCACACTACAGGCAGAAAGTCCATGCTATACACACTTCTTAATCTTAAACTACGATATTTACTTGTCAGCGCTGCGATAGCGATGTCTGTTGCCGTGTCGCATGGAGAAAGATTGCCCGATGTGCTTCGTTGGCATCCCATTGATAACCCTAATATCCAAGAAGTTCCGGAGGTAGATTCGATTATTCCTATAGCTCCTGAACTTTCACATTGGAACATCACTTCCGATTCAGTTCCGGAAGATACCAATCGGAATTGGTGGTATCTATTCAAAAAAGGAGAGCTCAGTATGTCAGACCCTACAGTACAATGGCCGAAATTCCTCGGTTTCTGTGTGAAAGTCTACAACTGGGGCGACCGGGTGTTTAGCTCCACCGATCATGAATATGTCGTAGGAACTGGAAAAAAATGGCGAGCAAGGCTCATCAACGACAACTGGAATGACGCATATTATCTTCATTTTACAAATAAATTTCGTTCACTGATGAGCGCAAATGTTCATGCTCTTGCTGGTGCATCCTTGCAGTATATGGCTGTCAGCTATACATATTCTCTCGACATTACGCACATGGTCAACGGAGGTCCCATCAATTATAAAAAGCAGGAGTTCGGGTTTAACTGTGCCAGNNTCAGCATCGACNGNTATTNCTNCTCNAATNGTGGGAGGTTCCTACANACGTACATTTNGNAANTACNACAATCATNAACCTGTACGAATCCCTTTTGATGGCATTTCAAAGACTTCTTTTGGACTTGACGGCTATTATTTTTTCAACGGCTATAAATATTCACAAGGTGCAGCCTACAACTTCTCGAAGTTTCAGTTAAAAAGCCAAGGTTGCTTCATGGCGGGAATTGCTTATTGCAATCAGAATATAGCTCTTGATTTTACTAAGCTTCCTGAAGAATTGAAACCCTTCATGTCTTTTGACAGAGAAAAATACCGTTTTCACTACAACGACTACAATCTTCTTTTTGGCTACGGATATAATTGCGTGATGGGATCTCATTGGCTTTATAATATTACGGTTATCCCTGGTTTGGGTTTCAACCATTGCTATGAGGATTCATACGATGGAAGTGCTAAACTGCTCTCTATCTCCGGTAGAGCCATGACATCTTTTACCTACAACAACGGCAATTGGTTTGCAGGCTTGCAAGCGAAGGTGAGGGGAAACTGGTACCGTTCCACAAGCACCTCACTCTTCAACACAGTCCAAAGTGTAGTCCTCTCCGGAGGTATCCGCTTCTAATCCATCCCGAGATAATAGATAAATCAGGATGAATCTAGATACATCAAGATAAATCAAGATGAATCGACCTCAATTCTCAATTCAAAATTCAAAATTCAAATCTTGCTAAAAAATTTCATAGAATATATAGAGCTCGAGCTCAATAGGAGCCATCTTACTTCTGAAGCCTACGAACGCGACCTTAAAGAAATGGCTGCATTCTTGGGCAAAGATGATGATTTGTCTGACCCTGCCGACATCTCCACCGCCGACATCCGGGCCTGGATTGCTTCGATGTCGCGGGAAGGTCTTTCCCCACGTAGCCTACGCCGTAAGACTCAGGCTGCCCGTGCATTCTTCCGTTGGCTTCAAAAGCAGGGAGCTATTCCCAAAAATCCCGCCACTGAAGTGCAACTTGCCAAAATCGGCAGAAAACTCCCTGAATTTGTCCGTGAACAGGAAATGGAGGAAATCCTCGACAATCCCATTAATGGGGGAGACCCTGCATTAAATATGCGCAATAAACTCATAGTCAATATCCTATATTCATGTGGAATACGTCGCGACGAACTCGCAAAGATAACTGACGCCGACATTGATTTCCATCAGAAGGAAATCCGTGTCCACGGTAAGCGCGATAAGACACGCATCATCCCGGTTGCTGACGAACTCCTTGCCGAAATAAAGGAGTGGCAGACTGTCCGTGACGGTCTATATTCATTCACAACTCCAGCCCCCTTGATATGCTCAAAACGAGGGAAACTAACAGGAAGGGCAATCTATGACATTGTCCACAAAATCCTTATGTCGACTGGAGCAACCCACAAGAGTCCCCACTCTCTACGCCATACATTCGCCACCTCCCTCCTCAACAACGGAGCCGAAATCAACTCCGTCAAGGAACTCCTCGGTCATGCATCCCTCCANTCNACCCAAATCTACNCCCACCTCNCCTTCTCCGACATGAAGAAAGCCTACGACTCAGCCCATCCACGAGCTAAAAATTGATAGTGTCTGCAAGAATCTTAGAAAACTTCACTGCGCCAATGTCCGACAAATGGTCCGGATCGTAAAAGTCAGACTCCGTGAAACGCTTGTCTCTTAGAAAGTCATAATATGCAACCCCAAATTTCCCCTTGATTTCCTCTATACCTTCTTCCATTTCTGCAAGTTGCTCCCTATCAAGAGCCTCAATATAAGAAGTCCAAGCTGGGGTGGTGATGAAGATTATTTCAATTCCTCTGNCTNTCGCCAACCTCANAANCNTCTCCTGCGTATCCATCACCNCATGATATCGTCCCGGAGTTTTCGACGTGTGTTTTTCAGCTCTTCCTTTCCCTTTCTCTTTCCATCCCGGATCTCGATTAGTCAGATCAAACCCTAATCCGAATCCTAATGAATCGCATCGGTTAGAAGGTGTTGTCATAATCAAATTTTTTAATTTCCCTTTATAGGAGTCAAAATCTGTTATCTCTAGATTATATANGGAAANGTCAGAATGTNAAGGGAGTCNCATGTGNANCTTATATCTTGTTGCGAGCATCNATTCATCCNCCNTTTCAAGCGANGGATCTCTATATGTGAAATAAGAAATAGGCACTATCAATTGCCTAAGATTTGGCATCTTGGGGAGATAATGTTCAAGCAAAGCCAAATCATATTCCGGGGTTTGCGATATGTTCGCAAGGTTGAATGTGCTGTCGCCGAATTCTTCAGGTAGGATTCCATAGTATGTGTGCGACGACCCTAACACCAGTGTCTTCACCCTCTCACCATGCTTCATCATCCAGTCATTTTTTTGCGAATATGAAGTTGGCAAAGAGCGGGCAGTCAATTCTCCAATTGCAAGTATTGCTATTATTATGGAGGAAAAGATCAATATGTTGCGTAAAAATTTTTTCATAGTCTGCGTTTCAGAATCTGAAGTAAATGAACTCCTGCGGTGAACCCGCAAAGAAGAGACAAATCAAGAAAATTGCAACGTAGCTCCCCCATCTTACCACACTGTTTTTCCAGATACCCTTATGTGGAAATGCAAGCGGATTTTCATTAAATCTCGTAGTCCATTCGATAAGGACAAGAGCCAAGCACCATAGCAACGGCGTTTTTCCGATGATTTGACTTGCAGGAGAATAATGGCTAAACATTGCTGCTATATACTTGAGCGCATGCGTTGTGGTGTCTGCGCGGAATATCACCCACCCTACCATGACTAAGAAAAATGTCATACCCATCCAAAAAGCTTCTCGAAGGAATGGGTATCGGCTCGATTGGTTGTCATAATTGTGCCATCCCAATTTCCTGAAGAATTTTGCCGGTATGTGAAGCAATGCATGATAAGCTCCCCAAGCTACGTACGTGAAGTTGGCACCATGCCATAGTCCGCTGACAAGGAAGACGATAAACATGTTTCTGATGGTCTTCTTTTCCCCTTTTCGGTTTCCTCCCAATGGGATGTAGAGATAGTCGCGAAACCATGATGTAAGCGATATATGCCATCTTTTCCAAAATTCCACTATGTCACGTGAAAAATATGGAAGATTGAAGTTCTTCATCAAGTCTATCCCAAACAGTCGCGATGTCCCGATGGCAATGTCGGAATATCCCGAGAAATCCCCATATATCTGGAATGAAAAGAGTATCGCACCCATCCAGAGGTTGATGGTCCCGATGCTTTCCCATTGTGAAAATATAAGGTTTACTGCTTCCGCGGCATTGTCGGCGATTATCATTTTTTTGAACAGCCCCCAAAGTATCAACTGCATACCTCCGACTCCCCGACGGTAGGAAAAACGTCTCTTGTCCCTCAGGAATTGAGGTAGTATGTTGGATGCGCGCTCTATTGGACCCGCCACTAACTGAGGGAAAAAACTTATGAATACCAAAAATGCCCACAAGTCCTTGGTTGCCGGTGTCGTTCTTCTGTATACGTCTATCACATAACTGATGGCTTGGAAAGAGTAGAACGATATGCCGACCGGAAGTATCAGATTGAGCGTGGGGATATCGGGAGTGAAACCTACCGCATTAAGTATCTTCACAAAACTCGAAGCGAAGAATCCATAATATTTGAAAGCAATCAGCGTGCCGATATTCACGACGATGACTGTTGCGAGTGTCGCTCTCCGTAAGGCTCTCGACGATTTGTCGGATGCCACAACGATCCCGGCTTTGTATGCCACTATCGAGACGATGATAATCAGCCAAAGCAATCGGACATTCCACCATCCGTAGAATACATAACTGGCAATAGTCAGCAATATATTCTTGCTCTTTCCTGACTTGCATGCGTTCCAATATAGCAGAAAGACAATCGGAAGAAATATCAGAAATTCAAACGAGTTGAACAGCATCTTCTGTATATTTTAAATGGGTTCTCCTCCATGGGTTGGATCATTGGGCGACAATTTGATTTCATATCGGTCGTAGCAGATGCCGCGTCCTCCAAATCCCTCTTTCTGATATTCCAGCGACTCGTTGAGATAAGTCCCGTCGTTTTCTGTCGAGATACCGAAATCGAAATATCGCAAATCCGCAAAGACGTCATTTATCAGACGGTCGAAAAGAAGGTCAAGAGCCCCTAATTCTCGCCCTCTCAGCGATGCAGCGATATATTGGGAATGAGCCGTAGTCTGCATCTTATACATCACCACCCCCGCCAGAATCTCATCCCCGGCTTTTGCTGTATACAGGCGTATTTCATTAGGAAATCTCGTTGCAAGAAGTTTAATTTCAGCTACACTATGCACGGGGTTTAATCCGTGTCGTATCCTTAGGTTTGTTGCCAATATTTCCCAAAATGCCTCAAAGTCATTGCTTTGCTCTATGTACACATCATTTTTCTTGGCTTTTCTGATGCCATATCTTCGGATATTCCGAAATTTCAGACGCTCCGTTTGAAGGATGCTTGCCGACAGACCTCTTGCTGTGATGGTAGCATTGATGCGGAAGAGTGCATAGAGGTCTTCTTCTGACGGTAGCTGATGGTAGATGTGAGGAACCGGTTTATATATGAATTTTGTGAATTCTTGGGAATGCAAATAAGATAGGGTAAGTTTGAAGATTTCCAGCACTTCTGCTGCCGTAATG
>WFLX010330757.1_pt1 | contig 12695 bp, 12 predicted proteins | sample 4967041 | NCBI WGS metagenome assembly WFLX01 (sample SAMN12857096, study PRJNA449069) | gut metagenome | isolation source: stool from male and female vole | host: Microtus ochrogaster | place: USA:Florida | collected 2017 | reverse complement strand
CTGACCGTAAAGCCTATTGTGAAACGCAGCACCACAAAGGCTGTGAACATCAGCACGATGCTGATCATCATTAAAACATACGCAGAGAGCATATCATAAAGATAAATATCCTTGCTTTCTTCCCGTGTGTAGACATATACACCGCTATAGTCCTTTGCAAGTTCCCTTATTTCATCAACATCTGCTGTATTTACACAAAACTGCCAGCCATTCATGATATGAGTGGCTTCGTCCTTGTCAAGATAGTCATAGTCAGCAGAGTTTATGATAAGATATGGGAAAGCCGTGTTTCTCGAATCAAACAGTGCACCTTTAAACCGCCCCATAAACTTAAGCGTGAGATGACTGTTACCGACAGTAAGCTCCACCTCGTCGCCCTCTTTTATATTCATGTCCTGTAAAAAAGGAGCGTTGGCATAAAAGCAGCCCTTGTCCACGCTTTCGATGATGTTATTGTTCTCATCGAAATAGTTGATAGCCATTTCACTATCAGAAAGTAAACAGGCAGTATTAGTGAAATTATCAAGTTCCTTTCCGTTATGCTTAAAATACTTTGAACTTAATACACACAAATAATGCTCAGTCTTTATCTCCCTGACACAGTCAAGCTCCCCAATCTTTTCCTCAACATCATTTTCCCCGCTGTTAATGATCTGCACGATGACATCGGGGACATCCGCCGCATCGAAATAATGCTCGATACCGCCAGTCACAGCGATGATATTGTTCACCGCCGCCGCTGCAAACATGGAGCATAAAATGACAAACAGCAGCAGAATGATGTTCATGGTCTTTTTGCGTTTCAGGTCTTTTTTCAGTATCCTCCAGAACATAGTTTATACCTCTTTTCCTGTGTGAAGTTTTAGAAGTTCTAAGTCAGCTATGCTGACTTTGCGAAATCAGCCCTTGCTGAGTGAGTAAACTTCTCTTCACACTATTTTCTCTATGTTCTGAATCATATCATAGAAATTCTTAACAAGTCTTTAACTCTGGACAGAACATAAAAGCTTGCATAATGCTCAGTTTGAAGATTTACACAAACTTTGGTATAATCCCCAGATAAGGGCAAAAAGCCGCATAATCGGCCTCCGCCCTTAAGTAACTATTCACATGTCTTATATCAGATTTTGAGTTTACACAAAAATGAAACTGTCTCATATATACGTTCACTGGAGTTGTTTAACATTATATCTTTTCTATTTATATGTCTCTCTTAACACAAAAAAGCTACTTAACACAGTAGCTTTTTTGATATAGGGTTCGTTGCCGATTGTATTTTTCTCCATACTTAGCTTTTGGCTAATCCAACGATTGTCTCTTGTGCGAACACAAAACGTAGTTGGCATCTCCCAATCCCTATATGTATTTTATTATATGCAGTTCTTCTTGTCAATACACTATTTTTCTTTGATAGCGTTAAAAAGATTTTACAATTTTCTGTTTCCGCCCTTTCAAGTCATTCTGACGGAGGATTTCGATTTTTCCGATAAGCGCACCTCGAAAATGCTCCGCATTTCCTCGGTCGCGGGCATTCGTTAAATGCCCGCAAAGACGTCAAAAGAGTCACTTTCATGCAAGCATGAAGTGACTCTTTATTACGTCTTTTATGCGCTTATCTCATTGCTTTCGCGTAGATTACTCGATGATAGTAGCAACACGACCAGATCCTACTGTACGTCCACCCTCACGGATTAAGTTGGGAAAACCCTGTTTGGCAAATGGCGTATTTTTGGGGTTTCCTGCTATCATATTTTATAAAAATACTGATTTTCTCTGTATTTTCATAATTTTTGTAGCCATTTTGTAGCCATGAGAACTTCGGTCAAAACTTCGGTCAAACTTCAATCATTTTTTTGACCTAAGTTCGACATAAAATATGGATTGTATTACGTTTAAGAAAATAATCTTTCTTTTGGGGCAATTTGGAATAGTAATTATCTTTCTTTTGGGTAGTTTTGGGGTAGTTTTCCCNATTAGTACCCCAAAACTACCCAAAAAGTCATTTTACTCTCCAATAACCTCCNCGAGAAGTTCCTATATGNTCAATCAATCCTTTATTTTTCAGNTTTTTCAAATGATATTTNACNCCATCTTCCGATATCATTAACATNTTTGATAATTCTTTCCTTGAAATTTTTGGATTTTTACGTAAAGCATTGAGAAATACCTCCTCGGTACGTTGAACAAATTCTTCAACTCCTTGAGCCGTATCACCTTCCTCATATTCACTCTTCATATCATTCCCATAATTCAAATTTTTCAATATAACTGTAAATTCAACTCGGGACGAAATAAATTGCGGCATCTTGCTTTCATCATAATTATTTGCATTTTGATATGCATTTATTATTTTTGTAAGTCCGCTTCCTTTACGTTCCATATATCCTAATCGTTGAAATACATCCGCTAAAACAGGATTTCTTCTCGTTGACGGAATCGCATCAATGATACGATCCTGTACCAGAGTGCCATCCATCATCCCTCCGGGCGAATATATAACCATACGATCATCAAACATGTCTATATGGACTTCACTGCCATTGACAAGATAATCCCGATGTACCAATGCATTGACCAAGGCTTCAAAATAGCTTCGTTCGCAATATTCTGGCATATCAACTCTTGAATCAGCTAATTTTTTCCACATGTTTTTCATGTTTCGCTTGATAAATGCTATTCCTTCATTCAAAAGGCTAATCAAACTGCCTGAATATTCTGCATCGTCAATAGCATCAACCACGCCACCACCTTTATCCAAGCCATTCCATCTGGTACAGAAAACTCTCGACCACCTGATAGGAGAGTTATCTGCCAGCAACGCTCCTGCATTTGTCAGCGTACCTTTATCATCCACCAAACCAAATGATATCAGCTCTTTATCATCCAAACTTTCTCCAGTCCATGCTTTATATCTCTCGCGTAATTTGCTAAAGGCATAATCTGATGCCTTGTAAGTCGTACTCAGTGCATCATAAGAAGAGTTCCTGCCACGCAATACAAGTCTTTTTAATTCTGTTGCATCTGCTTTTACGCTCTCATTTCCCAGACGTACATATGCTTCCATTACACCATCTGCTGAATAGTAGTAAGGTGTTTCTTCCCCTGCACTTATATTTAGTAAAATTAACTTCTTATCATCTTCCATTTTACAATAACTGAGATGAAACTCCGGTATCGGATCAAGACGTGTCTTTATTTGTTCACTAATAATCTCTGCATCCCGCTCTGCATCAGAAAGACCTTTTATTTCATCATCGTTCGATACACCAAAAATTAACAGTCCGCCAACACCATTAGCAAAAGCACTGACACTTTTACACCAACTCTTTGGTCTCTTTACTTCTAATGCAACCTTTTTATCATAATCTGTAGCCTCACCGATAATCTCTTTAAAATTCATTCATTGACCTCCAGTGCCGGTTTCTAATCTCTTTATATAATAGACTTTACTTTCCAATTACACAATTTCTAGCACATCATAAATTGCACTTAGACAATCTTCCACTGTCAAAGCGTTCCCATTCTCAAAGTATATAGAGGTAATATTAAGGTTCTTACTTTGTTCTTGACTAATAACCGCTTCATCCAAAATATCTTCGAGTTGCTGTTTATCCGTCATTGCAATATGCAATNCTNTTCTCCAANATTTCACAAAGTGATCTTTAAAATTTGAATAATCTGCANATAATCCACTAGGATTTCCATTGGCATCAAATCTCGTTGGTTGTTGGATACACGCACCCAAATTTTTTATATATTCATAAACTAAGTTTTCTTTTTCTCTAACGCTTGGTGTAATTACCGATGTCGAAAGGAGAGCCGAGTTAAACTTAATACCCATATCTCTTTGAAACTGATTCCCTGTGTTGATATATTGCATATTGATTCCTTCTTTCTATATTTTATTTTCACTAACTTGAAACCTTGATTCAAACGTTTGCTGTTTTCTATATTTGTTTTTGTCACCCAATAATATGTTCCACAATGTTCATTATAATTCTGACCGGAATAGCATTGTAGTACTTGATCATTAATCTACATATGTTTACAAACATTCTAATGGGGTACTCTTGATAATTTGTCCAATGAATGTTTCAAACTTTCCCCGTCTATACCAGCCTCTTTTAATATCATCATATATACAATAGCTCTTAACAACTCAGCATCCCAATACGCATTGTTACTCAATTTCATATCTCTATTACCGTGATCCAATGCATTTCGAGAGGTTTTTATCCTTTCAGGCATTTCCTCATAATCAATCAAGAAATTATATTTTACATTTTCTGAGCCATATATCTCTATAAATTCATTTAGAGCCAATTCAATTCTTTGCTTCAAAGTATCTTTATATTTATTAAAGCCTTCAATTATATCATCAAAATATTCCAATTCATTTTCAGCAAATTCACTTCTTAAATCTTTAAGTTTTTTAACCATTTTGCGACGCACATTTTTCTGTTCATTGTCCGCAAAATCAGGAGCTTGAGATTCAAAAGCAGCACATATATTCATAATATCACTGTAAAAAATCATTTCTTTATCTGTTGGAAACAAGGAGCGAAACAAAATACCGTTATTATCAATCGAAGTAATCAGCTTTTCAATTCCAACTTTTACATCTGCATATTCCAATACTCTTTCTCTAATAATATTGGCATTCTCTTCGTTTCTTAAATACAAAAATGTTCTGCTGTCATTTATATCATCTTGATATACATATATTTGTTCTTTAAAATTAACTCCTCCAGATTGAGATATAAATTTTAGAAAAAGGCGTATTAATTTCACAATATACCATGCATCCTTGAATGTTCCGTTATTATCAGAAGATATAATAATGGCATGATTAATATTAAATGGGAATGGAGCCTTTGATCCCTGAACCGTTACTTTAAATTTCATGTTATACTTTTCGCCATTAATTTGTAAATCTATTGGAGAATATTTTTCTTTAGGTTCCGGAATATTTAGTTGATATTCATTCCAGTTATTAAGTAAATAAATTACATCTTCTAAATATTTGCTATCATTCCGAAACATATAATCAATTACATCATTACGAATGCAGATACTTCTAAACTGAACTGAATCTGGTACTTTATTTCCTTTTTCAAATGATATGGTAACAAAATAGCCTTCTACAGATAAAGAGCATTTATTTAATAATACATAATCTATATTATCCACCTTAATTGCCAAATATCTATTTTCAAAATCACAAACATTAATCCACCAATCGTCACCTATAAAGTTTTTTATTTTACTATAGCTCAACTTTTGATTATCCGCACGGTCACCTGTAATAACTATTTTATAATCAGCAAAATAAAACAAATATGTAGTTCCATCAATTATAATGTTTCCTGCATAAAAATCTTCCATGTCTCCTCCAAAAATATTAAGCTATTACAGCTATCCCACAATGTATTACACCATATAATCACATATTCAATTTCTTTCTATTACAATCCTCACACAACATCTGCAAATTATCATCTACTGTCTTACCGCCCTTACTCCAAGGAGTAATATGATCTCCCTGCATCCTTTCATATTCAAAATGCTTATGGCACATATTACAGATACCCTTTTGATACTCATATTTTCTCCGCTTCTGGCTCTCAGTAAATGCCCTTATATTCAGGCATCGTTCTTCACCTGACAAAACAAATTCATAAACACCTTTCTTATTTGTAACATCATCATCCATCATTAAATCCGCAATGCGTTTTTCCAATTCATTTGTGTCATATAAANTTGTACCATATGTATCGTNCAATTTGCNCCAATCAATACCCTTCATCTCCTTGCGATATTTAGGAAATGTCAGCATNACCCAATTGATAACATTCTGANAATATGTCCAAAGTTCATTANCATTTGGATCATGCTGATGGATAGACATATATTCTTCAATATTGCCTTTATTTTTCCAACTGATAGCAGTCTGTAGTATCTCCTGTCGTATCGGTGAACCTGTTACATATTTGCTGGATAAATTATAAGCTGCACATTGCGTTTTACTGAAAATGGTTTTTGCGGAAGTCAGCCATGTTCCGGTATAAACTGCATTTCTTAATTCTTGATCTGTCAGTTTTTCTCCTGCAATGTTGATGATTTTAAACCAATCAAGTTTTTCCTTATCGTTACCCTCACAGAAATATATCATGCACTGGTAATCAAGAATCTGTTGCTGTTCTGTTACTGTCAAGTTATGGAATGTTCGATTATTAACCGAAAAATCACCCGCAACATATTGGCAAAAACTAATTGTCCTCTGCTGTCCGTCTAAAATTTCAAACGTTCCGTCATCATTTTTTACCCAATACATGACATTTAGAGGAAAACCCTTCATTATTGTATCAATGACAGCATTTCTCTTCTTTTCATCATAAACAAATTCCCGCTGATATTTTGGACGAATATTTAATTTTCCATTATATCCGATGACTCCTTCTTCTTGATTATCCACATATTTTTCCGCTATTTCTTTGATAGTTATTTCATAAAGATCAATTTTCATTTTTTATTCTCCTAATAAATATTCTACTATACAAAGAGCGAACGCATACATTCCCATCTGTATAGTAAGAACCCTTTGCAGGTTTACCAACAAGCATAGGATTTCCATTCGTTTTTTTACCCGAACTTCCAGTCGGTGTTCCATCTTGTTTCATTTCTTTGTAATCATCATATTTTTTATTGCTTTGCAAACCATAACCCCATTTTTGAGATAGTCCAAGTATCTCAAACTGTTCAGGATTATATTTATCCATAAAAGTAATAGGAACACCCATAACTCCATAATAATCATCTGGTATTTCTGCTGTCATATCAACATTTATAGCATCATAATTATCATATGTAGAATATATCTCTGGTGAATAGTGCCTAAATAAAACCATATCTTCATGTCTTTTTTTAATATCAACATTAGTAAACCAACAAATATTTCCCATTCTTCGCCATTTCTGACCCTCATCGTCTATTTTAAAATCAGTTTTTTTCTCCTCATAAGAATCTGGAACTTTAAACCAAAAATGACCACTGTTATATCCAAGCCACACTTTATTTTCAGCAAAAACCGGGAAAAACTCTTTATATGCAACCGCATTTTGGTTTCCAATAATTATAAATTTCTTGTTGTATTCCATCAATAATGCAACATATTCTCTAAACAAGCTAAACGGCGGATTTGTAACCACTACGTCCGCTTGTTCCAATAGTTTCACACATTCCTCTGAGCGGAAATCACCATCTCCATCAAGCAGAGAAAGAACATTTTTATGATTTTTCAAAAGGATTTCAACATCTGATAAGCCAACAGCTCCATCACCTGTTTCGTCTGACACTTCTGTTATTTCAACTTTATAAGGTTTCTTTTTTCCCTCATCAGTCGCCACAACTTTCCCATCATCAAATAGGGATAATTGAGTATATACTATCGGAGATGATGCATAACAAGTTGTTATAAGCTTTTTTAATCCTAAAGCATTAAAATTCATAGCAAAATATTTAAAAAAATTACTTTCGTATGGATCATCACAGTTACACAAAACCGTTTTCCCTCTGAAAAATTCTCTATAATGTTTTAGCTCATTTTCTATCAATGTTAAATGAGTATAAAATTCATCTTGCCTATTTTTAAATGAGTCTTTCAAATTACTATTTCCTGCCACTATCTTCACCTCTGTTTGATTTTCTTCCCCGCTTCATGCCCGCAGGCTTCTGTACATTATCAGGTATTAGCCAAACACCACCCTTTTGAACTGCTCCTTCTATTCTCCCGTCCTTGCATAGTGTGGTTACACGACGAGTTGAAATATTCCATTTATTTGCAATTTCTTCCGAAGTCAAGAATTCCATAATATTCCTCCAAGTATACACACATTATATTCTTTTTGCGGAACAAATTCAATGCTATATTATCTATTATTTTAAAAAAGAACCACAACATATTGTCATAGTCCTTTTTCTTGCCCCTATAAACTGTATACTATCTCACTCGGCATAGTCTCCTCTGCTCTCCATCACCCTCCGCTCCCAAAGCCATAAACAATCATAAAAGCTATATTATTTTCTCACTATCAAAATTCTGCTTATTCACCATACTGCCCTAACCAATTCTGTTTATTTCTGATACCAGCTCAACACCATCATAAAATCCCTGTCTATAAGCAGTTGCTCCATATGCAGCTCCGCTAGCATTAGTTGCAGAAATAGCCTTGTCTACCACCTTATTCTGCCCTCGACTCAATCCTGCTTTCTCCAGTTCACTGATAGCTTCATCAACTTCTTTTTGTGCAGCTTGATACAACTCGTTATCATTTAATACTTTTTCCAAACCTTTATGTATTCTTTCCTCCACAGCTAAAAAATCTTTTTATTCATTTAAATTTCTGCAATCTAATTTTTTTATCAGTGCGACAACCTGAAATTTAGATTACACTATTCGTTCTTAAGAACTCTTCCACTTTTTCAAATTTCTTATTCTTATAAGGAATTTCCAAAAGTGGAATTCCATGTTCTGTTGCATATTTTCGTTTCAATTCATCATTTTTTTTCTGTATTTCAAATCGCATCTTTCCTCCAAACTCATCCACAGGTTTAAAATGTTGTTCTCCTTGACATTCAATTAAGCATTTTATTGTTCCATTTTTGTTCAGGACAGAAAAATCATATCTAAGAAGATTTGTATTACTCATTCCGTATAAATCAGGAAATGATACTTCAACTCGATATGGTACGTCATGTTCCTTTAGAATTTTGTTTACAATCCATTGAAAAGACGAAATCTTGTGGCAATCACAATATGCTCCGCTATAATATCCGTTATATGCCGTATATCCGTATTCTGTAGGGGGATTAATATAAAACTGCGAAGAATTTATTTTTTGTTCTTTGCCGCAAAGATAACATTTACATCTATATAGCTTATAAACAGTATAAGTTCCTCCACCCTTTTTTCTTTTATCATGGTAGCTTGTCAATTTTTCGTAATGATCATCAATGCATTCAAATACTTCCAAAGATTCATGAAAAGTATGTGTAAAGTCAATATCATAATTCTTATCAAAAACTCTGTTGTACGAATCTAGTAATTTATCTTTTTGTGCCTTTCTTAATCCACATTCTTCTATACAATATCTATGTTTTTTCTCTAGGAAATGGAATTCATCAATAAACAGTGTCAAGCCACACTTGCATTGACACTGATAATATTTCCGTTTTTTATAATCCTCAATCCAATAATCATAGAAATCAACTGAATCTACATTTGAGTTCGGATTTCTTTTCCCTTGTAAGAAATCTGTCCTTTCTTTTTCAAGTTCTGCAATTTTATTCGTTGCAACTTCCCTCTCATAAACACCAAAATCACCTATGATAGTTAGACAACCATATTTTGTTCCTATTGGTAAAAATGCCATTTTTGCATTACAGATAGGACATTCCCTGCCAAATAGTGTTCTTGCAACTATAGAGCCTCTCCATTCATGACCTGCTTTACATCTCCAATATACAGATAAAGGAGCATTATATTCAGTTCTATCAGGAGACATTGAAAACCTTATTGCATTATTCTTAGATGTATCCCACTCTTTAAGTAGTTCATTTCTGCCATTTTCTTGACACCAAATTTCAAGGCTTTTTGTTTTAAGTGCCATGATATTTCCCCTTTTTAAATAATATTTGACAATTCAACAAATTAAGATTTATTTCTCCACTAACTATAATATTTTATCACAAAGCAAATTAGCTGTCATTCCTTTACCTACAAATTTTCTGTTATTCCCAAAGACGCAAACAGGACATTCCCATATCTGAAAATGCCCTGTTTTCCATCCAATTAAATTATGGTATGCCGTCTTCTTCGATAAGAAATTTGTCCCGTTCCTCCATCACTTCCGTTGCCATCAGTACGCCCAAACTGTATCCCCTGATAAACCTGTTCTNCGCGTNGNANNATCATNTTTCGTTTTCCACTGCATCTAACAGCTTCTGCAAAAGTCCTGTCTGTTCCTCATTGAGCTTGTCCTCCAATTCCTTATGGAACGCGCATACCTGTTCACAGTATTTCTGATGCACTGGCGAACGTTTCTCTGTTACTGCATTTACAAGGAGCTGCTCATCGGAGAATGCATCTAAAATCTTTCACACCCTNTTATCCTGTCCTTTCCTGCCCTTGCATATAGCNGCTAATCTTCTTCTACGTNGCCCAACACAAGACCGTCACNTCCTGCAAAGACTTCCATAATCACTAATGCACCCAAACGAAAACCNTTGATAAAACTCTGTTGTNAATCGCTTTGGCTGGCTTCTGCTTGNGAGTCNCCCAGTTTTTCAAGCAGTTCTTTTTCCGAGTCATTGAGGGTTGCGGAAAGTTCTTCTTCCAATCTGCACACCCGTTTCATCGCACTTTTCAGTTCTGAATTGTGTTCCATCGTTTCCATGCCCATGCGGAGATTGCCTTCTGCTATGGCTGTCAAAATCGTCTGCATCATTGTCCTTTTCCCCTTTTCCTAATTTCTTGCAAGATTGGACCGCATAGTGTATACTATTTATGCGGTCTGTCTTTAGGCAGGCTCACTCTGAAACGGCGTTCTTTCTTCGCCGATCGGCGCCGTTTCTTTGTTACCTTTTCAGGCTCTCATNCACNATGTCAATCCCTTTCCGGACAACATCTGAACGGGACATTTTTAGTTCCTGNGTACANTCATCAAGTTTCTTTACTGTTTCCTTGCTTACCCGTACAAATATNCTGNCCGTCATGGAATCGTCAGAGGGTGGTCTCCCTGCCTTCTTTGGCGCCATTGTTTCACCTCTCTTTCTTGTGCGCACATTAATTATATTATTGTACGCACANAAAGTCAATACGTTTTATGNCNAAACACAATTCATATCCTATCTTCCCATATGAATATCAATCTGCAGTCAGCCCCGTACTTGTCTTTTGGCATCACGCATTTTTGCAAGGTTCTCCTTCTGTGCAGAAGATAACTCCCTCGGCTTTCCAATACGCACTAATCTCTTGGGTATCTCATATGTCTTGCTGATTTCTGTCTGTCTTATCAGGCGAAATGTATCGGGAAACTCCATTGCAAGCGCGTCCATCTTTCTGCCAACAGAGAATTGGAAGTTCTTATGAAAAAGCATATTGCCGAATTTGAAAAGAGCATGGTAAAATAATGTTTGACTAACATTTCTTATAATACATTTTAAAGGTGGAGCAGTCGCCCGCTCCACCTTTATTAGTTGTACACTATCTCTTTAAGCACAATTTCCTCTGCCTGCGCTCTAATATTATTCATTCTCCGCACCCATTTCATCTGATCGGATGCTTTCAACGCCTCGTCCACTCCCTCTGCTTTCGCCATTTGCTCCGTCAGGAATTCCATTCTCTCCTCCGTCTGCCTTTGCACCTCCAGACAGTGCGTTTTCAGTTCGCCCGTCATCAACATCCCGCTATAAACTCCCTTCCGGTGTTCCATCAGATATTTTCTCCTCATCAACCCGTACTTGGTCAGCGATTCCTCCGGCTCCGGAGCAAGAATTAAGTTCGGTATCAGATAATCTCCGCATTTTTCATAAGTCAAATTCATTGTCTTCTCCTCTCTTTCCTATAAACTCACATCTCGTTTCCTATGTTGCTTTGTTTCTCTATGCCCTTCCTTTTCAATCCCTAAATACTGTCTTATGTTCTTCAACTGCTTATCCGCTTCAGCCGCCTCTTTTTCTGCTGTCTGGTATGTTTTCTTTAACTTCACTTTTTGTGCTACCATTGCATCATATTCCGCCTGCATCTTTTCCATATCCAAAGATGTCGTCTTTATCCCATACCGCTTCAGCATATTTTCAGCACCGCCAAACAGAATGATCTGTGTTTCGTGGTTTCGGAAATATACGTCCTGATCTTTCGCTTTCTCATATCCCCTCTGGTATTTCCTGTTTGCCACATACTGCTTCGCATATTTAAGGATCTCCGCTTTATTTTTCATTTCATGCTCTAACTCCACCATCTCATTACGGGCGGTTTTAGCTGCCGCATTTCTCTCTGCTATTTTTCGTTCCAGTTCTTCTATGGAACCACCTTCAGCATAACTGGCTGCGGCAATCTTTAAATTCTGTATATCCGCCCAATGCTTTAACGCCCCACTCCCTTGGAACTTACCTTTATCCGTATCAATCAGAGTCCGCTTTGCATCCGGTCGCTTAGGGAAAAGAACTCTATTTCTTACAGTGGAATAGCCTTGTACTTTTACACGTTTTTCAATCCTTTCTCTGATTGCTTCTTTTGTATATCCTTCACCGAAATTCTTTACGCTCACACGGGTAAAACGGTTTTGTCCAGAAGCACAAAATGATAAATATTTCAGCGCATTGTCTCCAAAAGTTTCACCCTTCACCGCATATCCTTTTGACCGCATCCGACAGATAAAATCGTCAAAGCTGTATGCTTTACGAATGGCAGCGTCCATATCTGACTTCATCTGCGCTTTCCATGACTGCCCATTTTTCTGCTCCTGCCACTCATAATGTGTCTTACCTTTCTGCCCTGACGGGATAATAACCAATAATCCATGTTCCCTACACAATTCGTCTGACAGATTTCTAATGTTCCTGTATGTACGCCTGCAGTCATTGTATTTTTTATGTTCCACATTATCAACTGCACAGAAAATGATATGGTTATG
>WFLX010018026.1_pt1 | contig 12699 bp, 18 predicted proteins | sample 4967041 | NCBI WGS metagenome assembly WFLX01 (sample SAMN12857096, study PRJNA449069) | gut metagenome | isolation source: stool from male and female vole | host: Microtus ochrogaster | place: USA:Florida | collected 2017 | reverse complement strand
ACAATATTACCCTCGGTGTCATTTAAATCCGTTTCACNAATTTTTAATNCGNCTGGNANNCCTNANGCNNAAAATTGATATGGTCTCTCTCNATNCANAACACNAGTATCTGTTCTGATTTCAATATAGCCTTTCTCGTTTCCTAATTCCATATTCGGAATCTNAAAAATATCATAATATACATAAGCAAGACCCATGTCTACCGCTGGGTCAAACTGTCCCCAAGTATAGTCAAAAATTGAATTATCAATATAAACAGAACGGATTAGTGAAGGTACTAAATTATATAACTGAAGATTGTCAGAATTAAATTCTGCTATTTCAGTTACCGTAGCAGAAAGAGAGTAAACCATTCGATTAGATTTATCAACTGGAGAGAAACTTACTCCACTAAGCTGCACAATCATATTACCTTCCGTTTCAGATCTAAATAGTTTAGGTTTGCCATCAGCCAACCATTCCATAACCTTTTCTCTAAATTTTCTTTCAATATAGACTAATCTATCGGTTGCAGTAGTCCCGTATGCTAATCCAGTTTGTCTATGCAAGTATTTATCATAAATACTTAAAGTTCCAGGAACATCTTTTTCAATTCTGAGACTCATACCTCCGCGTTTATCCTTTTCATTTTTCCCGTAAGTTGTTACTTTACCCTATACTCTTTGACGAGATAATGACACCTCAATACTCTCAATAATATCTCTATCTTGAAGATACAATTCTGAAGATTCGCCATCATCACTATCCCACCATAAACCATTTATTGCAAGATTCGCTGCACATCTATTAACTAAAGCTTTTGATTCCTCNTTAGACATAACTTTTTCATCCTGTGNCCCGATAAACNCATATTGNGGTCNATGGTCCGANTCGAATCCCTTTTGAGTAAAAAAGTCTTTTACACCGGGAGATTTAGAAATTAGTACTTGATACTGGTCATAACTCAACTTTTGAAGATAGTCAATTTTACCAATCGCATCTAATCGTAAAAAAGAAGAAGTTGGGTCAAAGTTAATTGACACAACTCCGCTTAATGAAAATGAACGATAATTCATTTTTGAAGCGCGACTATAAAAGGGATACTTAGACCCAATAGTAGTTTGGAAATTATCCTAAGTATTTCGTTTAAATCCTGTTAAAGATACATTTCCTTGAATACGAAGTTGATGCGCACGAGACACGAGATAAGATGAATNNATTCTCATAAGTCTTGCGTACGNGGGATTGGTGTNGCCATATGGGGTTAAAGAATTTAAGAAATATTTACATTTTCCCTAATCATCAGTAGAACATACAACATATTGATAATCTTCTCCCATTTCGCAAGTAAAATCTTTGAAAGATACTTCTTCAGCATTTACGACCTACTATTTAGAGATGATTTTTAAACATTTTGTGGTTAAAGTTTCTATCCGGTAAACATTAAAATACTTACATCCTTTTAAATCACCAGGCATTACAATAATTTTTCCGATAGCTCCATCTTCAATCTCTGGAGCAGTCAAATCCATATCCTTGATTTCGCCGAAATTATCCTCAATGAAAGCTTTATTATCTAAAAGAGAAGGAATGAAAATTTCATCATGCCATTTACTGTTGTTCTTAGTAACACCATCAACCGCGGCTTGAATTGTTTTCACTGGAGCGATTGGTAGCACTGTCTCAAATGAGAAGGTATTATCATTTTGATACTGACCAGAGAAAACATTAGTTTTCATTTCTACTCCTTGAAGTGTAGAATACCAATAAGTAACTTTTACCTGCTCAATAGGGTCGTCACCAGAAGGCTTAAAGAGCCATTTAACTCTCGGCATGAAATCGTTATAATCATACGAAATTATATGAGTCGCTGGACCATAACAATACGCCTTCATTAAGTTTGACCATTCGCCGAATGTCGTTGGGACCGCAGTAGTGCAGGCTGTGCGCCATGTACTAAAGTTTTGATGCCCTTTTCCATCAATTCCAGTGACTGCACCGCTCCACAGACGAGTCGAACCAAATCTTACTTGAATATTGTAAGACGTATCTTTCGCCGGCTTACCATCATCAAAACATTCGTAAGGAACTCTTATTACAAAATTGCCGTCGCTTTCTTCCTCAAAGTACGCACTATCCGCTGAGATGTACAGTACTTCATGGTCTGGCGAATATGCAGAGTTCACCGCCGGCTCACCAGTATTGAGGTATTTAATACACACCTAAACGTGTTTAATACTCTCAACACTGGTGCCCAGCGGCAGAGCGAAACGAATGTTGTAGAAGTAAGAGTAGATGTTCTGGGAGACAAACTCAAAGGCTAACCCCTGAGATTCGAGCACTGGAGGAAAAAGAATATCCATATCTTATCCTCCTTTTTCTTAGATTAGTCGACCATAACGATAAAGTCGAAAAGCAAGTCCATTAGGTCTGCCGGGATATCGTCGCCATCCCGCAACTCTATCGGACGATAGGTGATGTCTTGCTGCTCATTAGCCACCTCAGTCAGTAGCTTATTGACTTCCTGAATGTTTTCATCAGGAATCTGCATACTGCCGTTCTCCTGAATTTGGCCGCCGTTGTTCTGGCCGATAATCATGAACGCTTCAGTGATATCTGCCGCCTTTTCGGCAAGCTGGCGCTTCAAAGCGATAAGATTATACATCGTTTTACCAGAAACGCGAATACCGACCTTCATTTCATTCCAGTGGCCTTCGAGGGTAAAAGCAATTTGGCGAATATCGCCGTTCTTCATGGTGCGAGTTTCCATAATTAAATCTCCTTTTTATCATCCTTGCGCTGCTTGGTTGGCAAGGGTTTTGTCAGATTTTTGGTCAGGCGCTTTAGAAGGCCGACCGGCGCCGCCTTCGCCGCTACCAGCAGCGTTTGCGGCCGTTGCAGGGTTGGTAGCATTTGTCTTGCGGCCTTGAATAATCATCTCTTGCTGTGCCTTGATATCGGACCATGTATCCGAAGACATAGTGTTCGAGCTGAACGGTGGCAGCATATACGCATCCAACTGCATGATTTGCTGTTCCAGCTTGGCCATAGATGTGACTTCTTTCTAAGTATGCCCCAGGGCAACGATTGGCAGGAATCGAGAGAAGCCAATCTTCGTCAAATCCTTATAGGCGCTGGACAAATCCTTGAAGTTGAAGATTGTCGTAGACAACATCTTCAAGCGGAACTTTAGAGCAGTCTTATTAAACTTCCACTCAAGATAGCGGTTGAAGAACTGCTCAAATTGCAGAATCAGTGGCTTTACGTAAGCTTCATCGGTCGTGATTGATTTTTCTAAGGCCAAATTGCCATCGGTGTTGAACAAAGAAGAAGCAATACCAAAGTTGGTGTAGGTATTATCTTCAGCCGCTTCGACAGCATCTTGTGAGTTCTCCCCTTGGGAGTTGTTTAAATCCTCAAGGTGAACATTGGCAATGGTTGACAATACACTGACACCAACGGCATCGCCGACCATGTCAATAGCGTTTTGATTCAGCCGCTGAAGCTCAGGCATGGTAAACGGGATTTGACCATTCTTATCCAGCTCAAAAGTCTGAATCAGAATCTTTTGAATTTGCTGGAGTAGCTTCTCTTTCTCAAGGTCTTGCACCTCACTAAGTTCGATAAGAGAAGGAATGACCTGGATGAAAGGCGGATTGTCACCCGCCCAGTCGCCGTAGAAGTTCAACTTGAAAGCCCGGTTCACGTCTAGTAGAATCCAGCCGGCCTCGTCGCCTTGCTCCTCAGCGGGCAGTTTGTTATTCTTATGCTTCCGGTAAGCCTTTTGAATTTCTTCCGGGAAAAGTGAGAGATATCTCTCGCGGACGTCGTCGTTACTCGTTACTTTGTTGAAGTAGTCAACATTGAACTCTACGAGCGGAATGCCGCGGTGTAAGAAACGAGAACGGCAGTAGTCCGTGGGCAGGTCTTGTATGACCAACTTGTCGTTGATGTCGTCGCAAATATAGCCATAGTAGGCCCCGTCGAGACAAATCTGAGCCGACCATTTGCGGCACAGAAGCTGGATTCCAGAGTTGTCGAAATGCTCAAGCACTTCGTTAAACTTCTTTAGAATCTTTTCAGACTCAGAATCCTGGATTTCTTTATCTAAGTCTAAATTCGGGTACAGCATAAAGTCGAACTTAGAAATGTCTGACAGATACCTTACAGCGCGGTTATACATACCGTTTTGCTCGAAGAACCAGCGCGACAGCGCACGCTTCTGTGCCATATCTTTGCCGGCGCAAATCTTGATGAGCCGGTCATTTGACATTCGAGAAAAGTCAGTCTTTCCTTTGTCGTAAATGACCGCCTCGGACTGTTTAATTTTCATCTGTCGAACCTTCAGCAACCCAAAGTTGCGGTCCGGCTGACGAGTTGCACGCCCTAAAGGTGGTGTTCTCATCCTTACCCTCCTTTCTTAGTCAAAAAATTTACCTTGCTCCAAAATGGAGTCAAGGGTCATGGAGTTCAACTCCGTGTAGGGGATAGCTACCAGCACATATCCCTTAGCATTGCAGTAGTTACGTTTACGCTTATCATTTGCTTGCTGGCGAGCAAATGCTTCACGAGATTGGAACTTCTGTTTATAATGTTGCTCCCCCTGCATTTCAATCAAAAACTTAGGCCGTTCGGCTTCTAAGTCTTCTGGGGTTTCAAAGACAGCGAAATCAAACCGTAAGAGNTTTCCCCTTNCTGATTTCAAATCGGGGAATNAAAATTCTGTAACATACAGAATATCTCCTTGGTCTAAGNGCATCGCAGCCTTACGTTCCAGAATCGAGGGATTATCATTCTTTTGATAAGGCATACTTTCCTCCTTACATAGTCGCACCAAATAACAGACTTTTAATGTCAAAAATAAAAAATCTGTTACTTTTTCTTCTTCCTCAATCCAGAGGAATACTGCCGATTACCGTGGAATGTTAAGCGGCTGGACAAGGCATTTTTACCCACACCACCGCTCTTACCGACTTTGAGCATTTGGTCGATAGTCATCTACTTACGCCGCATAGCAACGTCGTCGATTTCTACCTTAATATACCAAAGACCGTACCCCATCGCAGATACTTTATCTTTTTTGATGTTCTTGTTGGTGCGGTCGAGAATGATGTTAATACCATCATTCTTTTGCTCAAGGTTGACCATCTGGTCTTTCAGAAGCGACGTCTAAGTGAACGGTACAATCCACGCAGCTTTTTCATCTTGGGTCATATCCTTAAACTTCTTTGCGCGGCTGGCATCCATCTTCAGTTTAGCCTGCCGTTCATCAATCAAGAAACGANGTTTGCCNGTTGTGAGCTGTGCCTGAAGGTTGGCATACATCTCGGTANTGAACGGCGCATNGGCCTTGATGATATAAAGAAGATTAGGAATTGTATCAGCAGTCTTAAACTGTTTATAGTATCCCTTATCATCATTATACACGCCCCAGGGCGGCAGGAACTGGTTTGTACGAACATCAATTTGCGACTGGATAAGTTCATCAATTAAACCAGCGCCAACGCCAGCGCCGTCGATTACGACTCGGTCGGGTTTATACTTGTTGTAAAGCAACTTAATTTCAATCGCTTGCTCACCAAAGTGCATTTGGTCAAATGTTACAATATTAACTAAATGTTTTGTCGAAGTAGTGCCCATCTGGGGAATGTACTTCCAGATAGCAACTTCTGATTGGTCTTTGAAACGGCCAACGTCGATAGACATCACATATCCGACATTTTTCCCGATGTTCTCTTCCCTTTCGAGTACTGGCTCTTGAAGTGAACGATAGCGGTCAAATATCTCCGCCGGATAGTAAGCATTCTCCGAACCGACNNACCAGTANGACAAATANTCACGACCAAATGAAGTGGGATTGAATGTGCCGTTCAGCTTTTGCTGACGAATGAAGTCCATGTTCTGAAGACCGGCGATAATAGGAATCTTGTAAGTGCCGCCGAGAACGATGGCTTTCTTGTTTTCAGTTAGTTGACGTAGAAGTGTGCGGATAAGGGTATTATACGCATATGTATCCTTATAACCAGCAGNTGTAACATAGATANGCTATTGCATAATTGTCTCGTNCTTNTTNAACTCACCATNNGCGGCGCGTCGAGANNTGGCNAACNTANNGAGAATAACTTCCTGAATAATATCAGGGTCGCCCTCAATAATCTCCTCTAAGGTCAGGCCAGTGAAACGCAGACCACGAGAAGATTGCTTGGCGGCGAGGTTACACATCTGTGAACCATTTTTAAAGTGGACAGTAAGCTGGTCTTTAACCTTTTCAATCTTCCGAATCTCGAAATGGAGGATAGGAAGTAGGCCAAGAATTTCCGAAATCTTAGCTTCCAGAATGGCGGCTGATTGGCCTTTGGTGGTAGCGGCGATTGCCAACTTCGTATTCGGGTAAAGGATGCACTCAAGGAAGTTCCACAGGTCATCCAAGAATGACTTTGAAGTGCCACGGGAGAAAGTGCAGAATACCTCCTGATAGCGGGCGAAAGCACGGAGGATAACGCGCTGATAAGCAAACAGTTTGAAGTTACACTCTGGGCCGCTGGCTTGGATATACATATCTACGAGCTTGTCAGGGTACGCTCGATAGAATGATATAGCCTTGCGATATTCTTCCAGATTTTCTTCAATCTGCTACCGACTAATCACGCGCGAAAGCATATTCGCGGTCTGTGATCGTCTAACAACAGGTAGCGGCATTATTCTTCCTCCTATGTCTTTTCAATCTCGGCCATCTCGCCGAGTAATTCAGCCTCAAGAGCGGCGAAATCGTCGTAATCATCAACCGCTTCTGGCAGCTTATCTTGAGCGAGAATTTCTTCAGTGTGCTCAACCATTTCGGCGATGTTACTTTCACCGCGGACAAGGTGCTCGGTATAAGACTGCATATCGGCCAAAATTTGGTCAATTTTGTCATTGGGTTGCTCGATGTAAAACTCGGGAATAAAGCCGCCTTCGCGCTCTACGAGGAAAGCAAGCTGTGAGATGGCGAACGTCGTCTGCTGTCTGTCTTTTTGCTGGACGGGTGCCAGGTTAGCCGTCTTGATGAAAGTATCCAATTGTCTGCTGATTTTCGATGAAGATTCTACGTCATCAATATCAAGAAAACGATTCATTTTTACAGTCAATTTACAAATCATTTTTGCATTTGAAATTGCGATGGGGTCCTGGATAAGATAGGCATCGCACATATCGCTGAAAAGCTGTTCAAGCTGGAGGAATTGGTCCTCTGAATAATCTTCTCCCCAGCGCAACTTATACTCATCAATTTCTTCCTGTGTCAAACCATACTTAGAAGTCTCTGGTGTTAAGCCATACATCGCAGCCGCCGGCGGAGTGTTGGTCATGGTCCGCATCTGAACGCCCTGAATGTCAGAAAGCGACTGAGTGCGCTCAACAGCTTGCTCGGCTTCTGTTTCAGACATCTCATCTTGTCTGAACGCCGCCATCAAAGCAGAACGCTCTTCTTCAACAAGGTTCTCGGTGTCGCGCCAAAAATACTTCTTGTATTGGTTCATCCGCATCATGCTGACGTATTTGCCGAGAATAGAAGCGCCGCCGGCAGGTTTCTTCTGAACCAACTCGCGCCACTTGCCGGGCATATACGGCAGGTCAATCTCTTTCAGATACGGCAGGAACGTTAAAACGTCGGTGTCGTCAACTTTCAGAGAGATGCAGGTCTTGCACTCCGGAAGGATGCCGGCGGGGTGCTTGTCGGTACGACGGGTCTTGAAAAAGTTCTTTTCATCCAGGGTCTTCCGACAAGTAGGACAGAAACATTTACCATTTCCCTTAACAATGGCTGTGTTTCCAGGACGATAAGCGTCCTTCACGTTGTTGAAATCAATTTTCATAACTAAGTCTCCTTTTTGATATCCTTTTAATCTACACGGAGTTAGGGTCCGCGCCGGATGCCTGAATTTTCTTTCAGGTCTTTACAAATAAAAATTTTATGGTAGCAAAAATAAAAAGGTTGCACTAAAAAAATTTTTATGTTATAATAAACGTAGAAATAAGGAAAGGAGTTTTCTAATGCTAAAAGCTGTCATTAGCGGCGACGGCGAGCTGCCTCTCTTATGCGATAACAAGAAAGTTGTCGCTACAGACGGTCTTGAACAGTGGCAACAAGAGCAACTGGTCAATTCAGCAGTAGGCGACTCTAAATCGCAAGCCAATATCTGCCTATAGAGTATCGACAGAATTGTTGATGAATGGGTAGATAGTCTAACAAATGAGCAATGGGATAAAATTAAGCGGCAAAGGTCGCTATTTGGAATACCACTTCCAGAGAAGTGGATTATAGTTTGGAGGACTATCCTCAAAGAAGAAGCCTTGCGCGACCCTTGGAGGGCGACACGAAACGGCAAGGCTATCGGGTCTTATGCGCATTTATGGAATCTATGGTCTGTTGAATGTATAGATAAATATTTGGACGACATGGAAAAACACCTGTTACGATTAGTTGACCACGGTTATCTTTACAGCGAAGTTGGCGAAGTTATGTGCAGTACATATGGCGATGCTTTTTGGAAGCCGCGCAAGGCCAATACCTCCACTACGCCGTCACAGGTGGTAAACAACTACCTCTACGGCAAGATGCCGAAAAAGATAGCTCGTGGTGAGCTAACCGACCTGGTTCTACAACTAATCAAATAGAAAAAGAAATGAGTAAAGGGGCACCCGAGGGTGCCCCTTTCTTTATTATCCGAAACGTGCGTAGATACAAAATTGATTATCAGGAACTGCCCATTGGTCACGCATATAGAGTTTACCATCAATTCCTTCCATGCCGCCTTTACTATCAGTAATCCAAATCTTATTACCTTTTCCACTGTTCTTGCCGGCACCAACGAAAATTTTAGGAACGGATTTTCCTCCATCACTAGTTCCGTCTCCGACTGTGCCTTGATGAATAGCGACATAGTTCTAATGGAAATATTCCGAATGTCCAGGATCGCCACCAATACCAACAAATGGTTTTGCTTCTCCTGAGTATCCGCAGTTCTTGTCGTTAATTAAATCCGTACCTCCAGTAATAGAGAATCCACTCTTAAAACAAACTCTCCAACTTGCCCCAGCGAACGCCATTCCAGAACCCTCCTTAGTATTTGGAGCATGGCTGATACCCTATTGAGGAGAAAATTTATTCTAAATCTACATACCCTTGATATTATTATCGTTTGCAATAGAATCATAGTTTTTCGGAACACTACCGATAAGAACTAATTTTTCTCCCACAAGGGATGCTTGTTCATGGAATAGGAATAATTCCGTCATTTCGCCGTCTTTTTTAGTCAAAGTTTCTTCTTTGGTCTAAAGAATATGCACACCTGTATCTTCTTTACCCCACATATAAACACCACCAACACCACCGTTAGAGGTTTTAGGAGGGATAACATTCTTAGCGGCCTAAATATCTACCATAAATCCGCCTTCATTATCTTTACTATCAATATGCGCTTGTTTTTCCCAAGCACTATTACCATATCCTTGACCAAAAGCTAAGAACGCTTTTTGTTTATAGATTTCATCACCGTTACTGGCTGTTTCTTGGCGCCCCTTTTGCGTTAAAATCGCTGCCCAATCTCCACTCCAATCATTCGTACTTAAAGCGCAACTCCACTGTCCTCGAGATATATGTTCAAAAGCTCTAGGTAAAGCACATTGTCCCTAATATGACCACCAATTACGTGCTTCATATCTTTTCTTATCCATTTCCATAAAAGAATTATATACAGCGCCAGTAATTCTAAAAGCTAAGTTATCATCAGAATAGAAAATCAATGGAGACATACCCCATGTTTCCATACCCACTGCAGGAGGTATTGATTTGTTAGTTTCACCGGTACCATCTCTGTCAACTAATCCCATAACTCCACGAGGTGATGAAGCATAATTTGTCAGTTCAGTCCAAGATTTACCATTCTTCTTCTTTGCTTTTCTTTCTGGAGTTGGGGGAGCAGATTCTTCTTCGGGCTACCATCCATTACAAATATAATATCTACATCCTTCTTGCCCCCAAGGTCCAACTCTAAAATAATTACTACCGCCTAACGCTCCTGCAGCAGCACTTCCTTCATTCGTACCTAATGACACTTTAAAAGCTTTAGACTAAAATTGGTCCATTGTCGTCATATAAGAGTGAATAGCTTTAATTGTTGGTTCTTCACCATTCTCTGATTTAGCTCCAGGATTATATCTAAAAGACATGGGCCAAAAATGTCCTCTATAGCCTGAACCATCAGGTTTCAATGCAGGNGCTATTGGACTTTCAATATCTTTTGCCCAACTTATATANTTTACAATAGTAGTAGAAANAGATGTAAAAANTNTATNAGACATATGTAANNTCTACATAAAGTGTTCATCCACTGGACTAGGATAGCATCCCATAGCTATTAAACTATTTACCGCTGCCTTCATTTCTTCGTAATATTTTTGCGAATTTCCGTCAAAATAATAAATAGCTCTGCGTTTAGCCCCAACAGTATCAAGTAATTCTTTAGCTTTTTTTCTATTTACTGTTGGTCTATCGTCTTTACTGGGAGAGGTATCATTTTCTTCATCAATTACTACTGGATGTCCACTATAAACTCCAAACATTGCCATCTATTCTACTGAAAGACCATCTTTTTTATATTGAATTTTAGGATTGCCATAATCAAAACTCTAAGCTTGGTAGGTAATAATTTTTCTCCTATTATTTCTATCGCCAGGTCTTTTCTCATCTACCGTTCCGTCCATATACCAAATATCTCCCTAATCTTGACTGAGCTTGCCATTTCGATTTTGTTGTTCAGCAAAAATTTTATGAAAAGTATAATCAGGTGTATCTCCGTTATAGGGCAAAATAATACCCAATGCTACCAAACCAGAAGTTTGATACAAGTTACCTGTATCATTCCCCTCCCAAGGTTTTGGATTAGTACTCGGCTAATTTAGTGCAGGGCCAATGCCTAAAGAACCATAAACATGAGTCGGTCCCATAAAGTCAGACAAGCCAAACTATAATAAGTGCCCTTCTTGTTCATCATTTGTTATTTTATCTCCTAAATAATGTTTACCTATAATATGGAAAGTTCCTAAATGGATTTCTCCTCCAAAAATATATACTTCTTTAAAAAGTGCAGACCCATCTGGCAAAATATGACTCACCTTTTGGAATTTTCTTAATATTTCCTTTAAACTTGACTTTCCTGTCATTTCGGTAAAATATTGCAATGTTGGAGCTTCACACTCTCCCCAGTTGCCCAACTTTTCAGGAAAATAAAAATTATCCCATACATTATTTGGAAGAACATTACCGATACCTATTTCTGCACCATTTATTCTACCCCCTATAATATTTGAACCAATAATATTTCCAAGGAATACCCCATTCATTGCCCACATAGTTCCATCATAAGTCACTAAGAAATTTCTATTGCCTGGAATATATAAATCTCTAAAAATCTCTTCAAGAGGATAGTCCATTGGGATAAGTCCAGGCATTAAACCTCCTGGATGTTGTCCAATTTCAATGGCAGGCGTCGTAGAGGCTCTTGAAGGTCCAAACCCAGTAACCGGTCCTCCTTTTTTCATACTTTCTTCATCTAATCCTAATTGAACATAAGTTCTTATATCTTTTATTGATGGATTCCAATAGTTAATACCATAATTTCCATGACCTGTTTCAAAATTCTAATAAAATTCAAATTCTGTTCCAAAAGACCCTTTTTCAAAAGCTGTTGCTAAATTCTTTTTTGTATACCTTGAATCACCTAATTGAGGAACCCATGACATATTTGGTACAAAGATTTTTTTCTAATTTTCTTGTATAGTTTCTGGATCGATTACTGCATAGTCGCCATCAGCATTTATAGTAACCCAATCTTCTGCGTGCCCTTGAAATTCTTTATCATCATCATCATCATCATCATCCATATGAAACCAATAAGGGAGCTGTCCTTTAGGAACTAAATATGCGCCTTTCCAAACCATTTCATACCAATGAGGCAAACTATTTCTTACATCATATAAATCTTTTAATTTTTTTTGCCCAAAATATCCTCCTCCAAACCCCTAAGTAATTCCCTAAACTGCTGTCGTAGCGACCTATTCGCTTTTAACTTCTCCCTAACCTCCTTTATCGCCTTCAGCCGCGGGATTATCAGTAGCTTTATATTGCCAAGCATCGTCTTCCATTGGCTTAACTTGCCCATTTTTATCATAATAATCTGCGACATCTCCGCTGGTAGCGTGACTTAAATCAACCATTGTTAGACGCATAGTATTCCACATTGAGTCGCCAATTTTAGGACTTGTAAATACGCCATTAGCTCCACCGTAAATCGTAGCATTATATCCGTCGATAATAATTCTACCGCCTCTATCTGCTCTTCCAAAGAATGCAGTACCGTTTTCTAATAAACCAAATGAACTCCAGCCATCTTGATAACCAAACAATCCTGTCATATAAGGATAACTGTCAATTTCATCTTTTGTCATACCAACAATCGCTAACTAATTTATACCCTCACCATCATCTACGCCATTCTTCGCTGTCTATCTTCTTGGGAAACCGCTATTTACACCCATCAACACTCCAGTAAAAGCATTAGTAAAAGGATTCTTAAAACCGGCACCCATAGTCGGCGCAAAAATAGATCCATTATCTTCGTTAATGTCAATACTTATACCATGCGAGCTATTAATATCGATAATTTCATAATTATTAACTTG